>MDSV01041404.1_pt1 | contig 13746 bp, 9 predicted proteins | sample 810851 | NCBI WGS metagenome assembly MDSV01 (sample SAMN05326640, study PRJNA326480) | marine metagenome | isolation source: seawater | place: Atlantic Ocean: North East | collected 2012 | reverse complement strand
CGCCTTTTTTACAAACGAGCGTCGATTAGTCCCGACGCTCCCTGACTTTACTGCTTCTTGTTCTGACACTTTCACTTCTGCCGGTCCTCGCGTTACGGATAAAATTTCCCCGTCTGATGGGGATCTCCCGCCACTTTTACGCTCTGACGGGGGGAAATCGATCAAAACTCATCCCTTCGAGCACAAAAATGCGCTTCCAACCCTCGCCGCTCCATCTACAGTCTGCGCCTACTCATGAAGCAAGTCACTCGTCGTAAATTTGTCAGAAACACCGGCCTCGCCACCGGCTCGGCCCTAGGATTCCCCGCCATCGTGAGCGGGCAGAATCTCAACTCCAAGATCCGGGTAGCCTGTATCGGTGTCGGAGGAAAGGGCAGCAGCGATACCGATAATGCAGCCCGAGAAGGAGGCGAAATTGCAGCAATCTGCGATATCGACCCCAATATGATTCGGAGAAAAGCCCAGAAGTTTCCAAAGGCTAAGCAATACAAGGATTTCCGGAAACTCCTCGAAGAGATGGAGAACCAGATTGATGCAGTAACGGTCTCCACCCCGGACCACTGCCACGGTGTAGCGGCAATTACCGCCATGGCTATGGGCAAGCATGCCTATGTGCAGAAACCCCTCGCCCAGACGGTCTGGGAATCCCGGATCATGCGCAATCTCGCGCGCGAGAAAAAATTGGCAACTCAGATGGGCAACCAAGGCAGCGCGAACGAAGGCCTGCGTCGTGGAGTAGAAGTCATTCACTCCGGAGTCATTGGCGAGCCACAGGAACTTCACGTCTGGACCAATCGGCCAGTCTGGCCTCAGGGCATCGACCGTCCCGAGGGATCTGACAAGGTCCCCGCTGGTCTTGACTGGGACCTCTGGCTCGGCCCAGCACTTCCTCGACCTTATAAGGCAGGTGTCTACCACACTTTCAAATGGCGGGGATGGTTTGACTTTGGCACGGGCGCACTGGGAGACATGGCATGCCACACCGTCAATATGCCATTCCGCGCTCTCAAGCTGGGATATCCGGATCGCATCGAATGTGAAATGGCCTCCCGCCCTTACAAGGAAACCTTCCCCCTCAGCTCAAGGGTTCGCTTCGACTTCCCCGCCCGGGAAGACTGGCCTGCAATGAAATTCTGGTGGTATGATGGAAACCCCCGTGACCGGCAGGCTCCGATTCGTCCCTACAGCGATATCACTGCCAATCTTGTCGGTGCTCAGGGCAACAAGCTCCCAGCGGCCTGCTGTCTCATCAAGGGATCGGAAGGCGAAATCTACTCCCCTGATGACTACGGACAGAACGTGTTCCTGATGCGCAAGGGAGAAAAGAGCTACACCAACATCAACAACCACCCCGCGTGCAAGGATATCCCCAAGGTCATTCCTCGCTCACCAGGCCACGTCAAGGAATGGTTCGAGATGATGAAAGATCCAGAGAAGCCGGCCTATTCCAGCTTCGAAATTGCCGCGTATCTGAACGAAGTCATTCTCCTTGGCTGCCTTGCCCAGCGGATCGGAGAAGGCCGTCCGATTGAGTGGGATGGACCTAATATGAAGTCCAAGGATAACGCAGAAGCTTCCAGACTTGTGAAGCGCGACTACCGCCCGGGCTGGGAGCCCAAAATCTAAATCGTTTCAGGTTAATGGTCCCCAGCTGGGTTCTGAACCTGGCTGGGGGCCTTTCCCTTGATTCCAGGGATATGACGAAGCACTTCTGCCGGTCGCTGCTCCTTCTTTGCGTTGTTCTCAGCCTACCCTCCTGCCTGAGCTATCACGCTCGATTTGAAAAGGCAGCCGCAGAGGCTGCGGTCGCCGGGGAACCAAAAGACATCACCGGCCCTTGGAAAGGGAAGTGGAAGAGCCAATGGAACGGGCACGAGGGACCACTCTGGTGCATCGTCACCCCAACGCCCGAGAAACCAGGCGTTTACGATTTCCGCTACCGGGCAGGATGGGGAGTCCTGGAATTCGGGAATTATGTGCATACGATACCCGCACAGAAAAACCCCGATGGCTCCTATTCGGTTAAGGGCGAGATGGCCCTCCCGAAACTCTTCGGCACTCACTCGCTTGAAGGCAAGCTTGATGCCCAAGCCTTCGATGCCTCCTACAAATCCGACAAGGGGGATCACGGAATCATGATCCTACGCCGGCCGGATGGGGCAAACGCAGCCCCGGAGGAGTAGAGATCAGCACACCGGAGCATTCGGCCCTCTCAAGGCTTCACTCGCTCAACGACATTGGCGAAATTGACGTAAGAGCCATCATGTCGTTTTCCATCGGCGGCCCATTAGTCATAGGCATTTTCGCAAGATAGAACTCGCAGCCCCTTCCCTTTCTCGGTTGGGGTGAGTGGGGAACATCGATCCCTTATCTCTCTACATCCGCTCCACGCAGCGCACATAGATGAATCCTGACATTCCTGCTCCCCTCGTAATCCTGTCGAACTTTATCTCCGTAAGCTTCCGAACATACGCACAGTCTCCCTTCCCTTCCTTGCGGATATAGATTCCCTGCACCTCCCGTCATGCGATATGCGGGGTGGCACTCTATAGCTGCTGCCGGAGCATAAGGCCTTCTCCCCGCCAGCAGGCAGGGCAGCCAAAGCCTCGACGAGTAAGACCAGTCTCGAGGCGATAAGAACGATCCCTTTGTCGTTCTTATTTTTGTCCCTGGCTCTCTCCGGGAATCATTCCTGTCCTGCTTTCTGCTGAGGAACTCGTCAAGTGAATCTGTGACATCGCATACACACGTCCTACTGCGCCACCTCGATCACGCCCGGCTCTCCCAGTAGTTCGACCGAAAATTCCTCCATGCCACCCCCCAGCAGGCCCACTACGGTCACGGTGCAGGTTCCCTTCTTGCGGTTGAGCTCTATCACATCACTAGCACCCTCCTGCGCACCTTTCATCTCTGTGCCATCGACAAAAACTGTGAGGTCACTCAACTTACCCCTGAGCTTAAACGAAATCTTCGCAGCCTCGTTTACCTGCAAGCGGAACCGGGCCACTCCGTATCGTTCCCTGCCTCTTCCAACCACTCTGGGCAGCTCTTCCCCCGGCACAGTGCCGTTTACTCGCGCTACCAATGGTGCCCACTGGTAACTCTCAATATTCTCCGTAAAGATCTTCTTTCCGTAGTGTCCAATAGCGTCGCGCGTCCGCCCATGAGGCTGGAGAACCTCCCAGGAGCGCACGAAGCGTTGCGCCGTTGTCTTGTAAGGCCCTTCCTTACCCAGCTCGGAAAGAAATCGGATCAAATCCACGAATTCGTCCTCGCGCAGCTGTGCGGTAAGCCCCATTGGCATGAGCGAAACCGGGCTCACGTTAGTACTTGCCACTTCCTTTCTGGGCACTCTGATCTCCACCCCTTTTGCATCGCGCACCACGATTTCCGTATCATCCTGCCTGGCAATTGCACCCGCTATCACATCGCCCGCCCGGGTAGTTACCACCGCGGTATGGTAGCCCTCCTTGATCTTCTTACTGGGCTCCAGCATCGACTCAATGAGGTAGTCTACCGGAGCACTCGCCCCAATGCTCACTAGGTCCGGCCCTATAATGCCGCCTGCTCCACCAATGGCATGACACACAATGCACTGCATCCCCGCCCGGCGGTAGGCCTGTTCTCCACGGACCGCGCTCCCCTCCGCTGCCACCCGCAACATCATAGCCTCCATCTCGGCATTACTAAGTTTAAGCTTCATAGGCCTCAGGCTACCCGCCTTTCGAAAGGCCTCGATCAGGGCCTCTGACTTGTTGGCCGAACTTCCCGCATGATTCAATCCCACAAGAGCCATCGAGGGCTTCATGGCGGACCCAGGGCGCTCCAGCACCTCGGCCAGAGCAGACGGCCCATTCTTATTCACCAGAAAGGCGTCCACAATCATCCGCACGTCCTCCGCTCTGCTCGCTCCCTGCAGGAGGGATACGGCTAACTCCGCTCCAGCCTTGGGATCGAGACGAGTCTGCCCCACCACCGCACGGAGGCGCTTACCAAACTCCATTCCGACATTCCGCGCCGTAGCTGAAAAAAACTGCTCTGTCTTGTCTCCTCCAAGTGCCCGCAAACCCTCCAGAGCGGCGTTAGAGGAGACAGCTTCCGGCCCGAGGAAGGCCTTTTCAAGAGGTTCCCGGGACTCCTCCAACTTCCACATTCCGGCCAACGCGGCAGCCTCCGCAAAAACCGCCCCGTTCCCTCTCTCGAGAAACCGGTTCAGCCTGCCAAGACGGCCGGTAGGCCGCTGCTTACGCAAACGAACAGCATCCCGCAGACCCCGCAGGGCTCTTATCTGGCGGGACTCTGGCGCGCCATCCCCAAGCGCTACAGAGAAAAGAACTTCCAGATGGTTTCCCTCACCCACATTTGCAATCCAGCTGATCACTTCGTCGAGCTGGGCCTCGGTCTCGAACTCTCCCTCTGCCAGCGACTTGAGAACATGCGAGATTCCAACCGGCTGCTTGAGGGCCCGCCCTGCGAAAAAGAGCTGCCACGTATGTTGAAAGGGATTTCGTTCCCGGGCTATGGGAAGCCAGCGCGAGGCGTGTTCACGGCAGATCGACCATAACGCAAAATCGAGATATTTATCTACGCCCTCCTTCTCGAGTGCCCGCAACGCCAATGCTACCGTGTCTGGCCATGGTAACTGAGCCAGAACGCTCACTGCCCATAAGCGCACCTGCGGATTGGGGTCTTCTACCGCCTTCTCCAACAACGCGCGGGACGTCTTTTCTTCGCCCGCCGTGTAGTAAAGGGCTCGCAGCGCTCCAGCCCGTGCCTTGGGGTTCGATGCGGATACCAGATCCTCTGCCCAGCTGCGTTTGAACGCTCCCACTGCCTGTGACCCCCAGATAGCACGGAGCTTTTGCAGGGCCTGATCCTCATTGAGCGAACCATACCATTTCTCAAGCGCCGGCATGATCTCTTTAGCGTCCCGCTGCCGCAGTTCGACTGCCGCGCGAGTCCGGGTTAACCCTTCCGAAGAATCGAGAAGGGACACCAGTCCTTTAGGCGGAGCCCCCACAATCTTCGGCTTTTGCACCAGAGGGCGCTTGGGAAAGCTGATGCGCCAGATGCGCCCGTGGGTGTGATCACGACGCCCATCCCTGAAATCCACCTCTCCATGCTGAATAATCGGGTTGTACCAATCCGCAATATAGATTGCTCCGTCCGGCCCCATCTTGACGTCAATGGGACGGAAGGCCCGGTGGGTCGAGGAGACCAGATCCTCGATCTTGGTGGAAATATAGGCTCCGCCCTTGTGGGTGAGACGAAAACGATTGATTCGGTGACCCCGGAAATCGGGCGCAAGAAGAGTTCCTACCCAGTCTTCCGGCACGTGCCGACCCGTCACAACCTCCAACCCGCAGTGCTTCGGCTGCCCCGGGTTAAGTCCGCGCAGGACTCGCGATGCTCCAGGCGACGTCACCCCTACGAATCGTGGAAAAACGTAGTTGATACCATCACCTCCCGCTCCATCGGTCATAAAGCTCTGCCCCCATTCGTCGAGGACATGGCCCCACGAATTCACCAGGCCCTTCATGAAAACCTCGAGCCGCCCGGTCTCGGGGCGGAAGTGCCACATTCCCCCTCCCAGAAGCCTCCGCACCCCGTAAGGGGTCTCCACGTGGCTGTGAATGTAGATCGACTGATTCATCCAGAGGTGTCCAGCTGGACCCCAGCGAAACGTATGAAGCAGGTGATGAGTATCCTCGGTCCCAAAACCTGAGAGCACGATCTTTCGCTCGTCGCTTTTGCCGTCACCGTCGTTATCCCGCAAAAAAATGACCTCAGTGGAATTTGCCACATAGACTCCTCCATCACCCGGCAGAACAGCGGTCGGAATGTGCAGGTCAGCCGCAAACTCGCTCACTCTGTTCGCGATACCGTCACCGTTGGTATCTTCGAGAACGTAAAGCCGGTCCGTCTCCTCTTCTCCCGGTTTGATATGAGGGTAAAGCGGGCTACCAACCACCCAGAGCCGGCCTTGGCCGTCCCAATTCATGTGAATCGGCTTGGTAATCTGAGGATCCGCAGCAAAAAGATTAATCTTGGCTCCTGCCGGCAGCTTGAATCCGGCTTCCTGCACCCTCACGTCCGGATTCGGGATCTCCTTCAACCCACGCTGAGCAGAAGCGGTCAGCGCTCCAGCCAGCAGTAACAATCCAAATAGAATGATTCTCTTCATCGTTAATCTCCTTATCCTTACAGTTTGCTGAATACTACGGCTCGCAAGCTCTCCACGCTCTGCTCCTCCTTCTCGATTAGCGGATCAAACATGGGAATTTCCTTCGCGTTGTTGCCTTGTTCATGCTTTCGGAAAAGGAACAGATAAGTCTCGTTGGATGGTCGCCATCGATGGAAGAACAGCCGATTCTTTTCCATGATGCTCTTACGCAAGGCTACCACTGAAGAATCGTTGGCAGAGAGATTTCCTGGCAGCGCAAGACCCAGCCCGCCCACCAATGACTCCCCGATCAAAACGTAGCCAGCTTCCCCGTAGTGCAGCCCGTTGATCGTAAGCGGACCTCGACTTTGCTCTCCAGCTTTCAGCTTGTTACCCCCCATCCTTTGGAACAGGTCAAGGAAACGGTGCCCCCGAGCACCCGCAAGATCCCGGATCGCATCGCGGTAGACCGCCAGCCGGGCATTGTTGACACTCTGATCGGGCAGCGGATGACCCAGATTTTCCAGCGGAGGAGGCGAGATCAGGACTACTTCTCGCAGCTCTGCTCCCGCTCCTGCTACGATCAGATCCAACAGCTTCCCGTAGGTTTCTACAAATAAGCTGAGGCTTTCCTTATCACCGGCCTTCGAGCGATCTGCACCGGCCGGGTCATCCGTCCAGCCTTTCTTGACCGTCATCGCCGCATTAGTGCCGTAGCATACCATGAGGACGGTTGGCCTGACCTCCTTCACTACCCGCTGCAAACGATCCCGCCCTTCCTTGGGCGCACCGAAATAAGAACGCGCATCCCCAAAGACCGAGTCTCCGCTCCAGCCAATATTGCGAAAGGTGAGGCCCTTCACCTCAGCCCCAGCTGCCAGATTCAGCAGGGTCTCGACATGCCCGAAACGCTGCGCACGTTCCACCACAGTGTTACCTACAAGAGCAACCCGATCATCGCTGCGGAAGGCGAAAGGGGCTGCATGCAGCAATAGTGCAGAGGCCGATAGCACTACGCAGAATATTAAATAACAGGGAGCCTTCATCGAATTAGGGTTATGTTCTTAGGTTAGTAATCGTGCAGATACATCACAAACATCGACACACCTCAAACCTTTCCCTCATCGCTACCGCATCTGGGGTCGAATCAGAAAGATTCAATCGCATGATCCTACTGTAACATTCACATCACCTCTCCGGATCATTCGGCCCCTCCTCGACGTGGATTTCCAATTCTCTTCTAAATCGTTCATCTTCGAACCTGTTGCGCTCACTCAGCCTGCCCCCATGGACCGACACCATGAATTACCCTGCGAAAGCCCTAACGTAGCCCCGCAGCTCAATCTCTTCTGGGACAGTCGAATGCAAGCGGACCACCTCTCACTCATTTTTCACAAGATCCACCATGGCCTCGCCAATGGCCTCGCCGATATCCATGTAAGTCTGCGAGTTCCCGTCATAGTGACTGTTTGAGGCTCCTCCCTGACTGAGGGGGTGGGTATATACGGTGGCAACGTTTCCTCTGAATTCAGGGTATTTACCTGATGCTCCGTCGACCGCAAGCTGACCATCAAGAATCAATTTCTCATTCCCCGGAGGCGCCCCTCGGGCTGTCTGCCCAAGGGTTGCCACGACGAACTTGGCGGATGGAGACTTAAACTCCCTGCGCAGCGTCTTGATGAGTCGAACCAGATTCTTCTCATAATGAACCGCATGGGCTTCATTGTAGCGGTCTTTATCACCCTGCCACCAGACAAACCCTTCGATTTCATATCCTCGCCCCTGCCAATGAGGGAATTCCTTGTCGAAGTTGTCGAGTACGTCATGGGCAGCCCCGAAGCATTCATCATACTGTTTCCCCGCATACCAGTTGATCGGCTCTGGATCGGTGCCCTTGCTCCATGAAAGGGGAGACTCCTTGTAGCCGGCATAGATCTTCCCGTCATACTCAAAGCGCTCGCTTCCCGGAGGCAGGAAATCCCAGGAGAGGGAGCGATTACCCTGCGAGGTCTTCAAGATAAGGACCGGCTCCTTCCTGTGGTTACCCACTGCGTGCCCAAAGCCAAGCTCCGGGCCAATTCGTCCCCCGGCAACGCCCAACCAGCGACTTCCAGTCGCCGCCACAACTCCCTTGTAGTAGACATCATCACGAAACTTCCACTGCCGACTCTCGTCGATTAGATAAGGATACATCCCCTTCAACTTTACCATAGTCGAAAGAGCCCCGGGAACGTCTAGGCGCACGATCCAACCTAGCCCGTTCGCATCAGCCGAAAAGTATGTAATCTTAAAGGGAACCCTTTTTCCCCTTTCAAGGCGGATCTCTTCGCGAACGGCGTCTCCGCCTACCTCCTTGCGATGCACTACCTTGCCGTCTACCTCCATGACATTGTCCATGGAGCCTCCATAGCCCGGGCGAAACTCATAGATCCCTGTTTCTTCGACTCGAATGAAGCCACGGGTTACCTGAGCTCCACCGCCTGGATAGGGCGTGGGTGTGACCCCTCCAAATTTCCCGAGCTTCAAGGTTCTGGCCGGCTCCAGAACGTCGTAGTCCGCTTTTGGATTGTATGCCCCCTTGTAAACCGAAACCACCGGGTCAATGAACTCGGATCCCCAGCGGCTACTGCCACCATCCACTTTCCCGGCTCCCACCATGTTCGACTGACCGGAAAGAATGAATACCTTGACCGGAGTATTCGCTGCATCAGCGACTTGGACATCGACGCCGGCAAGAGCGGATAGAATAAAGAGGGCCAATCTTCGTCGGCAGCTTTTTCGGGAGGCGGCATTTCTTATCATGTCGAGTTACATTCTGGCTTAATTGGAAATCCTATTTGAACAGGACCGAGAAACGATAATGGCTCGGGATAACAGACCCTTGGCACCGGTAGATTCAATCATCCTTGCGATTGCGTTTGAGGAATGTTCCTAAAAATGTCCACCCTCCTACCGCGAGAAGGATAAAACCAACCGTGTTTATTGGGTCTTCGATGCCAAGGCCTCGATGTTTGGAAAGCGACTGGGTGACACCTCCCAAACCGAGAGAAACTGCGCCAGCCAGCAACACCACTGCCGAGGCCAGAAGCGCCACATCATCATTCCTCTTCATCTCCCTGAGGCTGCATTAGCACCGCTACATGGGCGTCGAAGTCATTGGCTACTAGTCCTTCAGAAGATCGACCATGGCCTTACCCATGGCCAAGCCGACATTCATATAGGTCTTGGCGTTTCCCCCGTAATGCCCGTTGGAGGCTCCGCCCATGGAGAGTGGGTGAGTGTAAACGATAGCGGCTTCTCCCTTATGATCATCCCCAAAGGCAAACATCCCATCGAGAATCAGCTTTTCATTTCCCTGAGCGCTCTCCTTGTTGGTCTGACCGAGGGTGGCAACGACCATCTTGGCATTGGGCGCTCCGAATTCCTTACGGAGAGCCTTGAAAAGCTGGGCGAGGTTTTTCCCATACATTGCCGCATGGGCCGCGTTGTAACGATCCTTATCCCCCTGCCACCATAGGAATCCGGCAACTTCGTATCCCGGCAGTCCCGAAAGCACTGGTGCGCCGGGATAGTATTCGGGCACTTTGGTCAAAACCTCTTTTGCCCGGGCGACATCTCCAAGATACTGGAGCCCCGCATGCCAAGTATGCTTAGGGGGTGCAGGTATTTCCCCCTTGATCCAGCTCGGATGACGAACCTCATCTTTGTGAGCAGGCGTCACCATCATGATCTTTTTTCCAGTTTTCCTGTCGGTGGTCTCGACTTCGTGTCTCGGGCTACCAGGAGGGAGCAAGTCCCAACCCAGGCTGCGGTTGCCGATCGAGCTCTTGAGGATCAGAACCGGAGCATCGAGAGCATTACCGAGGTGGTGTCCAATGCCGGTTTCGATACCAATCTTTCCACCAGAGACGGTAAGCCAGTCATTACGCCTGACACTTGTCTTCCCGGGACCACCGCTTCCCATAACGTGCAGGTTGCGAACATCCTTACGAGTCGTCCAATTGCCGGCGTCATCCACCATGAACGGATAGAGATTCTCCTTCTTAACGGCATGCTCAAGCGAGCCTTCCTTATCTCCCTTCACTTTCCCAAATTCCAATGTATTCGACTGTCCCATGATGATGAAGACTTGAACAGGCTTGGACACGTCAGCGGGCTTACCATCGGGGTCCGGCAGGGATGCCTCTCCCCTGACGTCACAGGGAAAGGTCATAATTCCCAGTGAAGCAACGACTGAAAAAGCGCGAAGGAAAGGAAAGCGGTAGCTCATACTCATGCAAGAGGGTTCATGTTTGGTAATTTGTATCTTGGAGCAGTCGTGCAATCTTCGCAGATGCTCATTTAAGTTACTGACGTAACTCGACTCGAACCTGTCTCTCTTGACGTCCCGAGGCCAGAAAACTAATGCTCTTTTTTGCGTTTATTTAACGCCTTATTGCGCCATGCCTTCTTGGCATGGCGCTCTTTACTTTTTCACCCGGAGGCCCCCCGGCAAATTCCTAAGGTCTTCCCTCGTCCCGTAGCCGGGAGAAAACTTTCCCCGAGGGACGATCCGGCAGGCTGGCTCTCCATTCTTTCAGCATTGTCCGGAGCCGTCTCACTTCCTTCTCTTGCTTATCCGCTACGTTCACTGCCTCGAGTGGGTCCGATTCGAGATCATAAAGCTCAATATAGTTCATGCTCCGATTGGCCACCAATTTCCAATTCTCACTGATAACTGCAAAGGACACCCAGTGGTCCGGCTTAGCCTTTCGGGCTGGCCATGGAGCGATCGTTTTCCAGAAAAGGGACTTGGATCGTCTTGCCTGCCCCTTCCCTTTCAAGGCAGAAACCTGACTGATGCCGTCAGGTCGGTAGCTTGAGGGAAGCTTAACCTTTGCAATCTCGCAAAAGGTGGGAAGAAGATCTACCGCTGAAAGCAGAGAGGTCCGATCGATTTTTCCAGACCCGATCTTGCCGGGCCAACGGGCAATAAAAGGCACCCCGATTCCCCCCTCAAAAAGGGCTGCCTTATAACCCTTGCGCCCACCGGTAACACCCTTCGCTGCAGCGATATTATAGCCCTCCCCGGTAGCAGTATCATTCATGATCTGGAGTTTTGTTCCGGGCTGAGCCCGTGCTGGACCGTTATCTGAGCTGAAAATCACAAGGGTGTTACCTGCAAGATTCAACCGGTCCAGAGCATCGAGGACTTCCCCCACTCTTTCATCCGCATGTGCAAGAACGGAGGCGTATATATTATCCCGCTCACTCAGGCCCGGGAAGCGCTGCCGATACTCAGGCAGAGTATGAAACGGAGTATGTGGCTCATGGAGCCACAAGTTTACATAGAAGGGCGTTCCCTCCGCATGACTACTTTCAATAAAGTCAACCGTCCTCCGCGCATCTTCATGAACAGGCATTTGTTTTCCTGAGCAATTAAAGGCGGCCGAGACGTCGAATCCATAGTCACTCGGGGGAGGCGAGTCAGGAATCATGTCATTGGCCAGGTGCCATTTCCCAAAGTGGGCCGTCGCATACCCCGCTCCCTGTAGAAACCTCGACAGCAAAGGGGCTCCGGGATCCAGCCAGTCGGGCATGTTCCGCCTCTGGTTACTTGGCACCCAGGCAAAATGACCATCGATGTTGTAGCGGGCCGGGAAATGGCCGGTCATCACCGCAGTCCGACTCGGCGAACACACCCCACTTGCCACCGTGAATCGATGAAAATCCGTCCCCTCCCTCGCGAGCCGATCAATATTCGGAGTCTTGATGTAGGGATGCCCATGACAGCCAAGGTCTCCCCAACCCCAATCGTCGGCAAATATGAAAATAATATTGGGAAGGGATTCAGCTTGTGAATTCCACAGGGGGAATCCGAAACCGAGAGCGCAGAGGAAAATTGAAATTGTTCTCATAAGCAACCGCTGGCTCTGGCCCTAGGGAATCGCCTGAAACACTTGCTCGATGGTGAGTTCTTTTCCGGTAAGACGGGCTCGATCGGCATAATCCCGCTCTACTCCAAATGAGGGAACGATCACGCCTATCATCGTGAGAGCGATCGCCGATCTTCTGACCCTTACTGCTATAGGACCTTTCATCATGGGCTAGCTTGAACCTTCCTATTTAGTTGCCGGCACTAATCAAGACACTCTTCCACGGATTTTCTTGGACGAATTTCATACGGCGTCGCCCCATCCCGCAGTCGCAGACCATCCCCGCAAATACGCTTGCCCTCGAAACTGCCGCTTCCATACCATAGGCTACACGGAGATTTCGTCCGTCTTGACAACCTGCACGGCTTCCGCAGACAGCGGAAGAACTCCCCCCACCCATGCAAAAATCCGCTGCCACGCACCAACGTCTCCACTGTGCCGCCTCCCTGCTCCTAATTGCCCTTCTATCTCTCGGCACGAAGAGCACGGCGAACCCGGTCATCAACGAGATATTTTACCATGAAAATGATGGAGCAGGGCCGGAGAACTCGCTGACGGAATGGATCGAGATCTACAATCCATCTGCAACCGGGGTCGACCTTTCGGAGTGGTCCTTCAGCCAGGGGATAACCTTTACCTTCCCTGCCGGGACGGTCTTGCCCGGGACTAGTTACCTCGTCATCGCCGCAGACCCACCTTCCTTTAATTCCATACACCCCGGGACTGATACCGGCGGGAATATTCTTGGTCCTTGGGTCGGTCGCCTCCGCAACTCAGGAGAGAACATCACCCTTGTCGATCAGGCCGGCAACAGAATCGACCGGGTCCGCTACGCTGATGAAGGAGACTGGGCCGAGAGGAGGCGAGGACCGTTGGACAATGGCCATCAGGGCTGGACCTGGACCGCCAATCACGACGGCGAAGGGGCATCGCTTGAGTTGATTAACCCCGCTCTCTCCAATAATCAGGGACAGAACTGGGGCTCCAGCATCACTGCCGGTGGATCACCCGGCAGCGCGAACTCCATTCTCTCAACAAATACGGCTCCACTGATTAAGAGTGTTCGCCATACCCCCGTTATTCCCCGCTCTGGTGAAAATGTGATCGTTCAAGCCGAATTAGATTACATCAACAGCACCGGACCCTTGCTTCTTTTTTGGCGATTGGATGGAGACTCCGATTGGACTTCAAGAGAAATGAACGAGGATCCAGATGGCGTTCACCGCTCGGAAATACCCGGCCAGCCCGACGGCACTGTAATCGAGTTCTACCTCCGCGTATTCACCGACAGTACCGAGCGCACATGGCCTGCTCCCTCACAGGCGGATGGAGAGCAGCAGGCAAATGCCCTGCTGCAGTTTGACGATTCGTATGATCCATATGCGATATGGGTCCCCGGGTCCCAGCCAAAATACCGTATTGTAATGACCGAGGAGGAGCGTGCCGAGCTAGCCGATATCGGAGATGATAGTGAGTCCCCTCGTAATGAAGAGGAAAGCAATGCAGAGATGAACTGCACCTTTATCGTCGAGGATGGAACCGGGCTTGCCCTGCGCTACCTCGCCAGTGTCCGGAACCGTGGTGCCAGCTCACGAAACCCACCTCCCAACAACTTTCTCGTGAAGTTTCGCAGTGACGATCCATGGAACGGCTGCTCGTCCGTGAAAT
>MDSV01143542.1_pt1 | contig 13747 bp, 15 predicted proteins | sample 810851 | NCBI WGS metagenome assembly MDSV01 (sample SAMN05326640, study PRJNA326480) | marine metagenome | isolation source: seawater | place: Atlantic Ocean: North East | collected 2012 | reverse complement strand
TTTCTTTTTTTCATCATTTAATTATTAATGCTTTTTTGTTAGAACTTGAAGCAAATTATGGATTTAAAAAAACATATAAGATCAATACCTGATTATCCAAAAAAAGGAATTTTGTTCAGAGATATAACCACTTTAATCAAAGATGCTAAAGCTTTTAAATACGCCAATGATAAAATTATTGAGTTAGCTAAAAACATTACTTTTGATAAAGTAGCTGCGATTGAGTCTAGGGGTTTTGTTTTTGCTTCTACAGTGTCGTATCAACTTGAAAAACCATTTATTCTATTGAGAAAAAAAAATAAACTTCCAGCTGAAGTTCATTCTGTTGATTTTGAGCTTGAATACGGAACAGCCACGATAGAGGTTCACAAAGACTCCATCAGCAAGGGTGAAAAAATATTAATTATTGATGATTTGATTGCAACCGGTGGTACTGCGGATGCCGCAGCAAAAATTGTTGAGATATCAGGTGGCGAAGTTGCAGGATTTATTTTTGTTATTAATTTATTTGATTTGCCAGGTAATAATCTTCTTAAAAAAAAAGGTTATAAAACAAATAGTTTGATAGAATTTCCAGGACATTAAATTTCTTTATTTTTCCAAGTAGATGGAGTTAAATCATTATCTATCTCAATATTTATATTATAATCAAAAGGTCGAGTTCCTCTTTTTTTAATATATTCAAATGTTTTTTTTATCCCCTCATTCAAAGAAACCGTAGTTTTGTAATTTAAAAGTTTTCTTGCTTTGTTAGCAGAACACGTTGCATGTTTAACTTCTTGGGGCCTGTCTTTTTTGTGAATTGGTGGTAAATTTACTCCAGTAATATTTGAACAAATTTCAGCTATTTTATTTATTGTTACAAATTCTTCATCAGGACCAATGTTAATTGTTTGTTTATTAAGATCTTTTTGATCTAACATAGGTATTAAACAACTAAGACAATCATCGATGTATGAAAAACATCTTGTTTGATTACCGTCTCCATAAATTATTGGTGCTTTACCTTGCATCATTCTATTAATCATTATTGAAACAACATTTCTAAATGGATCATCATATTTTTGCTTAGGTCCAATTATATTGTGTGGAACAGCAATAACCCATTCGATCTTATTTAAATCACAAAGATTTTTTAAAACTTCTTCTGAAGCAACTTTTGAAATTGCATAAGGATCCACTGGAGTGGGTTTCATATCTTCAGTAAATGGAGTTTTTTGTCCTCCATATCTAGCCATAGAGGAGCAAAAAATTATTCTTTTTACTTTTTCATTTACAGCTGCAGAAAATATAGAAACTGATGCTAAATAATTATTTTTAGTAATTTCGTAAGGAGAAAAAACTGAGAGACCTTCGTGAGCGGTTGCTGCACAGTGATAAACAACGTCAATATTTTTCATTAGTGATCTAATTTTATCATAATCACAACAATCACCTTTATGAAATTCAATGTTTTTTGGAACGTTATCTTCATATCCACCTAGCATGTTATCAATACCAACAACTTTATGCCCTAAGTTTACTAACTTTTCTGCTAGGTGAGATCCTAAAAAACCAGCCACTCCAGTTACGAAAATTTTTTTACTCTTTGAAGACATTAAAATCCTTATATATAAAAATTAAAGTTTATCAATTTATAATATTTTAGGTCTGTACCAAGATTTTTTTCCTACAATTGAATTTAAAAGTCCTGAAACACGCTGAAAATATATTTTTCTTTTTCTTTTATTGAAAATTAATGCATAGAAAATAATTTTTATCAAAGCTGAAAAAAATTTACCACTTACACTTATTAAGGAATAGAGGTAACCATGATGTTTTCTATTAAAATAAAAAGTCGACCACATCCAATGCCAATTTCTCGAGAGTTCCATTTCAAAGTTTATAGACTTATTATGAGAGCTTCCACCTAAATGGTGGACAATTATATTTTTATCCAAATATATTTTTTTATTTTTATCCTTCAGTCTTTTGCAAAGATCTATTTCCTCTAAATAAATAAAAAAATTACTATCAAAAAAACCTATATCTTTAAATTGTTCGATGTTTAAAAACATTGCAAACCCTTTAAGTGATTTTACTTCAAATACATCTTCTTTCCCTTTATGATTTTGCTCTTTATCAAATTCGTTCTGTTTAGCTGGACCGATTATTGCAAAATCTTTTTTGTTTTCTGCTGTAATTAAAAATTTATTAATAGTTTCTTTTTCAATAATGGCATCAGGATTAAGAATAAGGGCGTATTTACTTTTGACTTTTGAAAGACCTAAATTATTTCCTTTGGCGTAACCAAGATTTTCTCCAGCAAGAAAACATTGAACATTTGAGTATTTTTCTTCTATTTGATTTTTGAACATATTATTATTTGAATTTTCAATAATAATTATTTGATAAGATGAGTCTATTGAACTCAAACAATCAAAAATTTTATCTTCGCTTTTAAAAGTATTAATAATTATTGTAATATTTTTATTAGTCATTTTTAAATTATTGATTTACAATCATAACTGTCTTATTACTTATTACATATATATAAATAAATGTCTTTCAAATCTAAATTTTGATGAAAAAAATTATTGTTACTGGTGGAAATGGCTTTATTGGAAGTAACCTAGTAAATTTTCTTCTAAAAAAAAAATTATTCATAATAAATATTGATAAAAATAAGTATTCAAAAGGTTCTTACCTCTTGAGAAATACAAAATTTAAGAATTACAAATTTTATAAGCTTGACATCAATGATAAAAAAATTTTTAACATTTTATCTATTCATAAACCAATAGGTATTTTTAATCTTGCAGCGGAAACTCACGTGGATAGATCTATAGACACACCAAAAGATTTTATTAACTCAAATATTTTAGGAACATTTAATATTTTAGAACAAATGAGAAAATATGAAAAAAAATATAAAAAAAAAATAAGATTAATTCACATATCAACTGATGAAGTTTATGGTGACTTAGATAATAAAAGTAGATCAAGTGAAACAAGCCAGTACAAACCTAGTTCTCCATATTCTGCTAGTAAAGCAAGTGCAGACCATATTGTAAAATCGTATACAAGGACTTACAAAATAGACTCGGTCATATCAAATTGTTGTAATAATTATGGACCAGGTCAATTTCCAGAAAAATTTATTCCAACACTTATTTTTAATATTTTAAACAATTCTTTTTTACCAATATATGGAAAAGGTAATAATTCTAGGGAGTGGATACATGTTGAAGACCATTGTGAAGGATTATTTGCAATTTTTAAAAAAGGTAAGAGTGGTGAAAGTTACAATATTGGAACAGGAAAAGATATTACAAATCTTAATTTGACCAAAATTTTATTAAATATAGCTAAACATAAAATTAAAATTGGTAGTAAAGTAAAAATTAAATTTGTTAAAGACAGGCCGGGACATGATTTTAGGTATGCTCTTAATAGTAAAAAAATTTTTAAAACGATCAGATGGAAATCAAAAAAAAATTTTAAAACTGGCTTGGAAGAAACTTTTAATTGGTATTTAAAAAATAATGAGTTTTTTAGTTATTTTTCAAAAAAGAAATTTTTTAAAAGGTTGGGTTTGAACTCATGATTAAAAAAGGAATTATTTTAGCTGGAGGCCTTGGTACAAGAATGAGTCCCTTAACAAAAGCGGTAAATAAACAGTTGCTGCCAATTTACGATAAACCATTAATTTTTTATCCTCTCTCAATTTTAATGTTAGCAGGTATCAAAGATATCTTAGTAATTGTTAATAAAGGTCAGTTGAGTCAATTTAAAAAAATTTTATCAGATGGTAGTCGTTTTGGAGTAAGAATTAAGTACAAGGAGCAGATATCGCCTAGGGGTTTACCTGATGCGTTTATTCTCGGTGAAAATTTTATCGGTAAGGATAATGTTTCATTAATTTTAGGTGATAATTTTTTTTATGCACAAAGTTTAACTGCTAAATTAAAAGAGAGCATTAAACTAAATAATGGATGTAAGGTTTTTTTGCATCCAGTTAAAAAGCCAGAACTTTATGGAGTTGCAACTATCAACAATAAAAAAATCACACAATTAGCTGAAAAACCAAAAAAAACAAAATCTAATTTAGCAGTAACTGGTTTGTATTTTTTTGATAATAAAGTTGTAGAGTATAGTAAATCTTTAAAACCATCTAAAAGAAATGAGCTGGAAATTATAGAAGTATTAAAAAAATATCTTAAAAAAAATAAGTTGAAAGCTGAGTACTTGGGTAGAGGTGGAGCTTGGTTAGATACGGGTTCTATTAATGATTTCTATGATACATCTGCTTTTGTATCTGCAATTGAAACTAGACAAGGATTAAAAATTGCTTGTTTGGAAGAAATAGCTTTTAATAATAAATGGATTAATAAAAAACAAGTCTTAGAAGCTATTAAATTCTATGGAAATAACATTTATTCTAAGTATTTGAAAGACTTATTGTAATTAATGGAAAAAATTTTAGTCACTGGTGGCAAAGGAAGGTTTTCCAACGAATTAAAAAAGTTAAAAACAAGATATGAATTTATTTTTAAGTCAAAAACTCAATTAAATATTCTTTCAATAAACTCTATAACGAAAAATTTTAAAAAATTTAAACCAAAAATTGTGCTTCACTTAGCCGGTCTTTCACGACCAATGTCGGTTCATGAGAATGATATAAATAAGAGTATAGATTTAAATATTATTGGAACTTCAAATTTAGTTAAAGTTTGTAATAATTTTAAAATTAAGATAATTTTTTTTTCGACAAATTATGTTTACCCAGGTATTAAAGGAAATTACTCAGAAAAAGATCCAGTAAATCCATGGAACAATTATGGTTGGTCAAAATTAGGAGCTGAGGCAGCTGTGCAAATGTACGAGAATTCTTTAATAATAAGAGCGTGTATGACTGAAAAACCCTTTATTCATAAATTTGCCTTTAGTGATGTAAAATCAAATTTTATTTTTCATGAAGATTTTGCAAAAATTTTCGTTAAATTGATAAAAAAAAAAGGAGTTATTAATATTGGCGGTAAAGTTAAAACAATTTATGAATTTGCAAAAAAACACAACAGTAAAGTAAAAAAAAAAAGATCAATGGGGGTATTGCCTAAACAAATGGATATGAACCTGTCTAAATTAAACAAGTATCTTAAAAAATGAAAATTATTAAAACAAAATTTAAAGGATTGCTTATCGTCAAACAAAAAAATAATAAAGACTCTAGAGGCAATTTAAGAGAAATTTATAATAAAAAAACTTTGAAATATGATAATTTTCCTTTTGAATATTGTACAACTTCTAAAAAAAATTCATTAAGAGGTTTCCATTTTCAATTAAAGAAATCTCAACAAGCAAAATATGTAAATGTTGTTAAAGGAAAAATATTAGATTGCGTCATTGATCTTAGACGAAGATCTAAAACCTTTGGAAAATTATTCAAAATAATATTATCTGAAAAAAATTGTTTGAGTTTATTTATCCCAGAAGGTTTTGGGCATGCTTATTATAGTTATGAAAAATTAAATATAGTTTATTATAAACTTTCAAATTATTATAATCCAAATTTAGAAAGTGGAATTAATGTTTTAGATAAAGACTTAAAAATAAAATGGCCATCAAAAAAACTATTGATTTCTAAAAAAGATAAAAAATTAATGAAACTGATAGAATTTAAAAAAAATTATAAGTTTTTATAGTCAGATAAATCTTTTCCAATTATAGGAAGCTCTTTCACCCTAAAGTTTTTTGTAAACCAATATGAAAGAAATCTTTCAGCTAAAAATCCATAAATTCTTTGAGAACCATAACCTTTTAAATTATTAAATCCAAAAATTTTTTCACATTTTTCTAACCATGGAAAAATTACCTCGTAATATCTTTTTAGTATTTTTGTTTTGCAAAAAAACATATTATGCGGGTTAAAGGAAGTATTATTATTCATAAAGTTTTTGAAATCTTCTTTATTTTCATCATCTAAAAGATTTACGGCAAGATCTAAATTTCCTTTTCCATGAAACAAATCAAAGTGTAACTTTAGATTTCTTTTTCTTTTATCTATTAAAAGTTTAGGATTTAGTAAAAAATGAAAAAAATGGTTCTTAATTATTTTTGATAACTTATAATTTTTTACAGAAAATTTCTCTCCAAGAATGCAATCAACATTATCATTATCAAATTTAATATCTGTAACTATTGCATTTTTAAGTGTGTTAAAACTTATGTTTTTTTCATCAATCCTATTTTTTAAAAAAAATTTTCTATATTGGCAAAAACCGACCCATTCAGACTTAATATCATTTATATAATTTTTCCAAATCCAATAATGAAAAGTATATTCACCGTAAAATTTATTTTTAAATGATATATTTTCACCTTTATTATCTGTCAGAAAATTGTTTGAAAATTTTTCTTCACCTAAGCCTACTGGAATTAAATTAAGATTTAATATATTTGTCTCGTGAGAAGGATTCATCGTAAGACAATAAATTGAAATATTTTGCATAATTTTTTGGTAGCGAGGGGCGGATTCGAACCGCCGACCCCAGGCTTATGAGTCCTGTGCTCTAACCAACTGAGCTACCTCGCCGTTTAAAATATATATTTTTTTTACATAAGATTAATTATATTTCAAGACCAATATTACTTTATTGATATAAATACTCTAAAATGACTCTAAAAACCATCTTGGAGTCAAAATTCAATCTGATTAGTCTTGCATGCTTTTTTATTTATTTTTAACTGTATTATGTTTATTAATAAATCTTGAATTATTATGCAAGATCTTAAAAAAATTTACAGTTGGTTAAAAAATCAAAAGAAAAAACAAAAAATAATTGTTAGAGAAAAAGATCTTTCAAAATTAGAATTGTGGAAATATAAACCAAAAAAAATATTTCATACTAGCAAAAAATTTTTTAGTGTAATTGGGATAAAAGTCTACTCAAACTTTTACAAAAATAAAATTTGGGATCAACCAATAATCTACCAGAATGGTAGCGGAATTTTAGGTATTTTAAGAAGAAATATAAGTGGACAACCTGAATATCTAATGAAAGCAAATGTTGAGCCCGGTAATATAAATAAATTACAAATTTCACCGACCGTCCAAGCAACAAAAAGTAATTACACAAGAGTTCATGGAGGAAAAAAAATTAAATATCTTGATTATTTTTTGAAATTTAAAAAATGCTTGATTAACATTAAGCAAACTGAACAAGGCTTCAATTATCTTTTAAAAAAAAATAAAAATATTCTTATTTCATTAAATTCTAAAATTAAAGCTTCAGATCGATACCGATGGATTAAGAGAGATAATTTGATTTCCATGATTAAAAAGAAAAATATTTTAAATATGGATACTCTTTCTGTTTTTTCATGCTCAATTAAAAAAAATGATTTTGATAAACCATTGATGAATTTGGGTGAAATTAATTATTGGTTAAAAAAAATGAATAGAAAATATTATATAAAAATTAAAAAAATAAACCTTATTAATCTGAAAAATTGGGTTTTTACTAAAAGAAAAATTTATCATAATAAAAACTCATATTTTTCAATTATTGGTATTAATGTACTTGCTAAATCAAGAGAAGTTAGTCATTGGAGTCAGCCTATTATACAACATCGCAGTACTCACTTTGCTGGTTTTATAACAAAAAACTTTAATTCTACTCTTCATTATTTAGTTAAATTTATAGTAGAACCTGGATACAAATCAGGAAGCATAACTTGTAGCGTAAAAACATCAAATATTAATAATTATAAAAACAATAAAAATTTATCAGTAAAAAGTAAATTATTACTGAAGAAATACTTCTTTAATAAAAACAATAGTCTAATAAAATATGATTCCATACAATCACATGAAGGTGGAAGATTTTATAAATCACAAATAAGATATATGGTTATTGAAATAAACGATAAAGATATAATTAGTGTCGATGAAAACTTTAAATGGGTCAGTCAAAATCAAATGATAAGCTTAATTAAAAAAGGATTGCTTGATATTGAAGCGCGCTTATGTTTTGCTTGTCATAATTTTAATAAAATAATTTAAAAGATTTAAAATTGGAAGTTTTAATTTTAGGAAATTCAAATATATTTAAAAAAAGAATTCTAAAGGTTCTTTTAGAAAATAAAATCAAATTTTGTGTTGCTTCAAAGTCATCCTCGGTAAAAGATAACAAAGCGTTCATCAAGTTTAAAAATTATAATGATGCCTTAAATAATTCTGGGGCAAACATAGTGTATATTTCTCTTGTTAATTCACTTCACTATATTTGGGCAAAAAGAGCCTTGGAAAAAAATTATCATGTGATTGTGGATAAACCGATTGCTTTAAAACTTGAAGAGGTTAAAAAACTTTTAAAAATAGCAAAAAAAAAAAAATAAGCTTTTAGCTGAAGCTACTTTTTTTAATTTTCATAGACAATTTACTTACTCCTTAAAAATTCTAAAAGGTGATAAAAAAATAAAGCTTATTAATACAAATTTTATTATTCCCCAACCAAAAATAAATACTTTTCGAATGTCAAAAAAATTTGGTGGAGGTTGCTTGGCTGATATGGGCCCTTATGCAGCCGCTACCGCGAGAATTTTAGGATCTGGAAAATTGATAAATATGACATCAAATACTTTTAAGAATAATAAAGGATTAATTACCTCATTCAGTGTTTCATGTAAATTTAAAAAAAATTATTATTTTGGTTATTTTAGTTTTGGAGGTGAATATAAAAATAATATGATGTTATTCTCAGATACTGAAAATTTAGAAATTAATAATGTATTTTCACCTCCATCAAACAAAAAATTAAATATAATTATAAATAAAAATAATTCATTAAAAATTATAAAAATTAAAAAGGATGATATCTTTAGAAATTTTTTTCAAGAAATTTTAATGAGTTTAAAAAAAAATAAATTTCAAAGTTTTTATGAAAGAATTTTACTTGATGCGAAGTTTAGGGACAAAATTAAATAAATGTTGAAAAAGTTCACGATTTTTGGTCAAGGTTTTGTAGGTGAAAATCTATCAATATTTTTAAAAAAGCGTAAGTTTGAATTTTTTTTTCCAAAGAAAGGAAAGTATAAATTTAAAAAAAATCTAAATAATGTTGTTTTCTGCATAGGCAATCAAAATTGGCTTCGTAAACCAAATTTAACCTATCAAGCTAATCTTGCAATAATGACAAAGATTTTATTCAATAATAAATTTGAAAGTTTCACGCTTATTTCATCAACAAGACTATATATTGCTAATCAAAAAGGTAACACTTCTGAAGATAATTTAATAAAAGTTAATACAAATGAGAAAAAATATTTATATAACTCACTAAAAATTTCAGCAGAAAATTTATGCTTATGCTTAAATAATAAAAAAATTAAAGTCGTTAGAATATCGAACTTATATGCAAATAATTTTACTAATCAAGCTTATATACTTCCAACTATTATAAGAGACTCGATTAAAAAAAAAAAAATTAATCTTAATCTATCTAATGCTTCAACAAAAGATTTTATACATGTGGACGACGCTTTTAATGTACTAATTAAAATCATCTTTAGTGGTAAATATAGAATGTATAATATTGCATCAGGAAAAAACGTGCGCATAGGTGATATTGTTAAAAAAATTAAAAAAAATACAAATTGCAAAATTATCAGAAAAAAAAATTATCAGACTATTAAAGAACCAAAAATTGATATAGGTAGAATCAGAAAAGAATTTAATTATAAAACAAAATACAATTTAATAAATTACTTAAAAAAAATAATTGATAGTCAGAAAAAATTAATCAAATGAAAAAAATAAGCTTATATTGTTTGTCTTTAAAATATTATAATGTAGTTAATAAATTACCTTCGTATATAAAACCTATAGGTCTTGGGAATTATAATTATCCTCACCACTGGTTATCTGAAAAAAGAGGTGAAAGTATTATAGAGTTGAATAATTACTATGGCCAATATACTGGCATTTATTGGATCTGGAAAAATTTATTAAAAGATAAAAATGATGATGATTGGGTTGGTACATGTGAATATAGAAAATTATGGTTGAATAATCTTTATACCAAAAAATTAAAGTCTACTACAAAAAGTCTTTTTTCTGATTTATTAAAAAAAAACAACGAAATATTCTTGAACTGTGAAGCGGTGTTGGTTCAACCAATTGAATTTAAAAGTGAAAATATAAATCAACAATTTAAAAAAGTTCATAAAATTGATTTAATTGAGGATTGTAAAAACTTTATAAATGAAGATGAAAAAGAAAAATTTGTTTCATTTTTAAAAAAAAATCGTTTAAGTGCACCGCCACTTTTTATTACAAAAGTAAAAACTTTTAAAAGATTTTGTGAACATATATTCCCCATTTTAAAAGAATCTCATAAATATTTTTTGAGTAAAAATTTATGTCATGGCTATAATATACGTCTTCCCGCATGTTTTATGGAAAGATATGCTTCATATTGGTTTGAGGCAAATTACAAGGTGGAATATCTTTCTCATGCAAGGCTAGGAAGCTTTATGCTATCTAATAAAATTAATAAATTTATTAACCCGACAAAAATTCCTTTTACTTTAAGAATGTATCCAACTATACACAAATATTAAAATATGAAAATCTATTACGGCAAAGCTGTTTACGATCAAAAAGAAATTTCGGCTTCAGTTAAAGTTTTAAAAAATTCAATGACTTTAATCGATGGACCTGCAGTTAAAGAGTTAGAGAGAAAAGTATCTAAAATTTTTGGGAAAAAATATGGATTGATGGTAAATTCAGGTTCGTCTGCAAACCTTTTAGGTTTGGCAAGTTACAATTTTAAAAAAGGGTCAGAAATTATTACTCCTGCTTTAACCTGGTCAACAACAGTCTCACCTATCTATCAGATAGGGTGTATTCCTCATTTCATTGATGTGGAAAAATATTCTTTTCTCTCAAAAATTGATCAAATCAAAAAAGCTATAAACAAGAAAACTGTTGGTATCATATTGCCAAATTTAGTTGGTAATGTTTTAGATTGGAAAGAGGTTTATAAAATTGCAAAAAAAAAGAGGCTTATAGTTATAGAGGACTCAGCCGATACAATTGGATATACTTATAAAAAAAAACATTTAGGAAAATTTTCTGACGTAACGACTAATAGTTTTTACGCTTCACATGTTATGACAGGAGCCGGTTTTGGAGGGATCGTTTGTTTTAACGATAAAAAAAAATATGAAAAAGCTAAACTATTAAGAGGATGGGGAAGATCATCTTCAATTTTTAATGAGTCTGAAGGTATTAAAAAAAGATTTGGTTTTAAAATAAGTGGAATGGCCTATGATAGTAAATATATCTTTTCTGATCTGGGTTATAATTTTTTACCCTCTGAAATTTCAGCAGCTTTTGCTTTGGAACAATTAAAAAAATTAAAAAAAAATATTAAAATCAGAATAAATAATTTTAAAAAATATTATAATTATTTTGAAAAATATCCAAATTTATTTAATCTTCCAACACAAAATAAAAATATTAAAACTGGTTGGTTATCATATCCAATTATAATCAATAAAGATTCAAATTTAAAACGTAGTGATTTACAGATTTTCTTAGAAAAAAAAGGAATTCAAACTCGTCCAATTTTTACAGGAAATCTTTTAAGACATCCTATGATGAAAAATAAGACTTATAAAAAAATAAAAAGCTCATTTACAAATAGTGATAATGTAATGAAAAATGGTATTTTAATAGGGTGTCACCAAGGATTATCGAATAAAGAAATCGATTACGTAATTAAACAAGTTGAGAAATTTTTAATATATAAAGGACTAAATAGTTAGAATTATACCAAAAACTGTAACAGCTGAAACTGCGGCTACTCCAAGGGCTATATTTCTTTTTTTCTCTATTTTCTTTTCGTGATTCAATCTCGACAATAGATCTGTTACCTTAACTTTCCCATGAGAGTTTTCATACTCATTATTTTTCTGTAGATCAAATTGAACACTCATTAGCTGAACTTATATTAATTAAATCATTATTAAATATTTCAGAAGAGCAAAATGGGTTAAGAAAAATCAATAAACCCAAAATGAATTAGGCGCGAAGCGATTTAGAATATGGATCGTGAATTGGTTTTTTTTCTAATTTTAAAGCATATCTTTTACCTTCAACTTCAATAAAGAGATCATTATTGTCATTATCGATGGCCTTAACGTAGCCTAAACAGATATTCTTCTTATAGCAAAATGAATAATTAGAACTTGTCGTATATCCAATAATTTTATCTTTTTTGTAAATTGGTTCATCATGTAACAATAAAGGCGATCCTGGTTTAAAATTTTTTTTGAGAGAAAAAAGTTCCAGTTTATTTTCTAAAGGCTTATCTCTAATTTTTTCAAGAGCTTTTCTTCCGATAAAATCCTCTTTTTTTTTAAAACTTACCGCGAATGACAAGCCAGACTCGAATGGATTATTTTCTGAGGTAATATCATGGCCCCAGTGTAAAAACTTCTTTTCCAAGCGAAGTGTGTCTAAAGCGTGCATACCTGCATAAACAAGATTATATTTTTTTCCCTTTTTACTTATTTTTTTAAAAATATTTTTAGTTTTTTTGATTGGAATATAAATTTCCCAACCAAGCTCACCAACAAAAGATAATCTTTGAAACCAAACTTTACTATTTTCAATTATTAGATGTTTTCCTCTTGAGAATTGAAAATCTTCATTAGAAAAATGATTTCCAAATAGTTCGGTTAAAAAGTTTCTACTATTTGGTCCAAATAATCCTATACATGAATATTTATCAGTAACATCTTCAAATTTTACTTTTTTTGTTAAGTTTTTTAAAATATGAGATTTATTATGACTTCTTGCTAGAGCAGGACAAATAATTCTAAAATAATCTTTTTTTAAGCAACTTACTGTTAGATCAGCTTCAATTCCACCTGATGGATTTAACATTTGAGTGTAGGTAGTTTTACCTTCAACATTTTTTATATTATTAGCACAAAGATATTGAAGTTGTTCATGCGCACACTGTCCGCTTAAATCAAATTTTACAAAGGGCGTTAAATCAAAAAAACCTAAATTATTTCTTGTTTTATTGCATTCTTTTTTAACTGATTGATACCAGTTTTGAGACCCATAACTGTATTTATAAATTGGTTTTTTACTTTTTGAGAACCACATTGGTCTTTCATAGCCGGCCATTTGCCCGAAACAAGCACCTAATTTTTTTAACTCTTTATGATAAGGCAAAAGTTTTATATTTCTTGATGTCTCCAATTGTTTGTATGGCCAATGCATTTTAAATAAATTCCCAAGCGTTTCTGTAGCTCTTTCTTTAATAAACTTTAATGAAGAATTAAATTTTTCAAATCTTTTAACATCAAGACTCAGTAAATCTTGATCTGTATGTCCTTTGATCATCCATTCTGCAACGGCTTTACCTGCTCCACCAGAAGATCCTATTCCGATACTGTTAAATCCACAACAAACATAAAAATTTTTAATTTCTTCTGTTTCACCAAGAAGAAAATTACTATCTGGCGTAAATGACTCTGGACCAGAAAAATACTTCTCAATTGAAAAACTTTTAATTGTTGGAATTCTTTTTGCGGCTAATTGATGAAGTATTTTTACATATTTTTTGTCTACTTTAAATTCACCAAAAGAGAAATTATTCGGCACTTTACCAGTTTTTTTAAAGGCATTTTTGGCATTAGGTTCAAAAATGCCGAGCATCATTTTTCCATGATATTCTCTTGCATACAA
>MDSV01243355.1_pt1 | contig 13748 bp, 11 predicted proteins | sample 810851 | NCBI WGS metagenome assembly MDSV01 (sample SAMN05326640, study PRJNA326480) | marine metagenome | isolation source: seawater | place: Atlantic Ocean: North East | collected 2012 | reverse complement strand
TTACAACTATCAAACATGGTATTATTTTGAAATTGGAGAAGAATTTACTTTTATTGATGAATATGGATTCGGAGATTATAGGCTTAGAACGCCATTATTATATTGAACTTATTATGGATAACGAGAAAAAATTAATTAAAATTTTAGAAAGATTTAGAGATAAGCTATCCGATAAAGAGATTCAATTGATTGACAATTTATTTGAATCAGCAGACAATGCAAAAGACTCTTGGAATAATAGCGATTCTGCTTTTAATCTTTTCACAGATGGAGCATCTCAACTTGATAAGAATAATGCTGGTATCGGAGGTTTGCTAAAGAATGGAAATGAAACGATATTTTCTTTTGCTGAAAATGTAGGTGATTGCACTAACAATGAAGCAGAATATTTAGCATTAATTAGAGGAATTGATCTATGTATTAAGCATAAAATATTGCATGTGAATATTTTTTCTGATAGTGAGTTAGTTGTGAGGCAAATTAATGGTGAATACAAAGTCAAAAACGAAAGAATGATTAAACTTCATTCGAAAGTTTTAGATTTATGTTCGGTGCTAAATCAATGGTCATTATCTCATGTTATGAGAGAAAAAAATATGGAAGCAGATCTTTTAAGCAAAGAAGGGCTTGAGAAATAAAAAAAACTAATGAATGAGAATAATATTTTATAAGTTATAGGCTATGAATTTCTTAAATAAAATTAAAAATGGGTTTAGCAATAGCTTCAATTGGGTTAGCGGTGATATTGCTATTGACCTTGGAACTGCAAATACTTTGATATGGTTGGCTGGTAAAGGGATAATAGTCAATGAACCATCGATTATTGCCCGATCTACAAAAACTGGAAATGTTATTGCTGTTGGTGATGACGCTAAACAGATGCTAGGAAAGACCCATGAAGGCATTGAAACTATTCGCCCGCTGAGGGATGGAGTAATTGCTGACTATACTGCTGTAGATGAAATGCTCCAAGGTTTTATTAGAAAAGTAAATTTAAATCGCTTAACCAGACCAAGGATGGTTATTTGTGTTCCGTCTGGCGTAACTGAAGTGGAACGAAGAGCTGTAAAAGATTCTGGAGAGAAGCAAGCAGCTAGAGAAGTATATTTAGTAGATGAGCCTGTTGCAGCAGCAATTGGAATTGGGTTAGATATTAGTAAGCCCGTAGGTAATATTATTGTTGATATTGGTGGAGGAACTACTGAAGTAGCTGTAATTTCATTAAACGGAGTAGTCACTAAAAAAGCTATAAGAGTTGCCGGAGATGAAATGGATGATGCAATACAGCATTGGTTCAGAAATGAGCATAAATTAGAAATTGGGGCACAAACAGCAGAGCAAATAAAAATTACCGTTGGTTCAGCAATGAGATCACGCTCTAAAAATATTTTAGTAAAAGGAAGAGATTTGGTTTCTGGGATACCAAAAACAATAGATATTAGATCTGATGAAATCAGGCAAGCGCTGAAAGATCCTGTAAAAAGAATTCTAGATGTAATTAAAGATGCTTTAGAGGCAACGCCAGCTGAACTTTCATCAGATATTATAGACAGGGGAATTGTTTTAGCTGGGGGAGGCTCTCAATTAAGAGGATTAGATCAGGTTTTACGTGAAAAAACAGGCGTACCTGTCAATGTTGCAGATGAACCGCACCTAGCAATTGTCAAAGGATGTGGTGCTGTAATAGAAGATTTAGAACAATTTAAGCACGTCCTTCTTTAAGAATGTCCAAGATTGATTTACTCGTAAAACAAAGATTAGAGATTTTCGTTTTATTCTTATGTGTTTTTATTTCGTTTATATTGATTTTTAGCAATGAGAATAAAAACGTTCAGAGATTACGTGCTTCTACATTAGAAACATTTTCTTTTTTATACGAACCATTTAATTGGTTAGATAATCAACTTCTTTTAAACAAAAAACTTGAAGTTCTATCTCAAGAAAATGTAAAGCTCAATCTAGAAAACCAAATCTTGTCTTCAAATAAGATTGAAAATGAAAGATTGAGAGATTTACTAAAGTTTAGACAGCGTAATAAGTTTGATTTTATTGGAGCAGATATTTTATCGAAGGGGATAAGTTCTAATATGGCATCTGTTCTTCTAAATCGAGGATTAAATGATGGTGTAAAAAATAATAGTCCAGTTCTTTCATCGAAAGGTGTAGTAGGAAAAACCATTCTTGTATCTGATAATCATTCAACAGTTCAATTGATAAGCGATATAGATTTTAGATTGAGTGTAAAGATAATGCCCTCTGAAACTGAAGGTATTATGCGCTGGATTACAGATGATACATGTGAGATTGTAGAAGTGCAAACAACATCAGATGTTCAAATTGGCGATATTGTTTTAACATCAAACCTTAGTATATATTTTCCACCTAATCTTCCCGTAGGAGAAGTAACTAGTTTTTATAAAAAATCTAATAGTTCAAATAAGATCGTCCGCATGAGACTTTTTTCTGAACTATCGACTTTAAATCAATTATTTATATTGAGAGGAGATAGTTAATTATATGCAGTTTTCTTTTACTAGATATTTTTTCCTAGCAATAGTGCTTCAATTAGTTTTTTCAGAGCTATTAACTGTAAATGGGTTTCAACCAAATATTATACTTCTATTCATTATTATTTCTTCTATATCTATGGAAAATACTTCTCGAGCAACATTGATTGGGTTTTCTATAGGATTATTATCAGATTTGGTCATATTTAGCGGTTCTTACCTAGGATTGTCAAGCCTTGTTTTCTCGATATGTGCTTATCTTTCAGCGAAGGTAAGTTTCAATTTTGTGTATAGAAATTTTGATTTATATTGGCTAGTTTTGGTTTCATTGGGCACGGGATTATATGCATTGTTTAGATATGATTTCTTCTTTTTTAATAACATAATACTTTTTCTGAAAAATTGGATTTTTTTAGCTACTTATACCTCTTTTGTAGGTTTCATAGTTACTAGGTTTTTTAAAGTGCAAGAGAGAGTATTAGAAGATGCTTAAAATAGAGAATAAAGCAGATATTTTTCACTATAGAGCATTATTTTTTTTGCTATGTCTTGCTGTTTTTTCTCTTCTTAGTAGATATTTCTATTTACAAGTGATTGATTATGATAGACATTTTTCTAGGTCTAAAATTAATAGTGTTAAGGCACTTACAACTTATGCTCCTAGAGGTTTAATCCTAGATCGTCATGGAGAAATATTAGTAGACAATTATCCAACCTATATTTTAACAGTTACACCATATAAATTAAGAGATAAACAAGAGCAGTTTGTAAAATTATCATCTATCATTGATGTTGATTTAGAGGAGTTAAATAGACGATACAAAAAATATAACAGAGGACGTTTTTTACCGACAATTATTGCGAAGAATTTAACATTCGAAGAAATTTCTCAAATAGAAGAAATGAGACTAGAATTTCCAGGAATCCAGTATGATCGATCTGATGAAAGAATTTATTCTTCTACTTTGAATGATGCACATTTTTTAGGCTATTTAAAAGAGGTAGATAGAGATATAGTTCCTACACTTGATAAATCTCTTCTTTATAGAGCTGGTGAGCTAATGGGGTGGCAAGGTATTGAAAAGCAATATGAAAGAGAATTAAGATTTTCTAAAGGAATCGATTACATAGAGGTTGATACATATGGTCGTGAAATTTTTAGACTAGATCAAGAAAATACTCCTGCATTCCCAGGAGAAGATCTTTCTTTAACGATTGATTCTGACCTACAACAATATTGTAGAAATATTTTACAAGATAAAAAAGGCTCTATTCTAGTCTCCAATGTTGATACAGGAGAGATATTAAGTATGGTTAGTAGCCCCGCTTATGATTTAAGTATTTATAGGGGAACAACTTCACAAGCTGAATGGGATAGCTTGTTAAATGATCAAGATGATCCATTATTAAATAGATCTATTGGAGGTCTTTATCCGGCGGGGTCAAAGCTGAAGCTATTGACAGTTATTAATTTGATTGAAGATAATCTGCTAGATCCATCAGACAATCTCCTATGTACCGGTGTTTATAGCCCACCTGGAAGCACAAGTGAGTTTCGTTGTTGGAATGAAAATGGACATGGGCTTGTTGATTTAAATAAAGCTATTGCACAATCTTGTAATATATACTTTTATGAAACAGTGCAGCTTATTAGTCTAAAAGACTGGACAGATACTGCAAAGAAATTTGGTTTTAATTCATCGACAGGAATCGATTTGCCAAATGAGAAAGATGGCTTAATTCCAGATAAAGAATTTTATGTTAAGAATTATGGAAGATGGGGATGGTCAGAAAGAGGCGTTCTATTAAATCTTACATTAGGGCAAGGAGATATTTTAATTACACCAGTTCAGGCATTAAGATTTATAAATCATATTGCATCTAGAGGAAATACAGCACAACTTAAACTGAATCTATCGAAGGAGTTGTCCTATTATAATAAAATTATTTACCAAGATAAGATATGGGATTACATCTGGAATGGAATGTTTGATGTAGTCAATGGAGATGAAGGTAGTGGATGGAGAGCTAAAATAAATCACCCTGATATCAAGTTGTTTGGCAAGACAAGTACTGCTGAAAATCCTCACGGAGAACCTCATGCATGGTTTATTGGTTTTTTTGAAATGGAAGATACAAAATACTCAATTGTTGTGATGATTGAGAATGGAGGAGGTGGAGGAGCTATAGCATCTCCAATTGCAGGAGATATAGTCTCTTACTATGTCAATTCTTCTAAATCTTTTGCGGAGAACTAGAGATATGTTTTTGGATCAATTTTCTTCAGGGGCTATGAGAGATTCTTTAGTAAGATTGTTTTTTGTAATTTTTGGGTTAATAATATTTAGCCTCCTTGCTCTGTATAGTATATCTGATAATCCTCTTAGTTTTAATAGCGCATTTTCCAGGCAATGCATTTTTCTTGTTTTCTCATTTTTAGTTTTCTTAATTGTTAAGAATATCAAGATTAAGACAATACATGATAATTCAACCTTAATATTTATTATGACCATATTTTTTTGTATCATTCCATTTTTTTTGCCAAAAGTAGAGTATACTTATAGATGGATTGATTTTGGTTTCTTTTATATTCAGCCATCAGAGTATTTAAAATGTGCAACAGTTATTATAATTGCAAAATATTTATCTAGCCATCAACTAAAAGTAAAAGATCCGTCTATTATATTAATTCCGAGTTTTTTAACATTAATTTCTGCATTCATAGTATTAAATCAACCAGACTTGGGAACTGCAGTTATTATTTTTGCTCCTTTAATTCCAATGCTTTTATGGGCAGGGGTAAGTAATTTTGTAATTTTCTTAATGATAGCACCTATTATTACGATTTTAGCAGCATCTAATATCATTTTTTTTACTATATGGGCTTTGATTATGTTTATAGTTTTTCTCACTTTTGAGGCAGATATTCTTAAAAAGTCCATGCTCTATTTTGCAAATATTTTTACAGGGTTGTTAACTCCATTTTTATGGAACAATCTTGCCGAATATCAAAAAGAAAGAATTCTAACATTCTTAAATCCAGATCTTGATCCTATGGGTTCTGCTTATCATATTATCCAAAGCATTACTGCAATTGGTTCGGGAGGATTTTTTGGTAAAGGATGGGGAGAAGGATCTCAAACACAATTAAAGTTTTTGCCAGTGCAAGAATCTGATTTTATTCTTTCTGTTATAGCTGAAGAGTTAGGATTTTTAGGTATTTTTTTTGTAATGGTACTTTGTTTTTTATTGATTAAGACTCTTTTAGATATTGCATTTCGATCTTCTGACTATTTTGCTAGTCTAGTGATAATAGGTCTTGCTTCAATTCTTTTATCTCATATATTTATTAATTCTGCAATGACAATAGGGCTAATGCCTGTCAAAGGTCTTCCAATACCATTTATTTCTGCTGGAGGATCTTTCCTTCTATCTTGTTTTATCATGGTAGGTTTAGTAGTTAGTTTTTCAAAAAAATAATAATTATTCAGAGTTGAAATTATCCATCTCTATGGTTAATTTCTTGATACTCATTTATCATGACAAAAAAACTCTTTTATATAACTAGCGAAATGGATCCTTTTGCATCGGTTTCACATTTATCAGATTTATCCGTTCAAATTCCTTTAGGTTTACAAGAGAAAGGCAATGATGTGAGATGTTTAATGCCGAAGTACGGATTTATAAGCGAGAGAAAGTATATTTTAAGAGAAGTTATTCGACTAAAAGAAATTTTATTTGATTTTGATGATATAGATTATTCATGTTCAGCTAAAAGTGCTTTTTTACCAAAATCAAGGCTGCAAGTTTACTTTTTGGAGCAAGAAGATATTTTTGGAGAATTGAATACTCTTCTTTACAAAGCAAAAAATGGAAGATTTCTAACAGACAATGACCAGCGATTTGCTTTTTATTCTTTAGCGGCTATCAAAATGCTACCTAACTTGTTTTGGTATCCTAACGTGATTATATGTAGCGGATGGACATCTGCATTGATACCAATGCTAATTAATATACTGGCAAAGGAAAACAAAGATTTAGCAAAGATAAAAACTATATATATTGCGAATTCTTTAGATAAAGATGTTGTTTTTAATCCTAGCAATCTTGGATTTAATAAGGAAACTTTTTCTCCATTAAAAACATTAAATCTAAATCAGGTAGGGTGTATGTATGCAGATAAGACTATTATTGTTAATGGAGAAGAAAATATATCTTCTAAATTGATGAAATTAAAAGTTTTTAAAGATGCAAAGAATTGTTCTGCAGTAAATCTTAATATTGAAGAACAAACTGATTATTCTCCACTGCTAGATGCAATCGATGCGAGTATAAAGAAAATATAAAATAATGAATAATTATTATCTTATAAAATGGTTTTTAATGACGAGCATAATTTCTCTATACTTTAGTGCGTGCTCAGAAGAAACGATTGTTTATAGTGAAATTGAAAATCCAAATTATACTATCAATACACTTACGCTTCCCCTAGAAGAAAATAAAGTTTTTCAGATTAGACCAGCACTTGGAGCAAATGGCAAATTTTTCTTCGGGAATGTTAAAGGGTCAGAAAGCCTATTTTCTTTGTTTAGTCTAACATTGTTTTCAGGTTCATTACCTCCGACTAGTTTACATGACTTGTTGGCAGATTCAATACAAGTCGATAGTGCATTAGTATATATGCAAACTCAAGACTCATTAAGTTCGGCATCAAATTTATATCTGTATTCAGTAATAGCAACTGAAGATAGTATTTTTTCTGAAGATTCTACTAGTTACTATTCATTAGATAGTCATATAGATTTTGAGAGCAATGCTACGTTGTTGCATCAAATTCCTTTGATTGATATCGTACCCGATAGCACTGGATATGATACATTAAAATTTTTGTTTAAAGATGACAATCTTGATTTATTAAAAGAGTTTTATTTTGATACGTTCACTTATCCAGCAAGAACTTTTATGTTAAAAAATGATGAAATTTTAGATGAACTTTTTACTATTGAGAGCGATGAGAGTAGTCGTCAACCAAGAATGAGAGTGTGGTATAAGGCTACAGTTGATGATACAACCACCATAGATACTTCAATTTTGTTTTTTGGAGATAAAGGGCTTAGTATTTTTTCTCCTGTAACAGTAGAAGAGGATGACAAAAATTATATAACACTAAACTCTGGATCAGGACTTCAATCATTGATACGATATGACATAGATATGATTAATAATTTAGAAAGAAACTCAATTGTAAAGAATGCAAACCTTGTGCTTAACATAGAATCTTCAAATCTCAATGAAGATGAATCATTTTATGTTGTAGTTGCAGCTTTAGCAGATTCTGTTGAGAATTGGGACTTTACTACTTTCTTACCAGATCACGATTCTTATACTGATACAGTATATGCAATAGATCAAAGTTTTGTCATATCAAGACAGATACAAGATGGAAAGGTGGAAATTCCTATCCAATCCTTTCTTCAATACTATAAGAATGATTTGATAAGTAATCATGGGCTTATGCTTTATAGTGGGCCAGCAAATAGTCCATTTGATAAGATTAGGTTAGATATAGAGTCGGTAGAGGTGCTATATGTCAAGCCGTAATTTTGTTTTACTTTTACTTTTAAGTACATTATTTGGCCAATCTACAATGGGCGGATATGGTTATGGAATGTTCTCTAATAGCAATGAAGCCGCTACGTCTGGTTCAGGTTCAGTAGGATTATTGCCTAGCTTTAAAAATGATGTTGCATTATCAAATCCATCAACATGGCATAAACTAGGATTTACATATATAAATACTTCTTTTGGAGGTCAGTTTAATGAGTTTGATTCCAGTTCTAGCAAGAGTTCTGGACTAGCATCTGCAAAATTGATTATTCCATCGAAAAAGAAAGTATCATTTGGTCTAACCTTTAATCCTTTATTTTCTCGAGAAATAACTATTTCAGATAGTACGTTCAGTGAATTTATATTTGCCGGATCAGATACATTGAGTTATTCTCGATCAAATAAAACAGGTGGCGGATCTTCAATGGCGCAGTTCGCTGTTGGATATAATATTAATGATACAGATGATATAGGGGTAGGAATAGATGTTGTATTTGGGTCTTCTAGGTCATCACAAAACCTTATTATTGATTCTGATGATCATTTATTGCAATCGAGAGATTATTTTTCAGGTTCATTAATTGAACTTTACTATACAACAAGAAGATTTTCGTTGAATGACAGACCATTAATACTGTCACTAAATTATAATTTTTCTTTAAATGATATCGATGTAGAGAACGAGTCTTATCAGGCATTCCTAGATTTGAATTCCAATAATTATCATGATTCAAGCGATTATCCAGATGCCTCTGCAGCATTACTACCTACTAAAATGGTATTTAAAAATGAAATATCAATAAGCGATTTTAAAGCTGGTATTGATTATGAGTTTTCTGAAAGATACCATGCCCAGGTGGAAATGCAGTTATGGAGCGATGATGGAAATCACGCCTTATCAAGCTCTCTTTATCCAGGATATATCAAAGGAAAAAGTAAAGTCAATATTGGATTCTTAAAATTTGCTAAACCTTATTCTAGAGATAGATTACATTTTAGAGCAGGAATATCTTTGAGCGATTATGAAATCAAAAATCTTGATAATGTTAAAGAGGTAGGTTTAGGTTTAGGTGTAGGTATTGAGTTTGGCTTGATGAGAAATCAGATTGATATTGGATATAACTTATTAAATAGAGATAATATTTACAATGTGGGTAGTGAAACTATACAATCTTTTAATATAGGAGTAAGTATTGGAGATGTATGGTTTGTTAAAAGAAGACAAACATAAATAATTTGGATGGCAAAATGAAGAAATACTTATGGGTTGTAATTGGCTTAAATATTCTATTTTCTACATCTCTGGATGCACAGTGCAAAAGAGGAGAGGAATTAAGAATTACAAATGATGTTGAAACTAAGGTAGTGGATTGTAGAGAGGCTATGAGGTTGATGTATAATGATGGATGGTATCCATATTCTATTGAGTATGAAAGAGAAGATCGTTGTCCTCAATTATCAAGTAGCGCTGCTGAATATTATAGAAGCAGTAATTGGGAGTTAAGTGCAAGCTCTTATTCAGAGATGATGAATTTAAGATGTGATGAATGGGATCCTGATTGGGTGAATCCAAATGATGTATATTTATACTGGGCAATTGCCCTAGAATATCTAGGAAAGTTTGATGAATCTGAAAAAGTTTTAATCGAAGGTCTAGCACAATTACCAGATAATACAGATTTAATGAAGAGGTTAGCATACTCTTTTAAAAAACAAGGTAAAATTGAAGAAATGATTATTGAGTATGAACGATTATTAGATTCTGGTATTAAAGATACTGATACATTGCGAGATTTAGCATCTGCTTATGGAGATCAAGGCAGAACAGATGAGCAGGTATCAGTATTAAAAAAAATCTTATCTTTTGATCCAAACAACTCTGCTATCCAATCTGAATTAGCCAGAGTATATGAAAATTCTGGTGAAGATCCTCTTGAGATATTTAAAGCAAGATTTGAGGACAGTCCAGAAAATGCGTCTTATGCCATAGAGTATGCACAGAAATTGATCGATAATGGAGATATTGATGAAGCTATAGATGCTCTAGAAAGCACTCTCAGCTATAATGATACAAACAACATGGTCTATCTTACTTTAGGCAATGCATACAATGAAAACTCCGATTTTGATGAAGCTGTCGAAGTATTAGAAGATTTATTTGATTTAGATCGTAATAATTATAGGGTTGCAATGCTGATATCTGATAACAGTATGGAATTAGATAAATTTGATGATGCATATGAGTGGGCATCAAAGGCATTAAAGATATCAAAGAACAATGCTGAAACTTTAGCTCATATGGGCAATTTATATTATAAGGCTATGCAAATGTGTAGAGGTGATAATTTTTCACGATCTGACAAAGCAGTTGCTTTGTTAGCATACAATTACTTTACTGAAGCTGAAAAGAAAGGTAATTCAAAATATTTTAAGCAAAAAAGATGGCTCGAACAGAATGATGTGCTATTTGGGCGCGCAGATTGGTTTATGCTTGATAAAGATGTTCAGGCTACTGGAAGAGTATCTCCATATGGCAGATGCTATAATTGGGTAAGCGAGTCTCTTAAAAAGCAAAGCGATTGGTAAATTTATGTCTCAACTGAAAAAAGAAGATAATGAGATTTTTAATATCATTAATTCTGAATTCGAACGTCAAACAGATTTTCTTGAATTAATTGCTTCAGAGAATTTTACAAGCAAAGCTGTGTTAGAAGCTGCAGGCTCTGTTTTAACCAATAAATATGCAGAAGGCTATCCTGGAAAAAGATATTATGGTGGATGTATCCATGTTGATGAAGCAGAGAATTTGGCTATTCATCGAGCTAAAGAGTTATTTAAGGCTGAATATGCTAATGTACAGCCACATTCAGGGTCTTCTGCTAACATGGGTGTATTTTTAGGAATGCTTAACCCTGGAGACTGCATTATGGGCCTTGATTTAAGTCATGGAGGGCACTTAACTCATGGATCTAAAGTGAGTTTCTCTGGAAAGTTATATAATGCTGCAACATTTCATGTTAAAAAAGAAGACGGTTTAATTGATTTTGATGATTTATTAAAAAAAGCAAGAGAGCACAAACCTAAAATTATCATTTGTGGAGCGAGCGCCTACCCAAGAACAGTAGAATTTAAAAGATTTAGAGAAATTTCAGATGAAGTTGGAGCATTTTTGCATGGAGATATTTGTCATAATTCAGGCTTAATTGCTGCGGAGATGCATCCTTCACCATTTCCATATTGTCATGTTGTATCTACTAGCACACACAAAACCTTAAGAGGACCAAGAGGTGGTATTATTTTAATGGGAGAAGATTTTGAAAATCCATATGGTATTGTAGCACCAAAATCAGGTAGAACAAAAATGATGTCTGAAATTCTAGATGGTGCAGTAATGCCCGGAATACAGGGTGGTCCTTTGATGCATATCATTGCTGCAAAAGCAGTAGCTTTTAAAGAGGCATTGTCTCCTGATTTTAAAATATATATAAAGCAGGTTCTAAATAATGCTAAATGTCTTGCAGAAGAATTTAAGAATAGAGGGTATAATCTCATATCTGGCGGGACCGATACACATCTAGTATTGCTAGATCTTCAGAATAAATCTATCTCTGGAAAGCAAGCTGAACATGCTTTAGATGAGGCGGGTATAACAGTTAATAAAAATATGGTCCCTTTTGACCCTAAAAGTCCATTTGTTACTAGCGGAATAAGAGTTGGCTCGCCAGCATTAACCACTAGAGGTATGGGCATAAATGAAGTAAAAAAAGTAGTTGAATTAATTGATAAGGTTGTAATGAATAGTAAAGATAAATCGATTATTGACTCCGTTAAATCAGAAGTTAAAGAACTCTGTAAATCATTTCCAATCTATGACTAATACAAAACCAAAATATATATACTTACTTCTTGTATTAAGTCTATTTTTTAATTCCTGCTCATCTAATAAAGATTTAATGTTTGGAGCTAATATAGCTGAATATGCTATACCAATCTCATTTAAGTCACATGAGAAAAAGATTAAAAAAGATAGATTTAATTCAGAAGTATATTTAGATGCATCTAAAAGTTTAACCCAATATTCTTATGGTATTCTTATGGAGAAAGCAGACAGATTGATGTATGCAGATTACTATACAGCAAGAGAATATTACAATGATTCACTAGACTTTTTTTTAACATCAAGAGAGTACATGATAAATGCACTATCTTTAAGACATAAAGATTTTGAATCAAAGATGAAGGCAAAAGCTGAAGTAGATTTTCGTATAGATGATGTTCCTTACCTATATTGGCTTAGCGGTTCCATGGCAGGATCAATTCAGGCTAGCCAGGGAAATCCAGAGTATCTAGTTGACTTAAGTAATATTAGATGGTTACTTGAAAATGCTATTGCGCTTGATCCTGATTGGGAAAAAGGATCATTGTATGCTGCAATGATGAGTGTATATCTTAATGACTTGAGCGGAGATAAACATTCTGAAAGAAAAGCATTAGAATATTTTGAATTAGCTGACCGTGCAGCACAAGGGTATAATATAGGCATTTATGTTACGATGGCAGAAAGTTTTGCTGTTTCTAAACAAGATAAAGAGTATTTTTTAGAATTAATTGATAAAGCTTTAACGATTGATATTAGCAAGGATAAAGATTTGAAGCAGGCTAATACGTTATCTAAACTGAGAGCAAAATGGTTATTAACTAGAGTTGATGACCTTTTTTATATGTAAATTATTGGATATTATGAATTTCATAAAAAACATTATCATAATAATATTTCTATCAGGTACACTACTATCTAAACCGATTATTATTAAGCTAGCAACACTTGCTCCTGAAGGTACTGAATATTATAATCTTCTTCTTGAAATGGGGCAGAGATGGCAAGAAGAGACAAACGGAGAAGTAATTCTTCGAATTTATCCAAACGGTGTTGTGGGAGGTGAAAGTGACACTATTCGAAAAATGCGTATTGGACAAATCCAAGCTTCAGCAATGTCTTCTATTGGTTTATCTGAACTAACAGATCAAATCCAAGCTTTTACAATCCCAATGGGATTCAAAGATTATGATGATGTAGAAAAAGTTAAAAATGCAATGTTTGACGATATAAGCGACGGACTTTCTGAAAGTGGATTTAAATTATTGTTTCTAGTGGATATAGGTTGGGTTCATTGGTTCTCTGCAAATGAAGTTGCTGTCCCAGACGATTTAAGGAATGCTAAAATCTATACAACAGCTGGAGACTATGTTACTGTAGACCTTTTCAAGCAACTTGGTTTTAATGCAATCCCTGTATCAGAAACAGATATTCTTACTAGTCTGCAGACCGGCATGATTAATACTGTTCAGACAGTTCCTATATTATCGCTTAGTTCTGGTTGGTTTACTTTAATGCCAAATATGTTAGATTTAAAATGGGCTGTATTTATTGGAGCTGTTATTATCGACGAAAGGGCTTGGTCAAGAATAAAACCTGAGCATCAGAAGATAATGATGGAAATAGCATACGAAATTGGTGAAAAATATAAAGCAAGTGGGAGAAAGACAGAAGCTCAAGCAATCAAAATGATGGAAGAGTATGGGATGAAGATTAAAACTCCAACTGCTGAAGAGTTAAAAGTATGGGAAGATTTC
>MDSV01052023.1_pt1 | contig 13748 bp, 11 predicted proteins | sample 810851 | NCBI WGS metagenome assembly MDSV01 (sample SAMN05326640, study PRJNA326480) | marine metagenome | isolation source: seawater | place: Atlantic Ocean: North East | collected 2012 | reverse complement strand
TTCACTTTGCGTTAACAAATAACCAACGAAACCCAATATTGCTAAAAATATTGATAAACAAATGACATAAAATAAATATCTTCCACTCTCTTTTGCCAATCGGTATGTTTTTGGCACATAAAAATCGGGCTCTTCATATGGCTTTTTAACAACACTTACAAAAGATGCTATTGCGGCAAAAACCATCAAAATTAATGCTGTCCAACTTACGACAGTTGACCAACCACTCAAAGCAGAGGGGATATTGTGCATTACAAAAAGAGAACCTGTGAAAATAACAATAGTCAAAATTCCAATGAAAAATTGAAATTTATATTTTTTTATAAAAGGCCAAACTTTCTCTCCTAATTCTTTTATTTTTAAACCTAAAAATCGTAATACATAAAATATCAACTTTAATGGTAATAATAATGGAATGTCGTACCAATGTTTAGAACCCGCTTTATATGAATTATACCATTTTATGTGTTTTTTGGTTATAAAATACAATAAAATTAATGCTAATATTGTAATAGGAACAAATATAATCAATGAAGATGCTGTATTTAACATTTCACCAAATATATTTCTTTTCAACTCTTCAGAATTTAGTGTATCCGCATTCATATTCATATATTAAATTTATATTAAATAATTACAAATTTAATAAATATTATAGATTACTCAACATTGTTTTTTTCCCGTGGCAGTTTCTACATAGTGCACGTAAATTACTTACGTGATTGGTGCCCCCGTGTTGTAATTCAACTAAATGATCTACCTCAAAAGTAGCGTCCAATTGATTACTACAATCCTGACATTTCCATCCTTGTCTTGAAGCTACATATTTCTTTTTTGTTTCACTTACAGATCTTTTTGTAGAACTTCTGCCGGAATTCATCATTCTGCGCATTTGTGGTGTTTCTGCCGCTCTATATCCACCATTTGCTGCTTTTGTAAAATCAAATATTGGAGTAATAACATCTCTAGTTCCTTTTTTTATCGGCATATATTTTATTAATTGAGTAGCATGTTCTAACATACTTCTTCCATCATTGGGGTGTTTACGAATTAAAATGCATAAACTTAGTCCTATAAAACCCACCATTGCCATTTTCATATATTTTTTACCATTCATTAATTTTTCTGAATATTTACCATCATGATATGTATCATAAATCAAGAATAACGTAATAGCAAAAATAAAAAATTGTATTTTCATATATATGTAATGGAGAGATATTTATGTATTTTATAGCAACACGGTGCTTTTTTTTAGGTTTATTTTTGATACAAATATGAAATTCCTATAATTAAAACAACACCAAAACCAAATTTTATATATTTTTCTTGTTGTTTCCATCTTTTCATATCTACTAAATCCTTGGGTTTATATTCCTCATAATATTTTTCTAAACTTTCATAAAATGTTTCTTGTGGTTTATTCATCAATTTGTTTATTTTATTAAATATGAAATGAACCCATTTCATAAAAGATAATCTTGAATCTAGATAAGGTTTAACGGGGAAATCGTCAAGCATTTTCAAAAACATACCTCCCATTGGTTTATGTGGGAAAAAAACTGGCAAGTTTTGAATTAAATCATAATATTTTCTTTTTGTAACTCGATTAGGCCTTGTAGGATAATTTATAGCAATAGTTTGCAATGTAAATTTTAAATGAGGCATCCACACATTTGGATTTATACCCATTATATAGCAAATGATATAAAAAGAATTTGATTTAAACATATAGATGTCTAACTTTGAATTTTGTAATAATTGTGGAAAAACAGGTCATTTATATCATCAATGTAAAAAGCCCATTACTAGTAATGGTATAATTTTATTTAGAAACAATCGAGATACCAACAAAAAAGAGTATTTAATGATTTGTAGAAAAGACACATTAGGATACGTTGATTTTTTAAGAGGAAAATATCCTATTTATAACTATGTATTTATAAAAAATCTCGTAAATGAAATGACCGATAATGAAAAACAAAAAATAATGACCGAAGAATTTGACACATTATGGAAACAATTATGGGGAGAGCGTGTGGGATTACAATACAAAAATGAAGAAAAAAATTCTAGAGACAAATATAATAGTTTGAGATTGGGTATAAATGGAAAAAATATACAATTTGATTTAAAACAAATTGTAAGTAAATCTAATACAGAATGGAAAGAACCGGAATGGGGATTTCCGAAAGGAAGAAGAAACCATATGGAAAATGACATTAATTGTGCAATAAGAGAATTCGAAGAAGAAACTGGTATCCGAAAAAATCAAATTGAAATTGTATCTAATATTTTACCTTTAGAAGAGATTTTCACTGGATCCAATTTAAAGTCGTACAAGCATAAATATTATTTAGCTAATATTAAAAATAATCATATTGATATTAATAATTTTCAAAAATCAGAAGTAAGTAATTTAAAATGGTTTACTTTAGAGGAATGTATGGATAAAATTAGACCATATAATTACGAAAAAATAGAAACAATTAATAATGTAGAAAAAATTTTAAATAAATATAGTTTAATCTAATAATATATTAGTAATGTCTGAAAAACAGAGAAAACGCTGTCCGAACGGTTATAGGAAAAGTAAAGACAACAAATGTGTAAAAAAAGATTCTATAAAACCAACAATTAAAAGAAAAAAGCAAAAAAAGAAAAAAACGATACAAGTCGAACCCACAGACTGTCAAAAACTATTTGAAATTATCAAATCCAATAGCGATTTATTAAAACTAGAAACAGATAAATATTTTTCAATAAAAAAATGTCAAGAAGATAGAAATAGGCAAACTATTGGAGAGAAAAACTTGCATCCTTTTTTGTATCCTCATTTAGATGATCCAAATTTCAACTCAAAAATTACAATGAAAAAAGAATTTTTTGATACTAAAATGGATGATATAGAACCCAGCAAAATGAAAAACATAAAATCAGAAAGTGATAAATTATGTGATCCAAATCGTGAATTTGAGTTAGCTCCACATCAAATGTTTGTTCGTAATTTCCTGAGTTTTCAAACACCTTACAAAAGTTTATTGTTATTTCACGGATTAGGGACTGGTAAAACTTGTTCTTCAATATCTGTTTGTGAAGAAATGAGAGTATATTATAATCAGTTAGGTATTAAAAAAAAAATATTAATTGTTGCTAGTCCTGCTGTTCAAACAAACTATCGATTGCAACTTTTCGATCATCGTAAATTAAAAAATATAAACGGTAAATGGAATTTAAAATCGTGCACTGGAAATAAACTAATTAATGAAACAAATCCAATGCATATGAAAGGGTTATCAAGAGAAAAATTAATCAATCAAATTGACAAAACAATAAATCAATCTTATGAATTTATGGGTTATACGGGATTTTCAAATTACATTAATTCTGTAATAACCAAAAATACATCTAAAAAAAATAGTAAATACAGAAGAAATAAAATTAAAGCTTTACGTAATGAATTTTCAAATCGATTAATAGTAATTGATGAAGTTCATAATATTAGAAATATAGATGGTATGAAAAATACATCTGAAAATTTTCTTGAATTAGTTACTTATGCTGAAAATATGAAATTATTGTTATTAACAGCAACACCAATGTTTAATGACTATCGTGAAATCATTTGGTTGGCAAATTTAATGAATTTAAACGATAATCGTTTTCCTTTGTTGATATCGGATATTTTTGATTCAAAGGGAAACTTTAAAAAAGATGGAAAAGAACTATTGATACAAAAACTTACAGGATATGTATCTTATGTTCAAGGTGAAAATCCGTTTACTTTTCCGTATCGCGTATATCCGAAAGAGTTTAAAAGCGAATTATCGTTAAAAAGAATGATGGAAAATGGATTACGATATCCTTCCGTTCAATTAAATGAAACAAATATTTCAAATCCAATTCGTTATTTAGACTTAGTATATTTAAAGATTGGAGAGATACAACAAAAAATTTATGATGGAATTGTAGAACATTTAAAAAGTAAAAATGCTTCATTAAATGATCCAACAAAAGGTATTCAATACACTATATTAGATGGACCTCTCCAAAGTTTAAACATGACTTATCCTACATCAAATATAAAAAAAGATATAAGAGTGTTGTATGGAAAACGTGGATTAGAAAGAACTATGACTTTTATACCACCACCATCAAAAAATGGAAAAACAGAATATAATTACAAAAAAACAACATTGTCTAAATATGGTAGACTTTTCTCTCCAGAACAATTAAATAAATACAGTAGTAAACTTTCTCATTTTATAGAACACGTCAAAAAATCAAAAGGAATAGTAATGGTTTATTCACAATTTATCGATGGAGGTTGTGTTCCCATTGCTTTAGCATTGGAGGAGATAGGTATATATCGTTATGGTAAAAAAAATTCGTTGTTCAAAACGCCTCCGGTAGATCCTATGGACGCAATGACAATGAAAAATGATAAAACAACTCAATATCCAGCGACTTATGTAATGATTACAGGAGATAAGTTTTTATCAGGTCCTAGAACAGCAGTAAACAATAAATTGGAAATAAATGCCGCAACAAATGAAAACAACACAAATGGTGAAATGGTAAAAGTCATTATTATTTCTAGAGCAGGTAGTGAAGGGTTAGATTTTACCAATATTCGCCAAATTCATATACTCGAACCATGGTATAATTTAAATCGGACCGAACAAATTATAGGAAGGTCCGTTAGAAATAAAAGTCATTGTAAATTACCTTTTGAATCAAGAAATGTTGAAATTTATTTATATGCCACACGTTTACAAGATGAAACACGTGAATCCGTTGATTTATATATGTATCGTTTAGCTGAAAACAAAAGTATTCAAATTGGAAATATTACTCGATTGTTAAAAGAACACGCCGTAGATTGTTTATTAAATTCAAGTCAAAAAAGTTTATCTGAGCAAAATATGAATCAAATTGTGGACCAAGAATTGTCCTCAGGAGAGAATATTAGGTTTAGTGTTGGCACAAAACGAAATAGTGTATTATGTGATTTTTCTGATTGTAGTTATAAATGTAAACCGAACGATAATTTACCCGATGAAAAAGACATAGATTATTCTTCTTATAATGAAAATTTTATTGTAATGAACATTGATAAAATATTACAACGCATTCGTTTATTGTTTAAAGAAAAATTAGTATACCATAAGGATGAAATTGTTAGATCTATAAATGCGATTAAATTTTACCCCACTGATCAAATAATGACTGCATTAGATTTTTTGATTACTAGTAAAAATGAATATATTGAAAATTTTTTAAATTTGCCAGGTAAATTAATCAATATCGATGATTATTATTTGTTTCAACCCATTGAATTAGACGACGAAAAAATTTCAATGTATAAAAAATCAACCCCTATGACATATAAATTAGATAAACTAAGCTTTTTAGTGCCAAAAAACTTTACATTAAAAAATAAATTAAAAATACAATTAAATAACCCAGAGGCACTTAATGATTTATTGAAAGACTTGCAAAGGGATATGGAAACTATAAATGACCCAGTAAATAAACTATATTTATATAAGGAATCCAAACGGGAAAAAGATTGGGTATTTTTTTGCTCTTGGGTAGTAGATAGTTTACATAAATATAATAAAATAGATAAAAAGATTTTACTGCAATTAGCAATGGACCATATTATTGATACATTAGCTTATCCAATTAAAATTTTATTGGCTTCATACATTTATCGTAAAAAGAATTACAAACAGAAAAATCCTAATATTTCACAAGAAAATGAATCCCTTATTAAATCGTTTTTTGACAAACACATCATTACAAAATCAAAACGTAAAGGTATTGTTTTTATTGATTATTCAAGAAAAGAAAAACGTTTGGACTTAAAAATTTCCATTATTAGTATGGATGGAGATGAATTGGTAGAAAAAGACAGAGATACTATTGCCGCTTTGGGTATGACAATGTTTAAACATTTTGAAGTCAAAGACACTGACATTAACAAAAAAATAGGGTTTATGGATATTTTTAAAAAAACAGATATCGTTTTTAAAAAGAAAAACTTCAATGATAAAAAAGGGAAATATAAAAATAAAGGACAAACATGTTCAAAAGGTGCCAATAAACCTGTTATCATAAAACAAATAAACGAGTTGTCTTATAAAAAATACAATTTAAGCAAGTCGATTATTCTCTCCATAAAAGATGTAAATGATGTTGTTTATGATAAAAAAAAAATAATACAAAATTATCTACACAATGGTTCAAACATATCTTCAAGAATTACAAGCGAACAGTTGTGCATTGAAAACGAGTTATTATTAAGGTATTTGGACCATATAAAACAAGACGGTAAAAAATGGTTTTTTTCCACCGTCGAAACAGCGAGAAATAAAATCATCGAAAAAAATATATAAATTGAAATATTTAAAAATAAATTATATTAATATATAAAATGAGTTCGAATAAAAAAACCAATAAAAGATTTGATAATTTATTCACGAAAAATATTTTACAAAGGGATGTTCGACTTAATTTTTCAATAATTGGTCAAAATATTAAGGATAATTTAGAATTGATATTAAAAAGAGACCTAGAAGGTATTTGTTCAAAAGAAGGATACATAAAAAGAAATACGATTGAAGTAGTGTCTTATTCATCAGGTATGGTAGAATCGAATTATGTGTCCTTTAAAGTAGTATTTTCATGTCAAATATGTAATCCTGTAGAAGGAATGAAGATAAAATGCAAAACTACCAATATTACAAAGGCTGGGATAAGAGCAATATACGGCAATGATTCAATATCGCCTATTGTAATATTTATCGCTAGAGACCATCAATTAAATAACAATAAGTATTATTCGTCTGTTAAAATAAATGAAAGTATATATGTAAAAGTAATTGGTATACGTTTTGAATTAAATGATAGTGTAATATCTGTTTTAGGAGAACTAGTAGTTCCAAAAAAATCCAGTCAAAAAAGTCAATCCATAAAAAGAAAAAAAAAGAAAAATATTAAATTGGTGCAATAAAAACTTAAAAAATATATTTTTATTTTTATCAAATGGATATAACAAAATTAAAAAAAATAAAAAAGAAAATAGAAACATTAGATTCTTATCATCATATTGAAATACTGTCTATTTTAAAACGAAACAATATAAAATATTCTGAAAATAAAAATGGAGTATTTGTTAATATGAATGTATTTACAAAAGAGATAGTTTCGGAAATTCAAAAATTTATAGAATATGTTGACAATCAAGAAAAAACATTAGAAAATATCGAACTTAAAAAGAATAGCTACAAAAAAGATTATTTTAAAGAAAATAAAGAAAAGGTGTCATATTTAAATTAGATATGGCAAACTTGTGTATTTCCAATAAATATTTTTTATCAAAAGAAAATATTTATACCATAAATAAGAAAACTTCCTTGTTTTTATCAAAAGATGAATATAAAACAAAAATTGATAAAACAAAAATGGAAGACAAAGAAAAAAGTATTGATTCCAATTATTTTTTCCCAGAATTAGACAAAGATCATTTGTTTTGGTGTTGGTATATTTTTTCAAAAGGACTTAGTGAGTTTTATATAGAAATGGAAATGCAAACAAACAATAGCAAATTCACTCTAAAAAAAAAACGTAAAAATTTCTCTTATTGAAAAGTTAAGAAGTGATAAAAAAAAATTAAAACAACGAAAAATCAAACTTAACAACTTAGAAGACAATTTATTATATAGTGAAAAATTAAATTTGGAAACATTTATAGCATTAATATCATTAGAAGATTGTAATATGGTATTTATAAATGATAAATTGTATTATGAATTATACAATGATACAAACAAAAAAACAGTTTATATATGTCAAACCGATGATAGATATGGCATTTGTACGACAGAACCATTTCCAGATTGCGCAACATTAAAAACAAATAAAATGGTGGTAGAAAATATAAATAAACCCTTAAAAGCAATATCTGCATACAAGGCAGATGAAATAAGAGAATTATGTAAAAAATTCAATATTGATGTAATGAAATCGGATAAACGATTTAAAACAAAACGAGAACTTTATTTACTATTACAGGAACATTTAATTTAAATTGAAAAAATATAAAATTACACTAATATTATATATATATGGCTGAAAATAAATTATTCAATAATTATTTATCGATTTATTTAGCAAATCTTAAGAATTCGTCCAAAAAAAATCACGATGAATTGGAAATAAGATTTGGAACTAAATTTTGGAATCCAATTACAAGAATAAATTTTGAAAATGTTATTCAAAAAATAAAATCTTCTGGTTGGTCCCTTTTAAACACAGATAATGATTATACTTTAAAGATACAAAATGAATATATTACTACAGATGGCACAAAACGATTGTCTAATATACGGACAGAAATAGCCGGTTTGAAAAACATACAACAATATTGTAAATCTGATAATATAAAAAAAATAGATGAAACTAATGTTCATTATCAAAAAAAAAGAAACAAAACAAATGAAAACGATGAAAAACTCGAACCAATTGATTTTGATAATTTTCATTTTAGAGTTAATTACAAAGAAGAAATAGCACTAAATAAAAAATGGGATCAGGTAAAAGCAATTTCAGAAAATTGGACAGAAAACAAAAAAACATTTCGTTTGGTAAAACGATTTTCCTATCAAAAACCTGGATTTCCATTTCGAATAGATTGTAGTGTTGTAAAATCATCAAAAAAAAACAGAAATTATTTAATACCCGAATATAAAATAGAACAATCCAACGTATTTAACAATACAGAAACATATGAAATAGAAATCGAGTTGTTAAATGATAAAAACCACTTTTATGTGAATAAAAGAGATAAATTAATGGCATTGATAAAAAATACAATTAAACTTGTTTTATCGGGTTTACAGGAAACAAATTTCCCCATTTCTTATAACGAATGTGATTTAGCATTGAAACAATACTATAGTTTGGTTCATGTTGGAGAAAAATATGAAAATAAAAAAATAAATCCTAAGGATTTTCTAGGACCATCGAGTATTAGTTTAGAAATGTCCAATATCATATCAAATGATTTAAATTCTTCTGAGCCAAACATAAACAATAGTTATACTGTAACAGAAAAAGCAGATGGACAACGTAAATTATTGTTTATAAACAAAACCGGTTCCATTTATCTAATAGATGTTAATATGAAAGTTCAATTCACTGGATGTAAAGTAAATCACAAAAGTTATGTAAATACAATTATAGATGGCGAACACGTTTTACAGGATAAAACGGGAAAATATATTAATTCATATCTATGTTTTGATATTTATATAATAAATGGTAAAGATGTTCGAGCATTTCCGTTCATAAAAGGCGAAGACTTAGTATATGAAAATAAAGATTTGGATAAAAATAAATTTAGATATGAAGAACTAAATAAATTTGTTTCTAATATGCAATTGGAAAGCGTTGTAAGAAATAAACCACCGTCTATGAATATAACGGTAAAGAAATTTTATGATAACGTAAATGGAAGCACTATATTTGAACAATGCAAAAAAATATTAGATAAAGAAGAGGATGGATTATTTGAATATGAGACAGATGGATTAATCTTTACACCTGCATTTTATGGAGTCGGTTCAGATAAAGTTGGAAAAAGTGGTCCTAAAAATAAAATTACGTGGAATCATTCATTTAAATGGAAACCAGCCCATTTCAATACCGTTGACTTTTTAGCAACGACAGTAAAGGATACAGAAACTAAAAAAGACATCATTAAAAATGAATTAAATAGTGGAAATGATTTGTCATCTGCCAAACAATATAAATCATACAAAACAATTCAATTGATGGTCGGATACGATGAAAATAAACACGGATATATTAACCCATTAGAAGATTTAATACAAAACAACCTGCCAAAAAAAAAATGGTCAAATTACAATGAAAATGATTATCGGCCTGTATTGTTTCAGCCTACAGACCCAACACCATCTTCACCTGTGTATTTAACCAATATTTACTTACACGAAGACAAAAATATGAAATCAATGTTGATTGAAGATAAAACTCAATCATTTGACGATTATACCATTATCGAGTGTCGTTTTGATAAAGATAAAAGAGAGGGTTGGCAATGGATACCTATTCGTGTCCGACACGATAAAACAGCCGAACTAAACAGTGGAAGAAAAAATTATGGTAATGCGTATCACGTAGCACAAAGTGTTTGGAGATCGATTAATAACCCTATAACAAAAGAAATGATTACAACTGGTATTGGTATTCCAGACGAAATAGTAGATTCCTCTGTATATTACAAAAAGAAAAATCGCGATACAACTACTCAAGGTTTAAGAGATTTTCATAATAAATATGTTAAAAATAATCTTATCAAATATGTTTGTAAAAAAGGAGATACATTAATTGATCATACTGTAGGAAAAGCCGGAGATCTACAAAAATGGATAAACAAAGAACTAAGTTTTGTATTTGGAATTGATAATAGTAAAGATAACATTATAAATAGAATAGATGGTGCTTGTGCGCGTTATCTAAGTTCTTGTAAAAAAAATAAAAATATGCCAGACGCATTGTTTATTCATGCGGATAGCAGTAAAAATTTAAAAAATGGAGACGCAACTAAAGAAACAAATATTCAATCACAGGAAATAATCAATGCTGTATTTTCAAGTGAAAAACCAAATACAAAATTAAAAAAAGGTGTATTAAAAGTATATGGTAAAGGTATGGATGGTTTTGATATAGTTTCTAATCAATTTTCAATCCATTACTTTTTCGAAAGTAAAAAAACATTACATAACTTTTTGAGAAATGTATCAGAATCGTGTAAAGTAGGTGGTTATTTTATAGGAACCACTTATGACGGTAAAAAGGTATTTAAAAAATTAAAAGATGCCCAATACGAAGAAACTATATCCATTGTTCATAAAGAAGAAAAAATGTGGGAAATTAAAAAATTATATAACGAAACTGATTTTCCAAACGATGAGAAAAGTATTGGATATAAAATAGATGTATATCAAGAGTCTATTAACAATTATATACCAGAATATCTAGTAAATTTTGATTACTTTACAACTCTTTTACAAGAATATGGGTTTATACCAATTACTACTGAAGAAGCAAATGAAATGAATTTTCCACATTCCATCGGTTCGTTTCAAGATTTATACAAAAAAATGCAAAAAGAAGCTAGAGAAAACAAAATAAACAAAAAAACATTGAGAAAAGCTCTACAAATGACACATTATGAACAAGAAATATCGTTTTTAAACAACTACTTCATCTTTAAAAAAATCGGTAATCCTGATGCAAAAAGCATAGCAAATAGATATATTGACAATATTGTTGTAGAGGATGATATCAGTGAAGAAGGAGAAATACCCATAGTAAAAGAAAAAAAAATAAAAATCAAAAAATTACCAAAACGATTTAAACTTCCAAAATAAATTTATATTTAATCTTACAATATTAAACATAAATTACAATTAATAATTAAATGACCTATTTTATATTACCAAATATAAATGTCGATATAAATATAAATCACTTTTTTATTCAAACTACAGACATAAAAAATGAAAAGATATATATAAATAAAAGTCTTTCCGAATTTTTAAATGAAATAAAAGAAGAAATTAAAAATTACAATACACATTGGGACGCGTCTAAAAAATACATCAATCCATATGAATTTATTCATACACCTATTCCACAATTCAACGTGTCAGTAAGTAAATATAAACCTATCTCTAGAGCATTTTTTAAACTCGTTGAAATATACAATACATTTTCAATCATTGACAAATCAAAACGTTCCATCAGCACATTTCACTTAGCAGAGGGTCCAGGAGGATTCATAGAAGCTACTGCTTTTATAAGAAAAAATAACTTGGACAGTTATTATGGTATGACATTGATTGATAATAATGATAAAAAAATACCCGGTTGGGGAAAAGCACAAGAATTTTTAAATAATTACAAAAATGTATTTATTGAAAAGGGTGCAGATGATACAGGCAACTTGTTTAACGTTGAAAATTATAATTATTGCATCGATAAATATCAAAACAGTATGGAAATAATCACAGCCGATGGTGGGTTTGATTTTTCTATAGATTATAATAGGCAAGAAAGTATGTCCGTTCGATTGATTTTTACACAAATACTATACGCTATTTCTATGCAAAACTATAATGGAACATTCGTTTTAAAAATGTTTGATATATTTCTAAAACCAAGTGTAGACATGATTTATTTGTTGTCCATGTTTTACAACAAAATATTTATTGTTAAACCAAATACTAGTAGATACGCTAACTCTGAAAAATATATAGTATGCTTAAATTTTAAATATACAAACACAAAATATTTCTTTCCAAAATTTAGAGAAATGATAAATACATTAAATCAAATCGATTTCGAAAAAAAATCGATATCATCTTTATTAAAAATACCTATTCATACTTATTATAAATCAAATTTACGTGAAATAAATTGTATATTGGGAAATCAACAAATAGAAAATATATTAAATACCATTAAAATAATCATTAATCGAGAAAAAAAAAATGAAAAACTAGAAAATACAAAAACCAATAATATACAAAGATGCATACGGTGGTGTATTAAAAACAATATTAACTATAATAATATTGAGACCGACCATAAAAATATTTTTCTTAAAAAATCACTTTAAATAAAAATATATTTTACATTTTGAAATATATTTTTAATATTTATTTTCAGTTATACCATTCAAATTCAATAATAAGTTAATATCCACTATTGTTTACTGTGGTAGTTGTTGATTGACTTTGATTGGTAGTTTGTGTGCCGTTGTTATTGGTTTGTTGTTGTGGAGTAAAAGTATTCAACCCACTTTTAGCATTTAAGTCCAAAATTACCCTGTACCTAGCATTACTAGTAGATCCAACATTATAACACTTATTTAAACGGTTCTTGCATATTTCTTTTAATTTGTTAAGCAAACTATTACTTTCATTTTGAGAGTCGGAAACAGTTAAACAATTGTCAATAAGACCAAAACTATCAATACAAATAATAGTATTTTTATCGCAATTTGAGTTTATAGAACGAACATAATCTATTACTTTACAATCATGGTCTTTACTATAATTGTTATAATTACAATATATAAATGTTGCTGTTTCTAAATTGGATAGTATACTTCCCAATGAACCTAAACTACTGCCACTATTGGAATACCAATTAATTTTTTGTCCGGTATAACTATTTTTTAATTCATTTTTTATATCTCCTTTTAATTGTATCGAATACAAATTTTTAAAATGAGGTGCCATACTGAACACCGAATTTGCACCACTAGCATCTGTTTCTATGTAAGTTGGATAAGAAACAGGAACATTTGAAACTCCGCGAATATTGCTAAAAAAACTGTAATAAATATTTCTTGCACTAACTTTTTCAGTCATTTATATATATTGTCAATATTATCTTCTAGGACGAAGGTTATAATTATGTTTTGTTTTATAAGAATATCTACGTCGTATATTTTCTACTGCTCTACGTCCCAACATTAAAGACGTTCTAGGAGAGTTGTTTCTAGGAACCAATGAAGATACTAAAGAAACAATTCGGTTTTGAGCAATCGCATTGGGTCGAATAATACGGTTTACAACATTATCATTATTATTTTCCATCTCACCCTCTGATTCTTCATCATCGCTGTTGTTAGTAATTACAGTAAGAGG
>MDSV01242480.1_pt1 | contig 13749 bp, 12 predicted proteins | sample 810851 | NCBI WGS metagenome assembly MDSV01 (sample SAMN05326640, study PRJNA326480) | marine metagenome | isolation source: seawater | place: Atlantic Ocean: North East | collected 2012 | reverse complement strand
TATGAGCGAATTCTATTTAGAAATTTGAATTCTGATCTTGAGATTCAAAACTTTTTAGATCCATTTGTTTTACAAGTTGATGAAATTCAAAAAGAATTTATTAATGACAATCTATCTACAATTCATTCGTTAGGTTATTTAGTGGAAGAGTTTGGTAATAACTCAATTATTATCAGAGGAGTTCCTAAAATTATTTCTACAAAAGATCCTGTGGATTCTTTTATGGAACTGATTAACAATGATTCTCGGAAATTTATGAGTGTTCCATCAGTATTTGAGAAAATTGTTGCCACCATGGCTTGTCATGGGTCTGTGAGAGCTGGAGATAAATTAGAAGCTATTGAGATGGAAAATTTAATTGAAGAATTGAAAATAACTGATAATCCAAATAATTGCCCTCATGGACGACCCACATTGTTAACTGTTGACACAAAAACTATTGAGACATATTTTGGAAGAAGATAGCTGGAATATTTTGATTACCAGTTTAATAAACAGGGTTTTTGGTCTCTCCATCCCTGATCTGATGGAAAGATAGTGTCCAATAAGACTCTTTGAGTTTCTCCCTCAAACCATGGTTGAACTGTTTGACGCCATTTTTTGTAATGTGGAGTCGTTTGGTGGTATTGGAAAGCTTGCTCGTCTTCATAAACTTCATATAGGTGAAACTGGTTAGGGACTTCAACATTTTTTAATATATCAAACCTGAAACAACCAGGTTCATCTTTTACTGAACCCTGAGAATCTCCAAAACTAGCTTTTTGAAATTCGTCTGCAAATCCATCTTTTATATTTATAGTAACAAATACTGCGAACATATTTCCTTCCTTTACACGTAGAATTTTCCGATTATATCAGTGAGACGAACCTTTTTCTTGGTTTTTTATTTCATGCCATAATTTATCTTTTTCAAAAATAGATAATTTTGTGAAATCCTCAGAATTTTTAGCCGCTAGAATTTCCATTTGATTAAATCTTTTTTCGAACTTTAAATTAGATAATCTTAACGCTTGCTCAGCATCGATAGATAGATGTCTTGAAAAGTTCACAACACTGAATAATAAATCTCCAATTTCTTCCATTTGTTCTTCAGAAGATTCTGCAGATTCTATTTCTTTCATTTCTTCATAAATTTTTGCTTTTACTTCATCAATATTATTCCAGTCAAATCCAGTTTTCGCTGCATTTTTCTGTAATTTTTGAGCAGACGCTAGAGAGGGGAGTGATTTGGGAAATCCAGCTAAATTAGATATAGGTTTTGATTTTCCATTCTCTGTTTTTTTAATTTCATCCCACGATTTTTTTAATTCTTCTTCAGATGAAACTGTAGAGTCGCCAAAAACATGTGGATGTCGTCTAACATATTTCGCTATTAATGCTTTAAACATGTCATCTTCATTAAATTTGTGACTAATTTTAGCTAATGAAATTTGAAAAGCTAAATGAAGCATTACATCTCCAATTTCTTCCATAGTGTTTGGTGTGTCATTTTTTTCTATAGCTTCAATTAATTCGTGACTTTCTTCCAGAAACATTGGTGATAATGTCATAGGTGTTTGTTTTTTATCCCATGGACAACCTTCAGGCCCTAAAAGAACCTCTAATAAAGACATTAATCCTCTGAAATTATTGGGGAAATTTTCTTTAGAATCCCTAATCATTTTTGCTCCATTTTAATTGTAAAAATATTAGTTAATCATTTAGTATGGATTAATGGTAATTAAATCTTTTTCAATATTTCAATCATTGATTGTAACAATATTAATTCCCATTTTAATTGTTACATCTGTAGCCTCTTTTGTAATTAATTTACCTTTATTGTATTCATATGGATTTGAAAGATATGAAATTTCTGATTATACAAGTATAGATCCATCAGAATTAAAATCAGTCGGCAAGCAAATTCGAGATTATTTTAATAATGATGATGAATGGATAACTATTCAAGTCACTAGAAATAATATTTTTTTCCCTAATTTGTTTAACAATAAAGAAATTCTTCATATGAAAGACGTGAAACAATTAATAAATCTTGTATATTTTTCCCAAAAAATTTCTGTTGTATTAATAATTTTAGCTACGTTTTATTGTGTGTTTTTTGAAACTAACAATAGATTGAAAAAATTGTTATATGCTGTTTCTAGAGGTGGAATACTGACTTTAATTATTTTTGGTTCTTTAGCTATTGCATCAGTAGTAGGGTTCGATAAATTGTTTATATATTTTCATCAAATCAGTTTTAATAATGATCTTTGGATTTTAGATCCTAGAACAGATTATTTGATAGCTATGTTTCCCCAAGGCTTTTTCTTTGATACAACTATGTTAATAGGATTCTTGATCATCTTTTTTGCCATTTTATGTTGTATTATTCCAAGAATGATAGCGAGAAATTTCCAATGAATAAGATTTTTAATTCATTTGAAGAAGCTGTTTCAGATATTCCTGATAATTCAACTTTGATGATAGATGGATTTGCAGGTCCTGGTGGAACGTCACAAAATCTAATTACTGCTTTAAGAAATCTAGGTTCTAAAGACTTAACAGTTATAAGTAATACTGCTGGTTTGGCTAGTGTAATAGGGTTTGGAACATTACCTGGAAAAACACCTGTAGATATAGGTATTTTGGTAGAAAACCATCAAATTAAGAAAGTGATTGCATCTTTTCCGGTATCTCCTTCTCCTTCAAGACCTACTGCTTTTGAAAAGGCATACGCGAAACATGAGGTTGAATTGGAACTAGTTCCTCAAGGAACTTTAGCAGAAAGAATTCGTGCAGGTGGAGCTGGGATTCCTGCCTTTTTTACTCCGACAGGAGTAGGCACAACTGTATCAGAGGGAAAAGAGATCAGAGAATTTCAGGGGAAACAATATGTTTTAGAAACTGCATTGAAAGCTGATTATGCTTTGATTAGAGCGTATAAATCTGACAAACTTGGTAATTTAATTTACAGAGGAACCTCAAAAAATTTTAATTCAGTCATGGTTACTGCTGCTGCAACCTCTATTGTTGAAGTAGATAAAATTGTAAATATAGGAGAAATAGAGTCTTCTCTCATTGATACTCCTTTGATTTATGTCGACAGAATAGTGGAGATTAAAGAAAACAATGAAAGATAGATTGAATAGAGAAATTATTGCAATGAGAGTTGCAAAAGAATTGCAGGATGGTGATGTTGTTAATTTAGGAATAGGAATTCCTTCGTTATGTTCTCAATTTGTTCCGGAAGGAAAAACAGTAATTTATCATAGTGAAAGTGGGGTATTAAATTATGGCCCTATGGCAGAAGATGGATTAGAAGATCAGGATCTAATTAATGCTAGTGGTCAGTTTCTTGCCCCAGTTGATGGTATGTCGTTTTTTAGTTCTTCAGATGCTTTTGCAATGATAAGAGGAGGTCATATAGACGTCACTGTTTTAGGAGCATTGCAAGTATCAAAATTTGGAGATCTGGCAAATTGGATGATTCCATCTAGAGGTATAGGAAATGTGGGTGGAGGTATGGATTTAGCTGTAGGAGCAAAGAAAGTGATTGTTGCAATGGAACATAACGATAAAAATGGTGCAAGTAAAATTGTTAACGAATGTACATTTCCTTTAACTAGTAAATCTTGTGTGAGTTTGATAGTTACAGATATAGCAGTAATAGAAGTTGTTGAGGAAGGATTGAAATTGTTGGAATGTGCTCCTGGGTGGACAAAAGAGGAAATTCAAAGTGAAACTTCTGTAGAATTGATTTTTGCAGAAGGGATTCAAGAGTTTTCATTGTAATTATATTATTTGGAATGAAGAACCTTCAGGGGATTTGAAAACTTCTATTTTTTCTTCAAAACTTTCTTTCATGCTATCTATATGAGTAATTACTATTATTTTTTTGAAGTCATTTCGAATTGATTGTATTGCTTCAATCATAGTTTGTTGTCCTTTGAAATCTTGGGATCCAAATCCTTCGTCTATGAATAGTATAGGTAGAGGAGCTCCCGAGCGTGAAGCTAATAATTTTGAAAGTGCTATTCTAATAGCAAAATCTATTCTAAATGATTCTCCACCGCTAAAGGTTTCATAGTTTCTAATTCCCATTTCATCTGAAATTTTTATCTCTAGTTCTTCGGAGGGGATTCCAGTTTGTCTATCTAATCTGCCTCCGGTAAGGTTTAATAAAATCTGCATTTTGTTTTCTGACAGTTTTTCAATCAATTCATTTGCATTATTTTGTATCTCAGGGACTGCTTGCTCAATTAATAATGCTTGAATTCCATTCCTTCCAAAAGCAGCGCTTAACTCCTGATAAATTTCTAATTCATTTTGAATTGATGTGACAGAATTCTCTAATTGAAAAATTTCATTTTGAATTGTTTGGTTTTTTTCCAAATCTCTTTCTAAAACAGTTATTTCTAGGCTCAAATTTTGAAAATTTCCAGATAATACCTCTATTTTTTTTGATGTTGAAAGGAGTAAATCATCAACAGCTTTGTTTTTTTTAATTTCATGATCGATTTTAGAAATTTGATTATTTAAATCTGAGTTTTGAGATTTTTTTTCTGTAATGGTTTTTTGGGAGTTAGTGATGTTTATATTTAAAGAATTTAAATTAGTTTCGGCCTCAAGTAATTTTGAATTTGAATCCAAGAATGGCATTAATCTAGAAATTTCTTTTTCAAGTTCTAAGTGTATTTTAGGGTCATAGTTTAGGGCATGAATTTTAGATCCTATTTCAATTAATTCATTTCTTTGTGTTTTGGCAAATTGATCTTCGGATATTTTTTGTTCCAAATCTTCTATATTTTTGAATGTTTCATGAATGTTTTGAAGATTTTTATTTTCTTGATCCAACTTAGAATTCAGTAAATGGAGTTCAGATTCAATTTCTGATCGCTGATTTAAAGTAGTATTTTTTTTAGGAGAATTTTCAGATTCAATTTGATTGATTTGATTTTTATATTTCTCAATTTTTTTCTGATTAATTAAAAATGTTTCTTGACTTTGTTTTCCTAGATTTTTTAATTCTGACTCTATATGTTGATGAGTCTCTGCATTTAATGACTGAGAGCATAATGGGCAATGATCATTTGATGTTTTTAATAAATCGAATTTTTGTCTAGTATCATTCATAGTGTTTTTAAGTGCTGCATTTTGAATTTCTATTGCATCAATTTCCGATTTTATTGTAGGTATTAAACCTAATTTTTGTTCAAGTGAAATGAGAGTTTCGTTCAACTTTTTTAACTTAAAATGTCCATCTTTTAAATTGGTTTCAATTTTAGGGATTGTGATTTCCTGAATGTTTTTCAGATTGTTATATGTCTCTTTAAGGGACTTTAAATTTATTTCTTTTTCTTGTTTTTCAAGAGCAATATCTTGATTGAGTTTAGATTTTTGATCTTCAAGGTCTCGTAAAATTGAAAACACTGCAGATAATTCAGCTACTTGTTTTTGATTATATTTTAGTGTGTTTACATTAGACTTGATTTCATCAGCTTGATTAGTAATTTCCTGAAATTTAATGGATTGTTTTATCCATTCACTCATCTGACTTTCTAGAGATTTGATATCTTTTTCATTCATTTGAATAAGGGATAAATTTGTTGTTTTTTGTTGTGCCATTAACGATAAATTTGTTTTTTGATTTTGTTGTTCAGAAAGATTTTGTTTGAGGTTGGAGATTTGGTTTTCAGTTTCCAAAAGAATTTGATGTTTGTGTTCTAATGATTTTGATAAGTCTTTAGGAGGGATTAAGTCGCTTTTTCTGAGTTCTAATATGGCTTTTTTATTGTTTAAGTGTCCGTTAAGTTGGCGAGAATTTTCTTTAGATTGAATTGATAGATTTTCATAAAATTCTAAATTCAAAACTTCTGATAAAATTTTTTTCCTGTCAGTAGGAGTAGATTTGCTGAAATTGTCTGAATTTCCTTGTTTTAAATAAGCAGTATTAATAAAAGTTTCGTAATTCATATGAATTATATCTATGATTTTTTCTTGAGTATCTTTAATAGTATTTCCCATAATTGAAGTTGCTCCGACGTCTGTTAACAAAAAGAAATTTAATTCAGTTTTTCCCTGTGAGCTTGTCTTCGAAAATTTTCTAGATACCCTGTACTGATCTGAATCTATAGAAAAATCTAATGAAACACTCATGTGATTAGAGTTTTGATTTACTAACTCTTCTTGAGTTCTAGTTCTTGATTTCCCCCAAATTACCCAAGTGATAGCATCTAAGATCGCTGTTTTGCCATGGCCATTTTCACCAGATATACAAGAGACATGAAGCAAGTCAAAATCCAATGTAGGCACATTACTTTGGTAACACATGAAGTTTTCGATTGATAATTTTAAAGGAATCATATTGTGATATTTTAGATTAGATATTATCTACTTTTTTGCCGTTGATTATACAAATACTTTGTAGAGGTACAGCTTTAATCACTAGGCTTTCAGCAAAGCATCCTTTTTTAGCAAGTTTTATCACGCTGAGAATATCTTCGAAATCTTCTTCGGATGACACCTCAAAAAAGCTTCGGACTTCTGAAACTCCACTTTCAATATTTTCACCTACAATAGAACCGGACAAGAAAAAATCCAACTCAACTTTAACTCTAGCAGATTTGATCGAAATTTTTTTCATTGAAGCGTACCGCTTCATATTAGTAAGTAATCAAAATCCGATCCCTGATGCTATGTAAGTTAATGGGGCAGGAAACTCATTTTCTCCTCCCATTTTTTCTGGTTCATCAGAAAAAAATGAAAACTCTCCGTGATTTGCTACATGAAGCATTTTTTCTAAGTGATCACATGTAACAGAAATTGTTGACTTTTTCATACCTTTTGGTAGATCTTTTCCATGAATATGAGGTGGGATATCACTAGGCATTTATTATCCAATTACTTGTTGTGTAGGTACTCACTTATAGTTTTTACATTGTAGTTCAATGTCCTTGAACTTATATTTTCTGAGGCTGTTCTAGCAGTGTCCAACGATGTGAAACATGGAATTCTCATCTCTACGGCGGCTCTTCTGATATGAAAACCATCTTGCAAAACACTTCTGTCTCCTGTGACTGTGTTTACAACAGCATTAACGGTAGAGTTTTGAATAATATCAACAACATTTGGATGCCCATCTTCTAATCTTTTATTGATTTCTATGACCGGAACACCTAATGAATTGATGAATTTTGCTGTTCCTTGAGTTGCAAAAATTTTGTATGAATTTTTGTGGAGGTTGTTAATTAGGGGGATTGCGTTTTCTTTGTCTTGGTCAGAAATACTTAATAATATAGATCCACTTTCAGGAAGCATCATATTTGAAGCAATCAATGCTTTTGTCGTAGCTGCTTCGTATGAAGTGTCTAATCCCATTACTTCTCCTGTTGACTTCATTTCTGGTCCCACATATGTGTCAACTCCCACTAATTTGGACATAGAGAAAACAGGTGCCTTAACCCCTACAAGTTTTTGTTTTTTCCATAATCCTGTTCCAAATTTACAATCACTAAGTTTTTTACCTAACATTATATCGACAGCTAGTTGCACCATTGGGATTCCTGTAATTTTAGAAATGAACGGAATAGTTCTGCTTGATCTAGGGTTAACTTCTATTACATAAACTTCAGTATTTGAAGCGTTGAAATCTTGAGATGGATTTCTGTAAGGATCTCCACCTACTACAACGTATTGTATGTTCATTAATCCTTTGATATTTAGAGATTTACCAATAGTTTCTGTGTAATCGACAATAGTATTAACTTCTTCATCAGACAATGTTAAAGCTGGATAAATTGCCATAGAATCTCCACTGTGAACTCCAGCACGTTCAACATGTTCCATTATGCCGGGAATAAGAATATTGTCTCCGTCACAAATAGCATCTACCTCTACCTCTCTTCCTTCAAAGTATTTATCAATTAAAATTCTTTTGCCACTTCCAGCCTCTATTGCTTTTTCCATATAATTTACTAATTCTGTGTCATTGTGCACAATTTCCATGGCTCTTCCACCCAAAACGTAACTAGGGCGCACTAATACTGGGTATCCTAAGTTGTTTGCTATATCAATTGATTCTTCAACTGTTAGTACAGTTCCTCCTGGAGGGTTGGGTACTCCAGTTTTTGAAAGAAATTCTTCAAATAGATGCCTATCTGAAGCAGTATCTATTGATAAAGCAGATGAACCTAAAATAGGATTGTTTGTTTGATCTAAAATTTGGGATAAATTGATGGCTGTTTGCCCACCAAATTGAACTATTGATGGGATTTGAGCTTTTTGTTTTTTAATACCTGTGTCATTCTCATTATCAATAATATCTAACACTGATTCTGAGTCTAATGGCTCCACATATAATCTGTCACTGATATCAAAATCTGTTGAAACTGTTTCAGGATTAGAATTGATCATGATGCTTTTGATGTTATTTTTTAACAAGGCTTTAGCTGCGTGAACAGAGCAATAATCAAATTCTATTCCCTGACCAATTCTTATTGGACCACTACCCAATACTATCGCTTTATTCCCTTTGAGTGGATATGCTTCATTTTCAGTTTCGTAAGTGCTATAAAAGTATGGTGTGACTGCCTCAAATTCTGCAGCACATGTATCTACCATTTTATAGACAGGTACAATTCCATTTTCAATTCTAAATTTTCTTATTTCCAAATTGGATTTGTTAGATAAATTTGCAATAATTTCATCTGGAAACCCTAATTTTTTGGCTCTTGATATGATTTTGATATCAGAAGAATTATTACGGATGGCTTTTTCAAAGTCTGTGATTTTTTTAAATGCTCTTGTAAACCAAGGGTCAATTCCTGTAGTTTTTGAAACTGTTTCTGGTGATATCCCTCGTCTTAAAGCTGCTAATACTCCCCAAATTCTTTCATCATTTGGAGTACGGATAGATTCCAATATTTGATCAGTATTTTCCCATTCAGGATCTTCCCAAATCAATGATTTATTTGAAATTTCTAACGATCTGATAGCTTTTTGGAAAGCTGATTCAAAAATTCTATCAATCGCCATTACCTCTCCAGTCGCTTTCATCTGTGTCCCAAGAACTCTGTCTCCAGAATAGAATTTATCAAAAGGCCATCTTGGAATTTTTACAACGCAATAATCTATTGCAGGTTCAAAAGCAGCTAAAGTTTTAAGTGTGATTTGATTAGTTATTTCATCTAAAGTTTTTCCTACAGCTATTTTGGCAGCTACTCTTGCTATGGGATAACCTGTTGCTTTACTTGCTAAAGCCGAACTTCTACTTACTCTAGGATTGACTTCAATCACATAATAGCTGTTTGTGGATTCTCCTTTATCGGGTAATGTATTACCAACTATGTCTCCGGGAGCTAGAGCAAATTGCACATTACACCCGCCTTCAATTCCTAATGCTCTAATGATTCTCAGACTGGCAGACCTCAACATTTGATGGTCTTGATCAGATAATGTTTGGCTAGGGGCTACAACTATACTGTCTCCTGTATGGACTCCCATTGCATCGATATTTTCCATGTTACAGATTGTTATACAGTTGTCCGCTGAATCTCTCATTACTTCATACTCTAACTCTTTCCATCCAACTATGGATTTCTCCACAAGAACTTGATGAATAGGACTAGCAGCGAGTCCAGATTGAACTATTTCTTCAAATTCTGAAGATGTGGTTGCAATTCCACCTCCTGTTCCACCTAGTGTGTAAGCAGGCCTAATTACCATGGGGAGACCAATGAGTTCTTTTGCTGTGATTGCAGATTCAAGTGAGTCAACTATTTCACTTGGAGGAACAGGCTCACCCAAATCGGATAATAATTTTCTGAAAAGATCTCTATCTTCAGCATTTTTAATAGTTTCTACAGTACTACCTATTAACTGAACATTATATTTTTCTAATACTCCTTGTTCAGATAATTCTATTGCTAAATTCAAGCCTGTTTGACCACCTAATGTCGGGAGAATTGCATCAGGTTTTTCTTGTTCAATAATTTTAGAAATTACTTCTACACTTAATGGTTCTATATAGACTCTGTCAGCTGTCTCTTCGTCAGTCATTATTGTTGCAGGGTTTGAATTAACTAAGACTGTTTGGATGTTTTCTTCTTCTAAAGATTTACATGCTTGAGTCCCTGCATAATCAAATTCTGCAGCCTGTCCAATTACAATTGGACCAGATCCAATAACTAAAACTTTGTCATATTTATTTTTCAAATTAACCTCATTACTTAAATTCTTTGACCATTTCTATAAACTGGTCAAAAATATATTCGTTATCTTGAGGCCCAGGTGAAGCTTCAGAGTGATACTGAATACTCATGGCAGGTAAAGATCGGTGTTTTATTCCGGCAACAGTTCCGTCATTCATGTTAATGTGAGTGATGGCTATTTCTGGAGGTAAAGATTCTGCATCTACAGCGTAACCATGATTTTGTGCAGTGATATAAATTCTGCCAGTTTCTAAGTCTTTTACAGGGTGATTTCCTCCCCTGTGCCCAAAATGTAATTTGTAAGTTTTTGCTCCGAATGCTTTGGCAAGGATTTGGTTGCCTAAACATATCCCCATGATAGGAACTTTTCCTACTAACTCTTTAGCTATTTTTGTAGTGTTATCTAACATTTCAGGATCCCCTGGTCCGGGGGATAGCATGATTCCATCAGGGTTGAGGTTAAGTAATTCTTCCGCTGTCGTATCGTAAGGGAAGACAGTAACCCTACAACCTTTAGATTCAAGAATCCTAAGAATGTTATATTTCACTCCATAATCGGATACCAAAATATTTAATAATGATTTTTCATTATCGTGGGTTTCTTCTTTTTTTGGCCAACTATATTGTTTTTTAGTACTGACCCTTTGTACAAAATTAGTTAAATTGTAAGCTTGAGAGGACTGTATTTGTTCTAGAGCTTCATCTGGAGAAATTCCTATAGCTATTGCTCCCATCATTACACCGGATGATCGGAGTTTTCTGACTATAGCTCTAGTATCTATTTCATGAATACCTGGTATGTTTTGTGAAGCTAAAAAATCATTAATATTTGATGTACTTGTGGGATGGCTAGGACTTTCGCAATATTGTCGAACTACAAATCCAGAGACTTGTATCTTGTTTGATTCATTGGATTTTTCGTTAATCCCATAATTACCTATGATTGGATAAGTGGGAATTACTATTTGTCCCGAGTAAGAAGGGTCTGTGAGTATTTCTTGATATCCAGTCATTGATGTATTGAAAACCACTTCGCCATATGTAGATTTTTCACTGCCAAATGATAAGCCCTCAAAAACTGAACCATCAGATAGAACTAGATAAGCTGTTTCATTCATAGAAAATTTGAGTTGATTGGTCAAATGACTATTTTTCCTTGATAAATTGTTTTAACTACCTTACTTGTTAAAGTGGAACCGTCTATTGGAGAATTTTTACCTTTAGATAGAAATTCTGCTGGTCTTACTTCCCATTGCTTGTTTAAATCAATAATAGTTATATCTGCGAAGTTCCCTTGATCTAAATTCCCATATTGATGAGATCCTAAAATTTTTGCAGGACCAATAGTTAATGATTCTATTAATTTAGTTAATGAAATTTGGTTATTAATCACTAATTGGTAAATTGAACTGAAAGCAGTTTCTATATTACTTATTCCAAATGCAGCCTCAGAAAAAGTACAAATTTTATCAATGTCACTATGTGGAGCGTGGTCAGTTGCTATTATGTCTATTGTTCCGTCGTTTAGAGCTTCAATAAGTGAGTCTACATCTGATGAAGTTCTAAGGGGTGGATTGACTTTAGCTCTAGTGTCATATGAATCATTTGATATTACAAAATCCTGACTTGAGGAATCCTTGTTGAGTATTATTGAATCGGTTAATGTCAGATGATGAGGAGTTACTTCACATGTAATATTTACCCCTTCTTTTTTAGCTTGCCTGATTAAATTAACAGATCCACTAGTGCTGACGTGAGCTATATGAATATGGCCTCCAGTTAGTTTGGATAATAAGATATCTCGTGAAACCATAGATTCTTCGGCAGAATTTGGGATTCCAGGTAATCCCAATTGAGTAGAAACCCAACTTTCGTTCATAACTCCGTTTTTAGAAAGCTCTGGAACTTCACAGTGATTAATTATTGGGACTTTTAACTGGGCACTAAAATTTAATGCCTGTCTCATAATAAACGGATCATAAATCGGATTCCCATCATCACTAAATCCGATAGCTCCCGCATCAACCAATTCAAACATTTCAGTTAGTGATTTCCCTTCACTTTTAATAGTAGCTGCAGCTATGGGAAGGACTCTTATTGCTCCAGTTGATTTTGAGAGGTTTGTCAATGATTCTAGAATAGGTTTTGAGTCAATTGGTGGGAATGTGTTGGGCATTGCACACACCGTTGTGAATCCACCAGCAGCTGCCGCCATAGTGCCAGTGGCAACTGTTTCTTTGAATTCTTGACCGGGTTCTCTTAAATGGCAATGAAGATCTATAAACCCGGGAACAACAATGTTATTCCTTGCATCAATTATTTCAAAAGTTTCATTCGGTTCTATAAAACTAGAGATTTCTAGGATTTTGTTATTTTGAATTAATATGTCAAAAATACCATCAGTTTTATTATATGGATTAATTAATCTTCCTTGTTGAATTAGTATTTTTTTACTCAATTTTTGAAACCTCGTTCTGTGTTACAGACTTTAAAATTGCCATTCTTATCGCTACACCGCTTTCTACTTGTTCTTGAATTACTGAATTTGGGCCATGTACAACGTCATGGTCAATTTCAACTCCTTCATTTACTGGCCCCGGATGCATGATGATTGCATTAGGTTTAGCATTTTGTAATTTGTGAAGAGACACTCCAAAATATGATGCATATTCTCTTAAAGAAGGTAATAATCCAGAATCTTGTCTTTCTCTTTGTAACCTTAGTGGCATAATGACATCTGCTTGATCTATAGCTTTATGTAATTTAGGTTCAAATGATATGTTTTTGAAAGGATGGTTTTGAGGTAAATTTTCTGCTGATAAAAAGTCTGTGGGAATCAAAGACTGTGGGCCACAAATCACTATTTTTGCACCAAATTTACTTAATCCACAAATATTGGACCTCACAACTCTACTGTGGGATATGTCGCCTACAAAGACTATTTTTTTATTTTTTAAAGTCCCTATGTGTTTTTTCATTACATACATATCTAATAGAGCCTGTGTTGGATGAGCATGCATTCCGTCACCAGCATTTATTATTGTTGATTTGTTTAATAGTTTTGAAAGGAAGTAGGGCGCCCCGGAGTGAGGGTGTCTCAAAATTATTACATCAGCTTTGATGGACTGAATGGTTAAAGCGGTATTATATAAAGATTCACCTTTTTTTGAGCTGCTAGTTGAGTTCACTATATTAATTACATCTGCACCAAGAATTTTCCCAGCTTGTTCAAACGAGGATCTAGTTCTTGTACTAGGTTCAAAAAATAATGTGATAACTGTTTTACCTTTTAATGCTTCAGTTTTTTTGTAATCGCTGTTTAGAATATCTGTCATTTCATCAGCGTCATTGAAAATTTGTTCAATCTGTGGAGCAGTCATAAGGTCTAAATCGAGAATATGATTTGAAGATTTAATCATGATAAATCCTCAAAAATTCGTTAATAGATACAAAAGGCAAAAAAAAACTTGTCGCGGTGGACAAGTTATTTGAATTTATTGATAAGGAATTTGTAGGTTTTGAAATTTTTATTTGCAAAAAAAAAACCCCTCCTTGAATC
>MDSV01146612.1_pt1 | contig 13751 bp, 9 predicted proteins | sample 810851 | NCBI WGS metagenome assembly MDSV01 (sample SAMN05326640, study PRJNA326480) | marine metagenome | isolation source: seawater | place: Atlantic Ocean: North East | collected 2012 | reverse complement strand
GTTTCCGGAAGTATCTGTGAAAGTTGTTACTTTAACGTTGCTGGATGTACCATCAGAATTAGTTGTTTCTGTTTCCACAACGCTATTTCCGCTACTATCTATAAAAGTTGTAACAATAACAGAAGTTGAACTTATTATATCATCATTTACACTCTTTCTTACCGTTGATGTTTCTATAATTCCATCCGCGTTTGTTGTGACTGTTACTATTGTCTTAGTATTGTCATCATTTACAGTTAATAATTCAATTGAAGAGGTTGTGGTTAATATCACCCCGCTAGTATCAGTTGTAACTACTAATGTGTTTGTATTAACAGTTCCATCATCATTATAGTAAACCGTAACAGTTTCTTTTACATCATTACCAGAAGCATCTTTGAAAACAACTTCTTTAAGATTCGGTTCCCATTTATCAATATTAAATTCGTAACCAATAGAATCTGTTTCTAGTTCAAGGTGTTCGGCGAACACTTGCTCTAAGCTTGAAGCTTGACTAAAAGCATTTGAAACATAACTAAGAATATATGTTTGTCCATTTGTCTCTGTAATTTCGAATAAAATATCTATAACGGTTGCCGTTACAATTATAGAACCATCTATAACAGCAATATCTATTTCAAAATATGAGGCATAATTGCCAAAACTGTCTAAATAACTATTAACAGCTTGTTTAGTAACATCTTTAAGCTGTGATATCGCCACTTCTGGCAATGTTTCTGGTGACGTGCCTGGAATATTAATAGAATATGTAAATCGTGTAACTATAAATGGTTCTGGTTCAGGTTCTGGTTGAGGCATTCGATATGAAACAACGTTTTTAAATTGAATATTTTCTTCTTCAAGTTCACTTAGGGAATAATTATCAATAGTTTCATATGCATTTTTCAAATTTATTAAATTAGTAGCAACGATTTCATTTAAATGACTTATATCAGATGTAAATCCGATAGCAATTGTTCCAGTAACATCTCTTATAACAGAATTCAGTACTATAGACCCATATGTTGCAGATGTTTGAATATCTGTCACATTAAAATATGATGCATACAAAGAATTGACAAGATTAATTATATCAATTTCCATCTGTGTACCTATAATCTGGCTATAATTAAGACCGTATAAATACAGTGACATTTCAATTTGCATATTTTCAGGACTATCTACCCATAAATTATATTCCGTTTGTATGGGTATATATTGGTCCCGATCACTATCGCTATACCAGCTTGTATATGCAAGTTTTTGTGTTAATAAATTAGCTTCGGTCAAATAAACTAATTTTATTGGGTCTTTATCGAAATCTCTAAGATTGAAATCGTCAATAAATGAGTTATTACCGGAACCACTTGAAATATTAGTCCAAGAGTCTGTAATTTCTATTAAATTATCTAAAATAGTTGCATCATCTGCTTGTGTTTGACGGGTACCAAAAGGATTGTAATACAAATCTCCTCTTGTAGAAAGATTATCTATATATGCATTTGAATAATTAGTTAATATTGAACCAATATTTGATGTTTTGTCTGTTAAAATAACATTATATAATCCATATAACCAACAACTTACAGAGCCTGGTTTTTTTCTTATTTGCAAAGAACCATCTTGAAATTGTAATCCAAATGTTGCAGGACTATCTAGGTAATCATTTTCTGTTAACCATGGTGGTAAGTTTTCTTGGTCTGGTTGTGGTTGTGGTTCTGGTTCTGGTTCTGGGAGCGGTTCTGGTTCGTTAATTATAATATATCTTTGTGTTGTGTTGTTTAAACTATCTGTTACAAGCAACTTAACCGTAACTGGTAATGTTAAAAATGTTGTATTATATTCATAATTTTGTGGACTTAGAGTTGTTATAGGTGAATATTCAAAATCATTCTCAATATTATCACCATCTGCATAAAACCACTGATACGATACTGGTGAGTTCTCAGATTCCCAATCTGAGGCTTTTAAAGAATATGTATTTATTAATCCATATCCTGACGTTGGTTCCGAATATATTGCTCCACCATAAGGACCCGTATTATTTAACACGGGTAAATATGTCGCATTACTATTCTTTTGAGAAATATTGTAACCACGAATTTGCTGTTCATATTTGTCTTTAAAGTATTGAACCTGATTGTTGTAATCGGCGATTAGAACATTTGTCGATGTTGTTAGATTACCACTGTAATCTATATTATCATACAATTCAGAATCTTCAGACTCCTGAGATATATAATAACCTCTGAATTGTTCATTCGCATACAAGGCAAAAAAATCTATTTGACTCTGACCATCTACATCGGGAAAGTCTTTATTCAAATATAGATTTTGAGTCATGTATGATATTTGAGATATTTTAAAATATCAATTCAAAAACAGGTTTTCATTCACGCTTTCCAGTAATACTTACTGCCTCTTTTTTATATTTAAAAAGTTTGTCATAAATAGCATCATAACAAAAATTTGCAACGTTTTTTCGTGAAATAATACCATTACCTGCATCAATCACAGATATTTTTTCAAGTTCATTATGGTCATCTGTTAGTCCACTTGGACGTACAACCGTGTATTCCAAATTATTTCCGATATTACCTTTCTGTAAAAATAAATCTTCTTGGTTATTTTTATCAATAAATGCGTCTTTTAGTAGTGTTTTCATTAATATTTTAAAAAAAAGCGGAGGGTCGTCAGCGCTATTTCCTGTTCCAATAGATGTAATAACCGCTATTTTCCGAGAGGCATTATTTCTGTAAATCGCTTTTATAATATTTGTTGTTCCCTTTGTCAGCATATCATTGCCAACTTCTCTGGTATCTCCACCAAGACATATAATTGTTCCGGTAATCTTATTTTTTTTATACAAACAATCAACATCATCTAAATTAGTAACATCGCCTTTATAAACTATATGATTATCAGTTGAGCAGATATCATGCCTTGGTTTAACAAGAGAAATCACTTTCTTATTATCACTTAAAGCACGATTAACAACATGAATACCGGTTCTACCTTGTGAACCAAAAACAGCTAATGCCGCATGGGGTGTGAGTCGCGTGTGCATAAGTGCACATGAAACTGGGATGACTATGAATATTGTTTTAATAGCTCTAATGAAACCCATTATAATATTAATTATAAATGGATATATACTTATACTTAGTGTTTTAGTCGGAGTACGGAATCATTAAAAGAGTAGTCAGTTATTCCTGGTAATTTCACATCAATTAACTTTGGAATAACTATATTTTTTGGTATATTTTTCTTAAACAATTCATATGTTTTATTTGCCTCTAGTATTATTTCCCCAATTCCAGTTGGGATTCCGTATTCTGTAATAGATGATATGGCAATTGCTTTATCATTTGAGTAATTCATTATATTAACATGAGCTTTTGATAAAGGACCAAAATTTTCAATAAAATATCCATTATCAAATAAAAATCTAACTGAACTATCAAAATAAAACTCTATTTGTGTATGAAATCCTGTAAAAGAACCGGTTTTTTTATATACTCCCGCAAAATCCGTTTCGGAAGGCAACATAACATAAATTTGTGTGATACTTTGTTGTACTACCACAGCATCAGTTATTTCTTCCTCCTTTGGGGCGTCGGCCGGGACCGGCTCCGGCGGTGCGCTGACACGCAAAGGTTCATAATGTATTTTATTTATTATTGCTGAATGGTCATTATTTGAATCTTCATTAAAACTTGTAATACTATGCATTATTAATCTATAATAATTATAATTAGTTGGTTTATTGGGTTCTGAATATGAAGTCATTGGTATTTTAATCATATTATCTTTATCGACATTCGTCGTCGTAGTTCTAATCCAATTTACACTTTTTGAATTATTTAAATCAAAAGTTGGTTTATTTGAACCAAGTAAAGTGCATTCGTAAATTCTATTGTGGTTGGGTGGAACAATGACCATATTTTCTCCAATATATTCTGTATCGTTTGAATTAGAAGAGCTAGAATTTTTATTAATCTGAATCCACTCGCCATGAACCGGTGCTGAATTAACATAACTTGTTATATTTGTTTTATTATATCCACTATTTGCGTCATAGCTGGTATCTGATACCCACATATATTGATTTGATTTCATTCTAGAACTTGAAGTATATAATTCTGTATCCAGCCATAACCATTCTGTATTATCTGAAGATGTAGCAGTTATTGTAACTGGAATAGAAGATGATTCTGTAATATATAATAATTTAATTGAATCTGTGTCAGTTGCACTGATGGTACTATGACCAATTCCATTGGTAATATTTGTCCACGCATTTGTAATTTCTAATAAATTGTTAATATTTCCTGAAAAAATATCATAATACAAATCACCAGAATTTGATAAATGATCAATATAATCACCGGACATTGAGACGCAATTGCCGATCTCTGCATCTGTGTTTATCAAAAAGATGTTATAAATTGCATATAGCCAATATCTTGTTGTACTGTTTTTTTTTCTAATCTGTAAACTACTGTTATTAAACCTTAATCCAAATCCAGCATTGTCGACACCATCAACTGCACATACATAATAATTCGAATTTTGTGATTTTTGTGCAATATAATAATTTCTTATTTGTTGTTCTGGATTTTCTAAAAAGTAACTCATTTGTGCATCCTGAGAAACAAGCTGTGGGTCGATTTTAACTATTTCGTCACCACTTGTATCCCAATTATTATAATATACAGAACTGGCGGATTCTTGAGATATATAGTACCCGCGGAATTGTTCAGAGAGGTGTGTTGAAAAAAAAATTGTTTGTGAAATATTATCAGAATAATCTGTGTTAATAAGAAACTGCACACTCATATTATTTAATATATAACAAATTTAGATACATTATTTAATATACAATAAATTCATATACCATCTACCATTGTCAAATGTTTTCAATTTATCTAAATTAATAGTCATATTATGCTTTTGTTTCAATGATATCAAATGATTATTAAATACTTTAATATCATTCTCATTCAGGATTGTTTTTGGATTTTCCAGAATCTTATAAAAGTTTATGACATGTTTATCAAGTTGAATATCAAGAATACAATATATTTGATGTTCATGATCATGAAAAGCCGTTCTTGTATTTGTAAAATTATTAATCCACCCCAAGTAAAAACATTTGTCATTATAGTTATGTGCAAACCGTCGCGCATCAAAAAAATTGGCATTTTTTCTCCTCCACTCATCTATTCTAGAACCATGTGGTGGCGATGCAGAGCCACATTTCATTATTTCTAAATTTGTATATATAATATTTTCTTTAAATATTTCTTTGATTTCATTAGGAGAAAATTGTTTAAAATGATTAAATGAAAGCGCTGCGCGCAGCAACATGATAGATTTTATGAAAAAATTCATATAATAATACTTATGTTAGTATATTTAAATTGTATTTAATGTATTCAACAATGGAAGAAATAGATTTACTTAAAAAATGGGTTAATCATGCTGCTGTTTTCAAATGGTTGCATGACCGCTCTTCAAAATATTTGTCAAAATGGAATAAATTGATTTGTATTCCTATATTAATTTTGAATACATTCAGTGGTATGGCTATTTATAGTGCGAATATATTTAAAGATAACAACACATATTTTATATTATTTGAATTAATAATAGGAAGTATTAATATATTATGTCTTATACTAAGTGGATTAAGAGATTATTGTAAATATGGAGAAAAGACGGAGCTTCATCTCCAATCTTATAAACAATGGACAAAATTCAAAAACGATATATATGTTGAACTTGTGGTTCCAAGTTGTGATAAGAAACAATTTGTTACTGAAATGAAGACACGATACATAGATCTTATAACAATGAGTCCTTATATACCTAATAATATAATAGATGAATATGAAAAAGAAATAGGTATAAATGGTTGGACTGCTTTACCAGATATTCTAGATGGTAAAAGTAGTTTATGTGTGCCGCACGAGCTCGCCACCCGTCCGGTTGTTGATGTTTAAAATATTACTTCTTTTTAGTTCTTTTAGTCTTCTTTTTATGGACGGGTTCATCTACTTTCAAAATGTTCAACATATGTGAATTGAGAGCCTTATCTAATTCATTAAGATCATCCAACCACATATTTTTCAATGTTTTATCATTAATTGAATTAAATTCGTCTTGTTTATTTTTGAGTGTTTCTTTAAGTTGTTCTACCATATCACTTGTCATTTGATAAATTGGCATATTAATTAAATAATTAAAACTTTTATTAGAATCTCTCATAAAATCATTTTCTTCTAACCAATCCGTTAATCCAACTTTCGTGTATTTTTTTACATCTAATATTTCATCAATAACAGAATTAATAAATTTGACTTTATTTCCCAATATATCCATTTCATACTTAATTTTCTTAATTAAATATTCTTTTCTTTTGTCATACAATTCATATCTATGTTCTGAATATTCTTCTATAATCTGTTCAACATTTTGGTACTTTTTAACGACACCATTCACAGAATATAGGTGCATATTTGATGTACTAATTTTAGATGTTAATCTAAATCTTTTCTCAATATTATCTACAAGAACTCCTGCTCTTTGTTCTTGTCCAGCTTTCTTTAACCAATCCTGAAGTATTCTTGGTTCGATTTCAATTTCAAAATGTGGTTTTGACTCAGTACTCTGGCTTCTATAATTTTTAACACCACCCCATTCTCTGAGATTCTTCGGATATACACCACATTTAGCATAAGCTTTACCTTTAGCAGTTTGATTATTATTGTTCAATTCTGTAACAATTTCGTCAATAAATTGTTTATAATTATCCATCCATGTACCAATTGGCAGCTCAGAAATCAGAATTGTTTTATAATTAATAATATCATACCGCCCTTTAGTCAAAATACCACCATTTTCAATATTAATAATACTTCCATTAAAGCCATGGTAATATGGTTTTAAAATTGGTAAATCTTTATTAACCAATTTATTTTTCAAATATGTTACAATCGTTTTTGGATTATAAGAAGGGATTTTTGTACTATATCCTGTCCCAATACCTTGAGCACCATTACATAATAGAAATGGTATAATTGGCGCATAATATCTTGGTTCTACTAGAAGACCATCATCGTCCATATATTCCAAAATATTTTCATCATGCTGAACAAATATTTTGTGAGTAATATCCGACAATACTGTGTGTAAATAACGTGGACTGCCGGCATCTTTACCTCCTAAAATACGTGTACCAAATTGACCATTTGGTTGTAATAAGTGCACATTATTTGAGCCAACAAAATTTTGTGCCATTGCAATGATTGCTCCATTAAGACTTTCTTCACCATGATGATATCCACTATGTTCGCTAACATATCCTGCCAATTGTGCAACTCTAATTTCAGATTTCAAATTTCTTTTAAAACAGGAAAATAGAATTTTTCTTTGTGAGGGTTTTAAACCATCCATAATATGCGGAAGAGAACGATGTAAATCATAATTTGAAAAGTGAATAAGTTCTTTGTTTACAAAATCGGAATAGTTTACATTCAATTCTTCATCTAACACAATTGTTTCGTTATATTCACCCAGCCAACTTTTTCTATCATTGCTTCTATCGCGATTGAATGCCATATCAATACTATTTTCAGAATTGTCATCCCAAATATATTCCATTTTTGACATATTTCTGAAATAGTTTTTTGCTTCGGCTGTTGTGCTTGTACCAAGTCCCTTATAATATTTAGCCTTCCAACCTTTGCGTTGGTAATCAGGATTGTTTGATTTCCATTCAGAATATTTAGTCAAATTATAAAAGAGGACTTCCTTTTTTTTCTGTAACATCTTTACAATTGGAGTCTGCATACATTGGACAAAACCAGATATTTTTAATAATTCCGGCCAAAATGTATCTAACCAATTAATAATTAATCCTTTGATGTGCGAACCATCGTAATCTTGATCCGTCATAATCATAATGTGACCATATCGAAGTTTTGAAGTATCTTTATACTTAGCATCTTGTTCAAGACCAAGAATTTGCTTCATATTAATAAGTTCTGCGTTGTTCATTACCTGACCTTTTCCTTGCTTTGTAGTGATTTTTTCTCGAGCATTAATTACCTTACCACGAAGTGGGAAGACACCATATAAATCTCTTCCAACTACGCTCAAACCAGCAACAGCCATTGCTTTTGCGGAATCCCCCTCTGTAAGAATAAGTGTGCATTCCGAGGAACGCTTACCACCGGCTTCGTTTGCGTCGTCCAATTTTGGAATGCCATAAATTCTATTTTTCTTTTTACCATCCGTTTTCTTAATTAGTTTTGATTCTTTAAACTGGTAAGTTTCAATAACTTTTTCCATTAATCCAATTTTAACCAAATCATTAAAGAATTTGTCAGCAAGTTTGCAACTGGAGCCAAATTTCGAAACTTGTGTTGTTAAGTAATCTTTTGTTTGGCTATCAAACGATGGGTTAACAATAATACAATTAACAAACAAGAATATGTGTTCTCTAATATAACTAGTTTTCACATTGATTTTTTCCTTTTTAAGAATAACCTCTGCCATCTTTTTGCTTATCAATTGAACAACATGATCCACATGTTTACCACCTTTTGCTGTATAAATACCATTTACAAACGAAACATGTTTAAATTCATCACTTAAACCAACTGCGACTTCCCATCTTTCATTACTATTTTCATAGCAAATGTCATTTTCATCCTCAAAATACATGCAACAAAAGTCTTTGAAACGACGAATTGGTACGTCTTCATTATTGAAACGAACACTCAATTTTTCTCCACAACAAGCACTTATTTCGTAAGCCCTCCTTTTGAATATATCAATCATATCATTAGACCACCCGGTTAATCCAAATCTTTCAAAATCGGGTAGAAAACTCACCTTAGTTATTGACTTTTCACGAGCATTTACTTTTGTAATAACGGGTTCTTCTCTAACATTCATATTATCTTTGAAACATTGACTAAATCTTTTCTTGGTAATTAGGTCTACTGTTTCAACTTTAAACCATTTTGAAAAGATGTTTGCCAATTTAGCGCCATATCCATTCTTTCCCCCTGTAATTCGTTCTTCATTCTCGTTATAATTTGTACTTGTTAATAGCTTACCAAATATCATTTCAACAGTATAAATTCCATGTTCTGGATGCATTAAAACATCAATCCCCTTACCATCATTTTCAATTGTTACAACACCTGTGTCAGGTTCAATATTAATATCCAAATAACTGACCCTATCCTTCGTATTTTTAGTGCGAATATATTGGTCCCATGAATTTACAATTACTTCATCAACAATCTTGTAAAGACCAGGAATAAATGATAATGCGCATTGACTCATTTTATCTTCACATATTTTCCATGAATTTGTAGTTGTCAATTCAACAGAACCAATATATGTGTCGGGTATTTTATAAATATGTTCTTTGTGAGTATGAGCTTTATACTTAGAAACAGCATCATTTGATTCTTTAGATTTCGCCATACCGAATACAATGTCTATATGCTCATTAACAAATTACTTATATCATTTTTTTTGCATTTGTCGAATACCTAATTTTCTTTTTATTTTTTCTAACACTTTTTTATTAGCTGGAGTGCCTAGAACACTATTATTCTCAAAACTAGCGATTATTTCTTCTTTCATATTCATTGATGAAGCAAGTTGTTTTCTTGTCATCTTTTTAGCGCATCGAGCTTGCATTATTTCTTTTCCACATTTCAATTTTTCAATTTTATTTGCTTCGGTAGCATCGTCTAGTTTTCTAGAATTATCGGGTGCATCACCTTTTGATATGCGATGATAACTAACAGCTTTACCCTCCCGTTTGGCTTGTCTTTCTTTTAATGAAATCTCTTCTTTTGTTAAAGAACCTCCTGACTGTCTACCAATATTAACTGTATTCCAGTCTTGATGTTGCATTAATTATATTGTAAAAATGAATGCTTAAATATAATTTATAATTACACAATATTAAAACGAATGGCATCACAAGTAACAAACCATGGGTCAACACAGCAAAATATTGCCGCGAATGCCTCTAGGCTCGTCGCACCTTCACATGAACAAAAAAAAATTATATATTCATTATCAACTGGAAAAAGTGTAATTGTTGATGCAGTTGCTGGAAGTGGAAAAACGACTACAATTTTGTGGATTGCAAAAACATTCAAAGATAAGAAGTTACTAATGTTAACTTATAATAGACGTCTTAGAGATGAAACTCGTGAAAAGACCAATAGATTCTTTATTAATAATATGAATGTATTTACTTATCATGGATTTGTAAGTCGTTATTTTACAAAAAATAGTGCAGGAGCATGCAGAACAGATATTGATATGATAAATATGTTAAATATTGGAAAATTAAAGGAAAATATTAGTTATGACCTAATAATTGTCGATGAAGCACAAGATATGACTCCATTATATTGTAGACTAGTGTCTAAAATTATTGGTGCATCAACAACCACGCCTCACAGCATGATACTCCTTGGAGATTGTCATCAAAGTATTTATAATTTTCAAGGTGCTGATTCAAGATTTTTATCTGGAGCAGATAAAATATTCAATCAATATAAAAATTGGGATAGATTAACACTTTCAGAATCCTTTAGAATTACTGCGGATATGGCATTATTTATGAATAAAGTCGTTCTAGATGAAAATAGAATAAAGTCATCTAAACATTTGATAGAAAAACCGAAATATTTTGTGTGTGATATTTTTGATAATACTGAAACTAATCCGGCATTCATAGAAATTAGAAATATATTACAAGAACAATCACCAGATACAATATTTATATTAGCACCTTCTGTTAAAAGTACTAAAAGTCCATTAAGAGTGTTGGCACAATTAGTAGGCACTTTAAATGTACCAATATTTGTTCCAGCAAACGACGAAGATAAATTAGATGATGAAATTATTAAAGGAAAGGTTGTATTTTCTACTTACCATTCTACAAAGGGATTAGAAAGAGACAATGTATTTGTATTTAATTTTGATGAGTCCTATTTTAACTATTACGAAAAAGAGGAACCCCGTTATAAATGTCCAAATGCATTGTATGTTGCACTAACGAGAGCGAGACATAAACTATTTATATTTCATCATTATAGAAACGATTATATCTCATTTATTTTCAAATCAAGATTAGATAAATTCACAAATATTTATAGACACAAAAGGGTTAAGCCATCAAAGGCATTTAATAACAATAGACCACAAACAGTAGGCGCAACTGAATTACTTAAACATGTATCCACCGATGTATTAATGAATCTTGTTAGTTATTTAACTATTCAGCAAATACAAGAACCACAAATCAATATATGTATTCCTATTAAAATTTATAACACGAATAATACTTGCGAAAGTGTTTCCGAAATTACTGGTATTGCCATTCCTGCATATTTTGAATATATAGACATGGGGAATATGACTGTATATGATGCGGTTCGCGACGCAAAGGGTTTATATGCAAGCGGCGATAGCAATGATGTTTGGTTGGGTTCAGATTCGGACTCAGAGTTTGACGCCGGCGCAGCTGCCGAGCCCGCGGCTGCAGAGCCGACTCTATGGGATGGTGAAACACAAATAACAATTCCAGAATTATTACATATTTCTAATGAATGGGCAGCAATTATGACAGGATACAGTCACAAGTTAAAACAAATTACTGACTATAATTGGGTAACTGAAGAAAATCTTACAAAAACTCTAGAAAGAATGCGTGAGTTAAATTTATCATCAGAATCATTATTTGAACAAGAATATGAAATAGGTCCTTGTAGTGATACTATGATGAGGAAGCTTATTGGGTATGTTGATATTATGGATGGAAATAACGTATATGAGATTAAATGTGTTGAATCTATAACTACGGAACATTTCATTCAATTGGCTATATATATGTATATGATTTCGTACACAAATCCATATAAATATAGGAGTAAAAATTTCATATTATACAACGTATTATCTGGAGAAAAATACAGTATAAGTGCTAAAATACCTGATCTTGTAAACATGATTAGGGAATTATTTGCAGCCAAATATTCCAATAATCGAAAGAAAGATACTGATGAAATATTTTACAATAAATATAGAAATATTAATTAGAAGATTACGTATATAATTCTTTAGCCTTATTAGATAAGTGTTCATTAGTTGAAAAATCAGAAATGTCAAGTTGTCTTACACTAAAAATTTGCGAATACTTATTCATATTATTAATATGAGGCATTGAATCTTTTATTGATGTTAATAATTGCCCATTATTTGGACCTGATACTTTACATGCTTGTATACCACCATTATTTGAATTACATAAGCATGATTCTATTTCAAATTCTACAAATTCTCCTTTGTAAAGTGTATGATATTCTTTTTCAGATAATTGTAAATTTGACCAATGAACAAATACATCTACGTCTACATCTTCAATTCTATTTCTATGTGTTATAAAACCATAGCCAAGTTTACTGTTAAACCACTTAACGCGGCCTAAAATTCTTTTTTTTGATTTCAATAATTCAAACATAATGTTTTGTTTTATTAAAAATTTCAAATTTTTTTTTCAAAAAAATACATTCTATGATTATGGAACTAAATATCCCCACAGAATTGATTCATATTATCGAATCATATTCACGTAAGATTCAACCAATTTTATTGTTAGAAGATATAATTAATTATGCTTCAACTTTAAAGAAATTAGAAAATATGTATAATAAAGTTATTTATAAAAAATATTCAGATATGCATGCCGAGCCATGCCATAGTCCTATACCTTGGTATAGTGAATTTGTAAAAGGTCTTAATATTATTAATGCCCCGGCGACGCGTCGCATGCGCTGCGAGAACATCTCGCGGTTTCTACGATTACATTGGGCAAAACATAGTCCCGAATATCGAAATAAAGTATATATACTGTTAAAAAGAAATCTGAATCTACATTTACGACGACGCCCCGGTGACGCGACATGTGTGGCGGCGCGCTTATAAGCGTGTTTTTAATATTAAATATTAAAATAATTTTCAGATGACTAAAAAAAAAGCTTCTAAAAATGTATTACCTAATGAAGTTATACTCAGTGGTGGAAATTTTGCAACAGTATGTTTTTTGGGTGCGATACACGCCCTTATTGAAAAAAAACAGTTTGACATTAAAAATGTAAAAAAATGGATTTGTACTTCGGGTGGAAGTGTTGTTGCTTTGTTTTTAACAATAGGATATACACCAGAAAGACTAATACATATTTTAAAACAAGTACCCATATCAAAAATTAGTCCTTTGAATTCAGATAAATGGTTGGGATTTTTTGATAAATATGGTATACATGATACATCTACATTCAAATGGTTATTTTCATTAATGATGGAACACATATCGTGGTCACAAGACACAACATTTAAAGAACTGTATGATAAACTAAATGTTGAACTTGTTTTCACAACATATTGTTTAAACACACAATCGATTGTCTTACTAAATCATATAAATACACCAAATTTGAAAATATTAGATGGAATATGTATGTCAATTGCTGTACCGTTTTTATTTGCTCCAGTAAAATATAAGAATGAACACTATATTGATGCCTTTTTAGTAAGTATACATCCAGTTGAATATTGTTCAAAAAGTGCACATTCTATTAGTTTTTGCTTAGAAGGAAAAAATGAATATGTTGAAAATATTGAACTAATAAATTATATAAGAATAATAATAAATTCTCCTATTAATAAAT
>MDSV01151739.1_pt1 | contig 13752 bp, 14 predicted proteins | sample 810851 | NCBI WGS metagenome assembly MDSV01 (sample SAMN05326640, study PRJNA326480) | marine metagenome | isolation source: seawater | place: Atlantic Ocean: North East | collected 2012 | reverse complement strand
GTTTTTTTGAAGATACAACAACAGAAATTCTTGGGCTTTGTGCTGGTTATGGATCAGGAAAAAGTTTCGCCTTGTTTGCAAAATGCGTTCAGCTCGCAATTTTAAATATGGGATTTACTGGGGCAGTTTTTGAACCCACGAACGTTTTAGTTAGGGATATATTCATTCGTGGCTTTAATGAATTTTTAGAGCGATATGGAATTTCTTACAGTTTCAGGGCGTCACCGTTGCCTGAATATACTTTGCACCTAGAAAAGCCGACGACGCTTCTCTGTCGGTCTTTTGAAAATTACAATCGCATTATCGGAATGAATCTCTCGCATGTAGTTTGCGACGAGTTGGACGTCGTGGCAGAGGCAACTTGTCAGCAAGCCTTTCCAAGAATCCTTGCACGTTTAAGGGATGGAAATGTGAGGCAATTTGCAGCCGCTTCAACTCCTGAGGGTTTCAGGTTTTTTTATAACACTTTCGGAACAGAAGAAGCACAAGCGCGAACAGATCGGAAACTTGTACGCATGACCTCCTACGAGAATAAATTTTTACCCCCAGATTTCATTTCTCGATTAGAGCAGAATTACGAGCCGACTCTTTTAAAGAGTTACCTCTTAGGTGAATTTGTGAACATCACTCAAGGTTGCGTATATACCCGATTCGACAGAGAAAAACATTTAACAACCGAGATACCCGACTTAACAAATGAAATAATTCACGTCGGGATCGATTTTAATATCGGCAAAATGTCCGGCATCTTGGGCGTTATCAAAAACGAAGAACTTTATATTTTCGATGAAGTTAGAGCGTATGACACCGACGAATTGGGAAAAACTATACGGGCAAAATTTCCCCGAGCCTCGGTTTATGGATACCCTGACGCAAGCGGCGGAGCAAGATCTACTAATTCCAGCAAAACCGACATCCAAATTCTTGGAAACTACAAAATATATAACCAGTCCGGGGCGTCGAATCCGGCTATTGCTGACCGTGTTAATGCTGTTCAAGCATTGTTGGAAAATGGTAAAGGCCAAATTCGTTTTCATATTCATCCGCGATGCAAAGAAATGATTAAGTCCTTAGAACTGCAAAGTTACGACGACAAGGGCCAGCCTTCAAAGGATTCAGGACATGATCATTTCGCCGATGCTTTGGGATATATCATTTGGCGGCGCTTCAATCCTTTACATCTAAACGCAGGAAAATCAACAGGCATTAGGATTTATTGATGAGTACAATTAAGATGATGTTCATAACGTCCAGAGGATTAACCAGTGTATAGCGGTTACAACATTTACGAGCATAGAAGGCAGCCCAATGATGGAGGAATCGAACAACCTTGTCAGGCTTATTTGGATCAAGAAGTTTATTGGGAAGTTATCGAAGATTTACTAACAGGTTCGCAAGGCATCAGGGCGAAGCATCGGAAATATTTACCGCAAATGGAGCGTGAGGATGAAAGAAGTTATGACCGCAGGTTGAGCCGTTCTGTTTGTCCGCCTTATTACGAACGAATAGAAAAGCTATTGGCGGGGATGTTAATAAGAAAGCCGATTAGAACGAATGACGTGCCGCCGCGAATAATAGAAGATTTATTTGACGTCGATATGCAAAACAACGAGCTTTCTGTTTGGGCTTACACCTGCGCGAGAACGATTCTGCGTTACGGACACGCTGGCGTTTTAGTTGAGGCCGACAAGAATGGCGGGCGTCCTTATTGGGTTACATATAGCCCTCGGGAAATTCTCGGATGGCGATCAGAAATTATTGACGGCGCTCGCAAATTTACACAATTAAGACTCTTAGAAAAGGTCGTCGAACCAGATGGAGAATATTCAGAAACTACCGTCGAGCAAGTTCGTCTATTAACTCCGGGCGCTTTTGAAATACACAGAAGGAACAAACAGGGTGAATTCACTTTGCACGATGAAGGAACAACAAGCCTTTCTGAAATTCCTTTTGCCGTTGCTTATTCCAACAGGGTTAATTTCATGGAGTCGCGGCCGCCCCTCGGTGACGTAGCCCAACTCAATATTCTTAGTTATCAAAATGGCTCTGATGTTTCGAACCAACTTCATATTTCAGCGGTTCCAATGTTGGCGTTTTTTGGATTCCCTCAAAGTGCGGAAGAAGTAAGCGCGGGACCGAGTGAAGCGTTAAGTCTTCCAACTGATTCAGATGCGCGTTTTATTGAACCAGAAGGAAAGTCTTTTGATGCACAATTCACACAATTAGATCGAATCGAAAAGCAAATAAACGAGCTTGGGATGGCCGCAATTCTGGGAACCAAGTTGAAAAATGTGGGAGAAAGTTCAAAGGCCAAGGAAATTGACAGGAGCCAAGGCGATAGCACGATGAAGGTGGTCGCACAACAGTTGCAGGATTTAATTGATAACTGTCTCATGTATCACGCGAAATATTTAAACCTTTCGCAGTCTGGTAATTGTTTTGTTAATAGGGACTTCCTCGGGTCACGTTTAGACCCTCAAGAAATCAACAGTCTTAAGGAGCTATGGACAAGCGGAGCGATTACACAGGAAACTTTATTGAAGCAATTGGAAGCGGGTGAAGTGTTGGGCGATGATTTTGAAATTGAAGAAGAATTGTTGGCCGTCCAGCAAGAAGGATTAACAGCAATGGAAGCAGAAGCGCCAATTCCTGAAGCTAACGAAGATGAAGAAGAGGAATCTGCGGAGCCTGAAGATGTAGACCAAGAAGACTAAGTAAATGGCTCCTAAAATAAAATCTATTTTTGGAACTGTTGACCGTGGAAAAGTCGGGGCCGAGGTTCCTTATTCTGATCTAATTCCAGAAACTTACTTTCGAAATTCTCTCGACTTAAATCGATTTGAAAATAAAGTTTCAAAAGAACTAATTCAGTCCTACAACCGGATAATTATTGATTCGGTTCGAAAGCTTGAAGCAATAGAACGGCGACCATTAGCAAGCCAACCCAAATATACGGCGGCTCGTTTACGTTCGTTATTAGCCCAGACAAAAAAGAGTCTTGAAGGTTGGTCGAATAGTAGTTCAAGAGAATTAATAAAAGATCTTGATGGAATTGCAAAGCTTCAATCTGAATTTGTAGAAGAACAATTAAAAAAAGTTTTACCTGCGGGGATGCGTTCGTCGGTTCGTTCTGTTGAAGTGTCTCCAAAGTTTGCCGAGGCCGTTGTTAAAAATAAAGCGACTGATATAAACGCAAACGTTTTAAGTGATGATTTACAAGCGGCAGTTAAGGGCGTTGATGGATTAAGAAAAGCACAAGGGAGTTTTAATTTAACGGCAAAGATGGGATCAAAGTTAACCCTTCCTAATGGCGATATTGTCAGCAAAGCTTTTAGGGGATTAGCAGAAAAGAACGCTGATTTGTTCGGGCGTACAATTCGCGACGGTTTGCTCTCAGGAGAAACAACGCAACAGGTCGGGCGGCGTCTTCTTGGTCAATTGTATTTTGGAGAAAAAGCAAGGACAGCGAAACAGCTCGCGTTGGCAGGTGGGGAAGCCACTCGAATGGCTAACCACCAAATTTCGACGCTTGTGCGTACTTCAATTCAACAGGTCAGCGATACAGCCGCGCAATCTGTTTACAAACAAAACAGCGACATTACACAAAGTTATAAATATTTAGCGACGTTAGACAGCAGGACCGCGCCGCAATGTATGGCGCTCGATCAGAAAGTTTTTAAATATGGTCAGGGACCGACACCGCCTCAACATTTTAATTGCAGATGTCGAACCGTTGCGACTATTGATTACGAAGGCTTAGGCATACCGCCGCCAAACTTTACGAGAAGCACAAGAGCCGCTGTTGGTGGGCCTGTTCCAACTGGAACTTCTTACGGGTCTTGGTTACAAAAACAACCGCCTCAGATGCGGGCGAAAATATTAGGAGGGAAACAGGTCACGCTTTCAAGTGGCAAAAAAGTGTGGCGGGGTAAGTTTCAATACTTCGATAAGTTGGCAAAGAAGGTTGGCCCAGATCAGGCCATTGCGAAATTTGTAAGTTCTGATGGAAGTGAAAAGAGCCTAAAGCAATTACAAAAGTCTTATGGAAAGATGGGAGCGAAACCCAAACCAAAAGTAAAGCCAAAACCAAAGCAGCCGGAATTTAAAAAGAGGCTTGTCGAATCTAATCCTGATGATCTAAGGAAAGAGGGCAGGAAAATAATTAAAGAAGTGGGAATCAAAGAACAAATTGTCGAAGTGAAAAAGTTGAAAGCTGAAATGTTAGATATATATAACTCTTCTGATCCTTCAAAAAGTCAGACAGCTCTATTTAAGGAATGGGAAAAAGCGCAAGACCGTTATATAAAAAGCACAGAGAAGTTGAAAGGTAAATTCAAAGCCCTTAGAGAATCAATGTTTAAAACAAGTCTGTCAGATTCTCAAGTCGATGGCTTTGTAAATCAAGTTAAATTCACCAGCTCTATAACGAAGGCAGATCGGAAAATTTTAAAATCTCATTTAAATGAATATGTTCGAATGTTTAACGGGAACGGGTTTGTTCCTAACGCGAATGGGATTCCGCCTATTACAAAAATCGGAAAGGCAAACAGGGCTTCTTGTGAATTTTGGACGGGAAGAATTACAACGTCGAAGAAATGGGACGGGACATGGAGCAAGTCAACAACTTTCCACGAAATAAGTCATTCCGTAGAAGTGGCAAATCCTAAGCTTAACGCCTTCACGAATCAATGGAAATTCAAGAGAGGCTTCGGAGAAATTGGATCGAAGGCTATTAAAGATAAAGATCTATTGAAGAGATACATGGATAAACCGGGATCATCCCCTGTGTATGGATTAACTGAGAAGATGAATAAGCCCGTTTATAAATTGAAAAATATTACGAATGTTCGATATAAAGACGCTGAAGTTGCTTTTGTAGATGATTATTTGCACCCTTACATGGGGAAAGTTTACGGCGATTATAAGTTCCCTGAGTTTGGATTAGGAACTCAAGCGTTTACACCTTCGGAAGTTTTGACAATGAGCGTTGAAACATTCGCGGATGCTGAGAAGATGGTTAAATTATATAAATTCCACCCAGACTTATTCGAAATGGTTGTCGGGATGTCTAGGGCAACGAGTTTATAGAATTAGGATAATCTTTTAAATCTTTTTCGGCTTGTTTTTGGGCTTCTTCTGGGATCTTTATATTTGCAAAACCGGCGGCTTGAGATGCGGCGCTGATTATGTCAACAACGTCGCAATCGTTCGGGTCTAATAGATGCCCATGAACACCATATAAACCTTCGTTTACTTCCATCTTCCACCAACTCACAGCAATCTCCGGCCCTGTCGCTTTGACAGTCCTTTTAACGTGAGACAGCAAAAGCTCACCCTGCGGCGTTTTTACTTTGATGGGGTTCATTTTGTTAGTATATGTCTAAGTCGCAAATGAAGCAAATGAAAAAGAAGAAAAAGGGCAAAGGTGCAAAGAAGAAGGGCTATTGTTAGTATATAAATGCAACCCTGTGGGTTCTTATGCCTGAAGAACAAAATCGCGAAGCTGTGCCGAGCGAATCAAATCAATCAAACGATCTTGATGTAAAAGCTTTACTTGCTCGGGTCAGTGACCTTGAGAATCAAGTTGACCTGACTAACACAAAGAATAAAGAGCTGTTAGAAGAGAAAAGGAAATTCAAAGACGTCGAACAAACTCTTTCTAATTTGCCAAAGGGAACCGACATTAATGAATTATTAAACTTTAAGCAGCAAAGCGAGCAAGCGGAGCTGGAGCGTAAAGGGAAATACAGCGAAGCCTTAACGGCAAGGGAGGAACAATTTAGGGAAAGGGAGTCCAAGCAAAAAGAAGCAATTCAAGAACTTGAATCCAAAGTTAAAGACCTTGAATTAATCAATCCAGCCGTTCAAGCTTTGTCTGAAGTCGTTCGAGATCCTGATCTTGTTTTGAATAATTTCTTACCTAAAGAAAAGATCGAAATGAAAGACGGCGTTCCCGTTGTTATTGATGGATACGACAGACCACCCGTTACTGAGTGGATTAAAAATAAACTCGTCGAAGATAAGCGCGATTATTTATTAAAAGATCCTTCACCTCAAGGAAGCGGAGCGCCAGCAAGTCGAAGTTCTGCTTCTGGCAATGCTGCGGGCATTGATTCCGACCTAATGAAAAGGCTTGCTAATGGCGAGCATGATGTAGAACATGATATTTATAAAAGATATGGTCGTGACGCTTGGTTAAAGGCTAAGGACATAATTTCTGCAAACAAATAAGATAACGCGCTACTATAGGCGGTAACAGTATCAAGGCTGTGCTGCGAGCTGTAGCCCTGTGGGCGAATAATACTCTTTCATAAATTTCGGCAATGGCCACGCTTAGAAGCGATGTCATTATCCCCGAGGTGTTTGAGAGCTACGTCAATGAAGAGACAACAAAAAAAGATGCCTTCTTGGCGTCTGGTGTTGTTCAACCAATGGCGCAGCTCAACGCATCCGAGGATGGTGGTGATTTCGTTAATGTTCCTTTTTGGAATGCAAACCTTAACAGCACATTCAAGGTTTTAACAGACAGTACTTCTCTTGTTCCTGAGAAGATCACAGCAGACAAGCAAGTCGCAGCGGTTTTACATCGTGGCGATGCTTTCGAAGCTAGAGACTTAGCAGCATTAGCGGCTGGTTCTGATCCTCTTAAGGCAGTTGGTTCAAAGCTTGCTTCTTATATTGCTCACGAACGTCAGAAGGATTTATTAAATACTTTGGCGGGTGTGTTTGGTGATCTTTCTGCTCTTAATGCAGGAAACACCGCTTTTTCTGATTTAGCTGTTGATGCTTTAGCAGGTGACACGAGAACAGCATTAAGCCCCGGCCATATTGCAAAGGCAAAGGCAAAGCTTGGCGATCAAGGCGGAAAGCTTACTTCCATTTGTGTTCACAGCAACGTCTTTTACGACTTGTTAGAGCGCAAGATGGTTGATTTCGTTCTTGCTGCTGATACAAATGCAAGTGCAACCGCTTCAGGTGGTTCAATCGCTGCGGCTTATGGTGGCGAAGGTACTGTTCCCAAGTATTGCGGTTTGAACGTTATTGTTTCTGATGACGTAACAACCAAAGGCTCTGGATCTGGAACAGTTTACGCGACTTATTTGTTTTCTAATGGTTCAGTAGGTAGCGGCGAACAGGCAGGACTAAAAACAGAATTTGACAGGGACATCCTTGCAAAGTCTGATGCTATGAGTTTCGACCTTCATTACATCTATCATCCGATTGGAAGTAAGTGGGGCGTAACAACTGCAAACCCAACAGCAGCTCAATTAACAACAGTTACTAACTGGAGCAAGGTTTACGAAACCAAAAACATTGGAATCGTAAGAGTGTCCAATTTATCTAATATGGACTAATGGCTAGTATTTTCCAACTTGAAAATCCTGTTTTTAACAGGGAAAATTCAAGCGTTGAACTTGTAGCAGCAACCGACGCTGATACAACTTTGACAGCAGCACAGTCTGTCAACAGCCTTGTCGTAATGACTCCTACAGGTGGCAAAGATGTCACTACAGCAACAGCAGCAGAAATTGTTGCTGAGCTTGGGTCTGGTGTTCGTATTGGTACAACTTTCTCAATCACTTTGAGAAATCAGGCTGCCTCTACTCACGCGATGACCTTGGTAGGAGGAACAGGCGTCACTCTTGACAGTGACAACACAAACACCGCAGCAGCAGCAGCGACTCGTTCTTTCTTGGGACGTGTTACAGCTATTGCAAGCGGTTCTGAAGCGATCACTGTTTACTCTGGCGTAACTTCTGCCCACTAATGGGATTATTCGCATTTAGGCGAAGGCAAGCAGAATTGGAGGCCGCTTCGACGGCTTCCTGTTCTACTGTCAAGGCAAAGCCAAAACGTAAAAGAAAAACCAAGCCTTTAAAAAATGGCAATAACGATTCATCACACAGTCGGGGCGTCGAACGCGAACAGCTACCTATCGCTGACTGATGCACAAGATTTAATTGATGGTCTTGTTGAAGATGACGACGTGACCGCGTGGGCGTCCGCAACAACCGACCAAAAAAATAGAGCTTTATATACTGCGGCGGTAAGAATCGACCGTGAAAGATTTTTAGGCGCTAGGGCGACAGATACTCAGGGGATGCAATGGCCAAGAGAAGGTGTGTTAAAACCTGACACTTATAACCGTTCGATTTCTGGTTTTCCTTATACGTTAACGGCTGATTATTTTACAACAACGGAAATACCTGAACAAATAAAAGAAGCACAGATAATATTGGCAGTTTATTTAAACAACAACAAAGCGGGCTTAGGACTTTCAGGATTGGAAGATTATAAACGCGTTGGAGTTGGTGGAATTGCTGTTGAACCTATGACAACAGGAGCCGTTGGCGCTGATCGTGTTCCGCCAATGTATGAAAGAATGTTGACAGGTCTTAGAATAAGTGGGCCGGGTAATGTATCAATCAAACGGAGCTAAAAAATGGGTTACGCCTATTCGTCTGCAATTATCATCACAGACACAAATGCCCACACAGGGCGTTTTGGAAAAATCACTTGCTTAACAGATTCGACTGTTACTTTGGTTTCTCCAAACGTCACAAAAAATGGGTCTTCAACTGTTTCTGGAATTGATCTAAAAGCAAGTACAGACATCGAAGGGATCTTCACAAGTATTACTCAAACAAGCGCCGGCTCTGTCATTGCCTATTATTTATAAATGGGATTAGAAGCGGGTTTAAAAAAAGTCATTGGTAAAGTTGTCGCAACGACAGGCATCGGAACCTCTGTGACTTTTAGGCGCGTAACTGTGGGAACTTACAACGTCAAAAATAGTCAAGTTAATCGTTCGACAAGTGACACTTCTTTAAAGGGTGTTTTGTCTTCTGTTAATCAAAGAGAAGTTAATGAATTAATTCAGGGCGACGATCTTAAATTATTGATTGCCGCCGATGCTTTAACTGTTGAGCCTTCGACCACAGATCAACTTGTTTTCAGTGGGGTAACTTATCAGATTATTAGAATTGAAAAAGAAATACAAGCGGGCGTTTTTCTTAATTATGTTCTTTATTTGAGGGCGTAATGTTTGACAACATTTCTATTCTTGACATGGGACCGGAATACGAAAAGGAGTTAGATAAATTAATGCGCGTTTTAGTTTTAGAAGCCGATTCCTTAGTTAAAGAAGGAACGCCAGTTGACACAGGAAGACTTGCGGCTAGTTGGCAGATAGGACAAAACGACACAAGCGGGGCACCAAAGCCACCGGGTAAATATCAAAACGCGGGGCCAGCAAAAGGAAGCAATTATCAAGTAGGAAAAGAAAAAGTTGGAAATACTTATTACGTGCATAACAATTTGCCTTACGCGGAGCCTGTTGTTTTTGGGACAAGTTTGCCGCCTTCTTGGGGTGGAAAATATAGAAGCGGAAATAAAAAAAGGGGCGAAGCTCCTAAACAGAAGGTCGGTTGGATTGACTTAATCGAAAAAGACCTCGAAGATAGAGGAAAGCAACTCTGGCGTTCTTGGGGTGGTAAGTAATGGCTGCGGCAGATTTAAACACAGTCAGATCGACGATTGAAACGCGTCTACAAGATGAACTTTTGACAGGCACTCCACCCATTACAGTCGTTTTTAACAACACGCCTTTTAAGCCACCAAATAAAAAAACTTGGGTTCAATGTGATATTAGTTTTGGAAGTAGTTCTTATTTTTCGATGGATCAAAACAAGGTCAACGGTGTTGTTGTTTTTAATGTATTTAGTACAAAAGGTATTGGACCGGGTGAAAATTTTGTTGTCGGTAAAAGGATTAGGGATCTTTATAATAAGGTAAAAGTTTCAGGGGTTTATTTTGATGCGCCTGTTGGCCCCGAAGTTTTTGTTAATCCCGAACCTGAATCATATTTTCAGACTCAGGTCAGGATCACTTTCGATGTTTTCGAGGCGGTGTAAATAATGAAACAGGTCGGCATTGCTTTACGCCTTGAAACTGGACAGACAATCAATGGTCTGAAAAAAGTTGACGCGCAAGCAAAGAAATTTAATAACACGATTAATAAGCAAGGTTCAAAGTTAAAGGTCGTTCAAGGTGGATTGAAAGGGACAGCTCTCGGTTTTCTTGGGATAGGTGGCGCAGCGAAAGCAGCAACGCCGGGGATTGCTGGCGCGGGCATGGCGTTACATGCGGCTCTAGCCCCAATTCTTCCGTTAATTGCGGCGGGTGCGGCATTGCAGCAAATGTTCGCAACGTTGACTAAACAAGATTTTGCCGAGGCAAAGTTTGAAACTCTTGGAGGGAACAGTGAAGCTCTTGTTGGAAATTTAAAAGAACTAACGCACGAACTACAAGGACAGGCAAGCGTCACTGATTTAACGGCAGCGGCTTATGACGTTGCTTCTGCGGGTTTCACCGATGCGGCTGACGCGGCCAAGATTTTAAAAGCGGCGAGTCTTGGAGCAACTGGCGGATTTACTGACATCAATACATCAGGCGGCGCTGCTGTAAAAGTTTTAAACGCTTACGGGAAGACTGCCGACGACGCGGCGTTCTTAATGGATCAGTTCGCGCAGACTCAAGCGGATGGAATTATTACCATTGGCCAGTATTCAAGCAATATTGGTAAGGTTGCGACGACTGCGGCGGGCTTAAAAGTTCCGCTGGAAGAAATCAACGCGGTTATTGCTCAATCGACAGCGGCGGGCGCTCAAACAGAAACGGCTTTTACTGGACTCAATGCAGCGTTAGCAAAAATATCAAGCGGACAGGTCGGGAAGAAATTAAAGGTTGATATAAATGACGTCACTCTAGCTTCCGAGGGGTTAGGTGGAACGCTAGAAAAGTTGTCGCAATTCTCGACGGCTGAACTTCAGCAGGCTTTCGGAATTGAAGCGTTTAAGGGTATTCAAAACGCGATAAAAGACACAGAGAAATTCAACAAACTTTTAGAGAATCAAAAGAACGCGCAAGGTGCGGCAGCTCGGGCAGCCTTTACCGCGTCGGATACAATACAAGGTCAAATAAAACGGCTTGGCGTTGCGTTTCAAAATATTTTTGCAGAAGGTTCAGAAGGTGGCGAACTGTTGAAGCAGACTATTCGCGGCATTGCGATGGCGGTGGAGCTTTTTGGGGCGGCTGTGAAGCTTGCAGCTCTTCCTTTCCGCCTTATTTTTCAAGTTGTTAAAGGCATTGGCGAAGTTATCGCGGAGACTTTTGGCATTGAACAAATAAACGTCATTCAAGAATTTTCGCAAGCGTGGTCTGATTCGTTTATTGATCTTGAAAGGCGATTAAAGAAAGCAATGGCGCAGGCGAAACTATATGGACGCAATCTTGTTATTGCGATGAAGAACGCGTTTATTGATATACAAAACGCGATGCCAGCGTGGGCTAAACGAATGTTTGGGGTTAGTGCTGAACCGATTGCAAGGTTAAAATTTGAGACTTTAGACGAAAGTCAATTCGAACCAGAAACGTTTAAAAAGAACAAAAAAGAAAAACAAGAAGCAGATAAAAAAGCAGAGGCTTCGTTGCAGAAACAAATTGAATTAACAAAACATTTAAACGAAGGATTTAAGCAGGTTGGCGTTACGATTTCGCAAAGTTTGGCGCAAGGCATTAAAGGTTTAATCAAAGGGACTCAATCATTGGGTGAAATGCTTTCAAATATTGCAAGCAAAATTTCTGACATGTTGTTAGACATGGCCATCAGTGCAGCCTTTAAGCACTTTGGTTTGCCGGGCTTTGCTGCTGGAGGAAGGCCGCCAGTCGGGAAACCTGCAATTGTTGGGGAGCGTGGTCCTGAATTATTTGTTCCTCGTCAGGCTGGAACAATTGTCCCAAACCATGAACTAGGAGGAGGAGGTTCAACAAGTGTTGTTGTTAACGTAGATGCTTCTGGATCGTCAGTAGAAGGGGACGGAGATCAAGCGGCACAGTTAGGCAATATACTAGGCGCGGCAATTCAATCTGAACTTGTTCGTCAAAAAAGGCCCGGCGGCTTATTAGCAGTTTAAAGTTATGGCACAATTTCCTTTAATCCAACCAACCTACGGAGCTGCTAAACAAAGCAATCCAAACTTAGAACAAATTCAAATGGGCGACGGATATACTCAAGTTTTACGTTTTGGACTAAACCAAAACCCAAAACAATGGTCATTAAGATGGGAAGTTTCTGAAACAGATGCGGACACAATTGAAACGTTTTTAAACGCTAGGGCCGACGATGGTGCTGTCTTTGACTGGACTCCTGTGGACGAATCAACGTCTTACAAGTGGCGGTGTTTAAGTTGGAATAAGACAATTCCTTTTCAGAACAGGGCTTCTATTCGTGCAACCTTTATTCAATTCTTCGAACCTTAATGGCTGTTTCTGCTTGGGCTGCTAGCACTTCTTTTAACATTGGTGATGTTAGAAGAGCCGTTACGGCTCAAATTACAGGGTTATTTTTTAGATGCACAACAGCAGGGACTAGCGGAGGAAGCGAGCCTTCATGGGGTACAGATATTGGTTCAACGGTTACAGATGGCACTTGCACTTGGATTGCAATCAGTAGTGCTTTTGAGGAGTTAGCTTCTCTTGCTCCAAGTACGATTATTGAGTTATTTGAATTACATTTAAACGCTACATTGCATGGCAGCTCTGATATTTACAGATGGCATAACGGAGTTAATGCGGCTGTAAGCGGCGACATTGTTTGGGCGGGGCAAAGTTATTCAAGACAACCTATAACAGCGGACGGCTTTGAATACAAGGCAGGAGAAGGGACGTTGCCTCGTCCTATGCTGACCATTGGAAATGCAGAAAAAGCAACTTCAGGTTCTTACGTTTCTGTTCCCGAAATTTCTGCTTTGTTATTACTTGTCAACGAAACAACGTCGGGGAATGATTTAGGAGGTGCAGAAGTTCGAAGGATTCGCACTGTTAAAAAGTTTCTAGATGGCGAGTCAGCGGCAGATCCTTACGCACACTTTCCTACAGAATTATGGTATATCGATAGAAAAGCTTCGGAAGATAGATTGCAGATTTCATTTGAATTAGCTTCAAAATTTGATTTACCGGGTACAACTGTCCCGAAAAGACAGATCGTCGCTTCTGTTTGTCAATGGGCTTATCGATCCTCTGAATGTAGTTATACGGGGAGTAATTATTTTGATGTAAACGACAATGCCGTTAGTGGAGCGGCCAATGATGTTTGTGGAAAAAGATTAACTTCTTGTAAAAAACGATTTAGTGGAACTTTGCCTTTTGGTGGTTTTCCGGGTGCTGGTCAAATAAAATGAAGTTAAATAAAAAAATAAAAGAAGAAGCTTTAATACATGCAAAAAAAGATGCTCCAAGAGAAAGCGTTGGCTTAGTTCATGTTGTTAAAGGTCGTCAAAGATATTTTCCTTGTAATAATTTAGCTAATACACCTGACGAGCATTTTGTTTTAGATCCTGTTGATTATGCTAATTGCGAAGATAAAGGTGAAATAATTTCTGTCATTCATTCGCATCCAACTACAAACCATAATCCAAGTCCAGCAGATTTAGTTGCTTGTGAAAAATCTGGTTTGCCGTGGTTTGTTATTAATCCTGATACTGAGCAATGGGGATATTGTGAGCCTAATGGGTATGAATTGCCGTTTGTTGGCCGTCCTTTTTTTCATGGCGTGATTGACTGCTACACGCTATGGCAAGATTTCTATAAGAAAGAATTAAACATAAAAATGGGTGATTATTACAGGAGGGACCAATGGTGGGAAAAAGGTGAAAACATGTATATGGATAATTTTAAGAAAGAAGGAATGAG
>MDSV01099910.1_pt1 | contig 13752 bp, 12 predicted proteins | sample 810851 | NCBI WGS metagenome assembly MDSV01 (sample SAMN05326640, study PRJNA326480) | marine metagenome | isolation source: seawater | place: Atlantic Ocean: North East | collected 2012 | reverse complement strand
GGCGGAGGTGGCGGAGGTGGCGGAGGTGGCGGAGGTGGCGGAGGTGGCGGAGGTGGCGGAGGTGGCGGAGGTCGCCGCAGCGGCATCGGCTGCGGCGTACCAAGGCTTGCGTAAGCATTTCTCTTTTTGTGGTAGAAGGCGACTAGCGGAATCCTACCAGACATGGCCGAACGCCGCACGCGCAGCACTACCACCACCACTCTACACATTGCAAACCGAGGGATGATATGAGTCTCAGGGGAGGCCGCCGTTTGCCACCCAGTGCTCAAGTCCCTCGATCGCCCCAAGCATGCCGGGGGCAAAGCGGGCTTCGTTCCACATCACACAGTTGAGGGACAGCCTGCCGATGATGCGCGCGCGGACGACCATTCGCTTCTTCACGTTGCAGCGCTTCTGCCACGCGTCCAACGCAAGGGTTGCAACCGGTGTCTTGTTCTGTGCGATCACGTACGTGCGGTCCATGTAATGGACGATGTCGCGGACCATGATGTAGTATTTGACGAACTGCTTGTGGGTGCCCCTGCGGCTGAGGTAGTCCGCGCCAATGGCCAGGTGTGTCTCGACCGAACGGTAGAGCGTGTCACCATACTTGGCCAGCACGAGGTTGTACCCATCGCGGTACAGCTCCTCAAACGATGCGCTCGTTACTCCCTTCAGGATGCTGTGAAACGCAGCTTCCAGGCGCACGATTGCGCGGTCTGCCTCCGTTGGCACGTCTCTGTCCTTCAGAAACGGGTGCGGCTGGATAACAAACTTTGGGCGCGCCGGCTGCGGCGCGCCAGCCTCGTCGTCGCTGTCCCGAGTGCGCTTTGACATATCTGAAGGGTGCCAAAGCCGGTGTAGCAGTGTGGGCGGTAGTGTGGGCGGTAGTGTGCACGTGCATCTCGTGAGGGCCAATCGTGGTGACGGTAGCAAAGTGGGACGTCCCTGGTCCACGGCGCCGGCTGGACGGGCTACCTGAATGGGACGTCCCACCTTCCTACCGTCATAGATGGACCAAGCTCAGACAGCCACCACCCCAAAAAAGTGAGCAGTCCAGTAGAGTCAAGGCGGGGCGGACACATGGATCTTGCCCTCGGTGATGAGGTGTTCTGTTACGATGTTGCGGGCAATGAGGCAAAGCAGCCCGCTGACGATGACGAAGACGAGGGCGGCCCTAGGGCGCACTTCAAGATCGAATCGGTGAGCCGCAATGGCCACCGCGTCGACCCAACCCAAAAGTACATGGTGGTCAGGACGGGGAACGGCGTGGAGACAAGGTGCAGAGTGGAAGGCGTTGACCCGGATGGTCGACGCATCAGGATATCGGTGCCACAGGCTAAGGCCGACGCGGTGGCAGTCGCCGCGACGGCGAAGGAGTCGGTGGCGGCGCCGGTGGAGGAGACGAAGGGGATGGCGCCGGTGAACGTGGACGTGTTTGGCAGCGCGAACATGAAGCCGCTGAGAGTCAAGAGGCCGGAGCTTTTTCAACAGCGTGCGCGGGTGTGCCCTTTGGCGGAGGTGTTGAAGGAGGCGGTGGACATTCAAGACTGCGGAGGGCACGCCGCCTTTACGGAAGCGCAGCTAGACGTGCTGCAGACGGTCTTTTGGGGAGCCTCGATGCCGTTGGAGATGATCCTGAACACCCCCAATAGCCTGGTACCAGGTGACTTCCACTCCGTCAAGCGCATCATGAAGTCAATGCTCACCGAAGACGCGATCTTGGTCGACAGACAGGGCGTTCACGACTTCATCGACAAGATGGGCACCTTTTACACTCGGGTGGTCCCCAAGGACGCGTGCCAAGACGCGCGCAGCGACGGCGACGACTCCGAGCGCGTGTACTGGTTTCACCAGGACGACGAAGAAACGTTGCCAGGCATCATCCACTGGCTCTCGATTGAGACCGGCCCGCAGCGCGGGGAGATCTACTTCTTCGACAAGGACGAGCTCTCCACACTCTTCAAGGCGATTCCTGGGTGCGCCTTTAAGATCGGCGCACCCCCTTTGGCGGTGACGGGATACGGGCACGACGCGGTCTTGTCGTTGGCCGAATTCGTCATGTACCAGCCGTGGCACGAACACTTCAACCGTGTGCTGCACCAGTGCGACGGGCTCGTGTACCAGACTGCGGAGTATTTCGCCTCGGAGATTGAGGACAACGCGCGCTACGTCAAGACGACCTGGCCGACCGGCCACAAGCGATCCCAAGAGATTCAATGGTCCAAGGCGGGCGGGAACACCGTGATGATGGAGTACAGCCCCGACCACCCGCAACACGGCTCGCGATGCTACCTCAATGACGACGGCATGGCGTACAAGGTGACATACGTCCATCCACACACCAGGAAGGGGGAGACGCGCCACCTGGGTCCGGATGGCGGCTGGACGCGTCTGGAATTCGGCGAAGCCCACCCCAAACATGGCGAGCGCTGGTACAACGACGGCGGCAGGCGTTGCATGCAACGCCTGGAGTTTGAAGAGTGGCACATCAGGCACGGCGAGGTGTGCTTCTACGAGGATTCGGGCCAGGTGCACACTGAGACGCGATACAGGAAAGGACACCCCAAACACGGCGAGGTCAGCACGTTTACGAACGACTCCATGGTGACGTCTTACGAAGAGTGGCACCGCCAGCACGGCTGCATCAAGACGTTCGAGGGCCTCCTCGAGGATGGCCCCCGCGTCCTCACATCGGTGGCGTTTCGGGAAACGTTCAAGGGTGCGGAGGCGGGGGAGATCCACTACATTTTCAACGACGCCTGGCAAAGTGTCACGACGGCAAAGTATTTGCGGGGTCACCCGTTTTACGGCCAGATTCGCAGTGCTACCGCAACCGGCGCGGCTCGTGCCGATGCGTCCGAGCGCCCCGAGACGGTGGAGTTTGAAGTCGACCACGCCTGCTATGGCGAGATCGTGTCAATCGAACACAGCCAGAAGGGTGCGGCGTTGGACAAGCCCACGATGGTCACCTACGCGCCGGAGCACAAGGATCACGGCAAAGTCAACGTTCTGAACGCGGACGAGTCGGCGAGGTACCGCAGCCTCATCTTCAGCAAACGCGCGGAGGCCAAAACAAAGGCGAATACGCCCAGTGGAGACGTAAAGCCCGAGCAACCCGAGCTCTCGGTGGAGGAGCTCGATGCCCTCGCCATGGACCAGAAGGCGTGGTTGCGGTACCAGTACTACGAAAACCTCAGCGCCCGGATGCACGTCAGTCTCGTGGTGCACGGCATGAAGCGCGGCTTCGTCGACGCGTTCGTTCTTGCGTACACCTTGCATAGCGAGGACCTGTGGGACGAGCTGGGCATCGATGTCGACGACGGCCAACGTCCGACCTTGGCCTATCCTCGTCCTGTCGAGTGCAAAAGGAAGCAAGTGGAGCACATTGCGAACGCTTTGCTCTTCAACCAGCTGCTGGCTAAGCTCGCAGAGCACGAAGAAGTCAAGGCCCGGAAGAGCGCAGCAAAGCTGGCTTCGAAGAACAAGGCATTGGCGGCGCAGGCAGAGGCGGCTGCGAGGGATGCGGAGACGAAGCTGCTGAGAGAGAAGCACGACCGCGAGTACGAGGCCAAGCGCAAGGCGGAGGCGGAAGAGGAGAAGGCGCGCATGGAGGCGCGCCGCGCCGAAATTGCGAAGCAGGAGCGCGAGGATCAGGTCGCCGACAAGAACGCCAAGGCCACGCAGAATGCCATTTCGCGCGTCGACAGGGCGCAGGCAAAGCTGGATGAGGTGCTCGAGAAGATGAAGGCCAGCAAGCTGAACACGGCGGCGGGCAAGGCTCGCACCGCCGGAAAGGGCAAGCAAAAGGCGCAGACGCCGGCGGCGCAGACGCGCTCGCTCGAGGAGCAGCGGCAGCACGACGCGTGGGTGGACCCCAAGGAGAAGAAGGCGAAACAGGACCTCTTCAATGCGAAGCAGGTGCTGGATGCGGCGAGGAAGGTGGAGAGCGAGCACAAGAAACAGATGCAGCGCAACAAGGACGCCATCATCCAGCGCGAGAAGCGCGCTGTCGAAGCGGAGTACCGCCCGCCCGCAGCGGCTGCGGTGGGGGCAGTGCTGGCGGAAGCCACTGCGCGCGCGACGCCGCTGGGCCAGGCAGTGGCGAAGCTGTGAGTTGAACGCGTGCACTCGTGTGGACTGGTGGTGATTGTGGTGATTGTGGTGATTGTTAGAGAATGGTGAAAACGCGCACACTGATACACACATGCCCCAAACTCATTTTTGAGGCGGTGGGGGCCAGCGCAAATGGGTACGCAGCAGGCACATCACCTGGTAGTCGCGGTCCATGAGCTTGCGCATCTCTGCGAGCGCCATCGCTTGAGGATCTGTGGCTTTGAGCGCCCACGCAGCACGCGCGTCCGCAAACGAACCGTGATGCGCGCGGATGCGTGTTGCGAGCATCCCGAGCGCGAGTGCCGTGGTGAGCGGCGTCTTGTTGCGCCGCCACTCGTTTTGCAGGTTCTTCCATCGGTCGGAGCAGTCGCGGAGATGATGCTTGTCCATGTCAACGTTTGGGCGCTGTCCGTACTGGTGTGGGCCGATGACGTTTCCCCACTGGTCTTTGAGCCGCTCCCGCTGCGGCATGCGCGTCGCTTGTGCGTTGTGCTGCTCTAACCTTGGCAAGCGTCTTGTCTTTGGTGGTATATACCAAACACGCGACCCCCCTTCCCCCCCCCCCAAAAGCCAAACAACTGACGACTACTCATAATAGTCATCGTCCCCGTAGTATGTGCTCGGGGGGGGCTCATACGGCAGCGGGTCGGAATAGTACTCGCGGCGCGCGCGCTCGAGGGCGTCGTCAACAAGCGGCACGTCCTCGACGGATCGGGTCGGGCCATGAGGCGCAATGATCTGCACCATCTTCTGCAGCTCTGCAAGCTCTTCTTTCAGCTTATCGAGCCGGTAAGAGCTGGGGTTGGAGCCGTTCTCCACGCGTTTGATCTCTGCCAGCTTCTCCGCAATCATCTCCTGCAGCGCCTCCATCTCTCCTTCCTGCTCGATTGGATCTTCCTTACTCCCGTACTGGTCGTCGTACATGTTCCTAAAACCGTCGTTGTGCATCGACGTGTTTTTACGCTGCTGGTAGTACTCGTAAGGGTCGACCGATTTGGGCCTCTTGCTGCCGGCATCGCCATCGCGATTGTCACTCTGCCTCTTCATGCCATTGCGTGCGCCTGCGGTCTGTCCTTCTTTGAGGCGCTTGCCTGTCGCCGTAATCTTTCCCACGGGCGCGGGGGACTGCCTCGACAGGATGAAGCGGGGCCCCTTTACGTCCTCAATGTTGCTCTCCAAGTACTGCTTGAGGAACTCAAAGCGGCGAAGGACCCAGGCAACCCAGCCCCCGGGGTCATCACGCACAGACGATGGCTCAATCTTGCCCAGTAGGCGAGTGGGAATTTCGTCTGCGGCGCCCGGGGAGCTGGGCTGGCCATACGGCGCAATCCCGTCCGTGTATATGTATAAAAGATGCTCTTCGGTGCGGACGGCGTCCACGATATGTTGCGCCAACGTTTCAACTGTTTCGACCGACACCTCGACGCCTCCGAACGTTTTTCCGGTTGATGTGGAAATACCTCGGTACATCACTTCATACGTCGCCTTGTATTCGTAATCCGAGTCGTACTTTAACGGGTATTCCCGGTCAGGGTTGTTCGGTGGTGCGTCGTCCACCACGGCAATCCTGTATGTGGCAGTTACTTCCTTGTCGCCGCCCCGGTATGACTCGACCACTTTGGCATTCGCACCCGTCGGCGCCACGCGCGCGTGGGGCTTGCCCAAGCACAGGCCCGACAAGTCGGGCAAGCTCATGACGAGCGCGCACTTACCAAACCATACAACCACCACACTTATCAACGACCATCTCAGTCAAAATGAGCCTCTATCAGGTCGTCAAACTGAGAGGTCGGGAGCAGCGCGTTGAACGTCGCAAGGAAGATCAGAAACGCTTTGGCCGTGAAGCTGAGCGCCACGTACGACGCCTCGCCGGCCCAGTACCACGAGGGTCCGTACTCGTGCACCTGCTGCGCAAGCTGCGTGATGCCGAACATGCTAAACAGGACGACGGAGCCGTAGACGCTCAGGTCCACAAAGAACGGCCACTCCTCGCCCGTCGCCTTCAACGCCTCCTTGTTGGCCCAGAAGATGTCCAAGATCCACCAAAACATGAAGGAGAAGGGCAGATACCCGAGTAGGTGGTGCCACACGACACGGTCGATCCGCGTGTGCGGGCGCCAGCGGTAGTGGTATTCCCAGCCTCCCAGCCCCAGCGGACGCGGCGGCGGCACCGACTCGATCAAGTGCGAGCTGTGCACCTCGGTCATCCAGCCGAAGAGCATCGTCGTGGCGCAGAGCACGCCGAGCGCGAGCACCTTTTCGTCCTCGCGAATGCCCGTGACCACGGCGAGGAAGACGACCATGGCCGTCGCCGAGCCGAAATACTCGACCCACCGCCACCACGCCCGGCACCTGTAGAGGCCCCAGAGGTACCAATTGGACGCGCCGTGGAACCGGCTGCTGTACGAGAGCATCAGGGACGCAGACACAATCGTGTGCGACGCGAGAGCCATGAAGTGCACCGAGAGGGCGAGCCACGTGATGTAGATCCTGCTCGCATCTTGGAAGACGGGGTCCCACCGGTGAGTCAAATTTGGCTCCACCCCCATGACGGCGCGACGCGCCTCGAGGTTGGTCGTGTACACCCACATGTTGGTTCTCACGCTCATGGCTGCCTCCAAGATCAGCGCGCCAGCATGGCCTCCCACGCCCACCAGATTGAGCACGAGCATGCGCCAAGTGAGCCTACCGGGGCGGTTCGGCGCCGGCGCATACTCGAGATTGCCCGTCTCCACTAGATTGAGCCAACAAATGTACTCGGGGTCCAGAGCGTCCATGGCTCGCTTGGATGTCTGACGCGCGCTAGGCGTTGCTTATCCAACCCACAATTTACACCCACCGTCCACCTTCAAACAGCGCCAGCGGTCGAATGCGCGGCTCCTGCACGGTGCCGATGCTGCCCTTCTTTGTGCGCCTCCTGCTTCTCGCGGGGCCGCTGCCGGCAAGGGGAATGACCGTCGTGGAAGAGGAGTGGGAGAACACAAGCAAGGGTGGACCTGAAGGCGAATGGAACTGGGTGGAGGACAAGCAACAGGAGCAGTTGACGAGCACGATGGTCATAGTGGAAGATGAAGACAGCTTCACAAACGACGGCCGCGTGGCCACAATACTGTCCGCGCCGCAACCCGCCCCAGTCGTTGACGAGCAAGGGAATCTGGACGCAGCAGTGACAAACTTGGTGAGGGAAGGCAACAAAATGCACGCGGCGACGGTAGAGGCATTGAAACGCGCTCTGGCCAAGGTGTCGGACGGAATTCAGGAGCACCCCGTCCTGCGCGTGATAGAGCTCACGGAGAGCATCGAGTTCATGCGCTTGGAGCTCGAGCGCCGCATCGACTTCTGGGACAAGTCGGCCGCCGTGCGCAACGCGTCTCCCTCTCCCTCGCCATTGCTTCAAAATCTGCCACCCGACTTCGACTCCGACTTCGACTACGACTACGAATACCACTACGACACCAAGGCCGTTGCGGCGGCAATTGGCGCAGCAAGGGACGCCACTGACCCATACGGCGACTGGTACGAGTACGAAAACGATTACGAAAACGATTACGACACCAAGGCCGTTGCGGCGGCAAGGGACGCGCCGGACGTCCCTGACCCATACGAGTACGAATACCATTACGACGTCGGCTGGCTGCCGCGCGAGACGCTAAGCGAGCCGCGTCCAATGCCAAAAGAAGAGTATTGCGTCTTCGAGTGCAAGCAGGACTGCTACTTAAGGTTCTGCGACGCCCACTGCAGCAGCGGCGTGTGCTTTCCCGATACCACTTACCGGTTCAACGAGGCGGTGCATCAGCGGCAGGAGGGCAAATACGATGCCCAGGAGTGGGTGGGCAATCCAACGCCGCTGCTGAAGGCCGAGTCCTCTGCCTACAATTACGGGTATGATTCCGGGTATGACGCCGGGTATGAAAACGGGTATGCATCGGGGTATGAAGCCGCGCGAGTGGTGTTTAAAAAAGATCTGTAGACGCGCAATCTGACACACGATCACCCGTCCCACTGCGCGAGCTGCGGCCGCAGCGGCACGGTGGTGAGCACGGTCACCGGCTGCACCACGTTTGCGCCAAGCGTCGGAGCCCAGCGCGGGTCGGTGGCAAAGAGCTGCGTGTAAAAGGTGTCAACGGAGCCGCTCTGGTCGCCCTGCTGCGCGGGTGTGTACGTGACGTCCAGCGCGTAGAGCGTGTAGTGCATGTTGACGTAGAAGCGCTGCGGCTGCAACAGCGTGGCGATGGACTGCGCCTTGAACGCCGCTCGCTGCGCCGGGGCTGTCTGGCTGTACGCGATGACCGCGGCCTGCAGGGCGTCGTTGAAGGCCACACGTATGTTGGTCACGGCCTGCACGTGGCTGTCGTTCATGCCGATGTGCACGCGGATGGGCTGCACGGGGTTGCCGACGAGGATGCCGACAGTGAAGGTCTTGTCCACCTGCCACGGCACGTTTGAGTCCGCCCCCCAGACCAGCGCGCCCACGCCAATGTCCGGGGTCTTGTGCGCGAGGCGTGAGAGGTCGGGCGTGGCCATGGCGCGCGCGGTTGCCGACACTTGGTCGCCTCCGCAAACTTATCCGCTAACTGCGCCGCCATTTGGGAGGCACGGGTGCGTCTTGTAGTAGCCTAACACTGGGTAGCCCGGGGCGTCCCGCGGCGCGTGCCAATGCCTCCCCCGTGCGCGTGCGCAGTCGCTCAAGGGCGTTAGTGGCGACGTCATCGTGCTCGAAGAGGTAATGCACTAGAACACTTTGTAGAATGCCCACCACAGGCTGAGCATCCCACGACGTGTTCTGGTGCAGGCCGCCTACTGCGACGCGGGATTGATCAGTGCGCGCTGCGATTACACTGCCCTCTTGCCACCACTCACTCGATGCCGCGCTTGCAGGCGAAGTAATTGTGCCGTTGCTCAGGTGCCGACGCCCGCGGTGCTCACCTGCCCTTGCCCGGCTGACGCGTGCGCGTGCCACAGTATGCAATCCTCGTGCTTGCTGTGCATCTCGACTTTGCTGGAAAGCGGCAACCATTACTCCAAAATGTTTGAGCTTACCGACTCGATCGGCAACAAGCTGTTCGAGACCATCTCAATCACGCTGGTGCGCCTCGCCTATCGTCCCGCCCGCGGCCACACTCACGCCCGCCTGGCGTGCAGGTGTGCGACGACTGCCTGCGCACCGGTAAACCACTGCAACTTGAACACAGATGCTTAACCTCTGACTAACTCCTTGTTTTTCACGTGCACAGAACACCCGGAGAAGTACGCTGCTTTGAACGAGCGTGTGCCGACTGTTGCTAACAGATCCTTGTTGTTCACAGGTGCACCCACAAGCTCGCCGAGATGCCTCGCTGGCTTTCTTCCCAAAAGATGTACGCCTAGTCCAAACACTACACACCCAACACACACTTACACGCGTTCTGTCTGCAGGGAGGTCGTGCGCTCGCTTCTCGCCGACGATCCGGTGCGTCACGCGTACTCCTGCCACATCTTCTTTCTATACTTCTCTCGCTCTTGCTGTGCGTGTGCTTCCATGATGGCACGCCTTTGCTCTCGTTCTTCTGGTGGATACTTGGCAAGGCGCGCCTCTCGGCGCGCCAGATGGGCATCCGAAATCTTGTATGGCGCGACATTGCTGCGGTCCCTTGGGTTTGCTCGCCGCACTTCCCACGAGAGGTTCACGGCTGCCACGCGTTTCTCTTTGCTCATCTTGGCTTTGTGAGCATGGCAGCCAGCCTTCTGTTTGGCTCTGTGTTGTGGCTCTTTGTACTTGGCCACAACCTTGGCGTGTATGGCTGCCTGATGCATGGGAATGGCATCGCCTCCAGGAGTGAGGTTGTACCCGTGCTTACCACACGAGTCGTACATGCTGATGAACTTGACCTCGTACTCATTCAACAGACTGGCGGGCAACCTGACCAGCACATCCTTTGTGATGTTGTCCCAACCGTACTTGGCAATGGCGTTGCCAACCAGCCGCGACGTTTTGATGCGGTGTTGCGACCACCGCTTCTCAGCTGACTTCCGCGTCTGGCCAATGTACGACTTGCCGTTGGGAAAGCCGAGGCGATAGATGACGCCGGTCTTCACTGGTTCGTTCTTTAAATCAAATGTTAATGACGGACTGGAGGGGTCCCAGAACATTGCTACGCACGGTCCTGGCCTTATACAAACTAATCAGTGTTAGCGCGTGCGCAGGCGATGCTGCTTCGCGAATCGATGGGCATCTGCGCCGACGCGCAGTCCAAGGCCTTCCCGTCGGGCGACGTGGAGCGCTTCTTCAAAAACATCGTCAACGAGATTCCCGTGGACATCTTCTGTGCTATTGGGGAAATGAACACCAACCACGTCACGATTGCGGTCGACCCCGCCGGCGGCGGCAGCTCGCAGTTCGCCGTCTTCTCGCTGCTGCAGATGCCCAACGGCACCATCATGGTGCGCTTGCGCCGTCCAACGGCCAGTTGCCCAGCTGCTCGCCCTCCCACATCTCGGAGAGCACCAGCGTCAGCAGCACGAACACCTCGGGGGTCTGGCAGCCGTGGCGCACAAAGCGTGGCACCACAAAGGGCAGCACGCGCGTTGCGAGGTCGCGCGCCATGGCGGCGCTCCCGTCGGCGTGCTGTCCTTCCCAGTGATGGCGCAGAGCCCTCTCGTGGTGCAGCCCGTACAGCAGCGCCGCGCGCTTGCACGCCACGCACTCGCGCTTCGCCCCGTCCATGTCCACCACCGCGCCCACCTCCAGCACCGCCTGCTTGCACTCCTCGTCGTCGCCGTACACCTTGGGCAGCAGCTCCAGCATGCCCAGCAGGTGGCTGTCCAGCGCCGCAGACACGGGGGGGCGCTCCTCGTCGAGCGGCGGGCCCAGCAACATGTTCCGAAGTCCCATCGACCCCGCCTCCGCCATGCGCGTGCGCAGTGCCTCGGGGCGGACGCGCTGCGGACCAAGGACGTCCGTGAGACGCACAAACTGGTTATAAAACACATAGCGGCAGTGCGCAAAATCCCGCAGCTGCACGACTGCACGGTGGTACTGGTGCTTGAGTGCGCCGCTTGCGCATTGCCAAGAAAGCCGGCACATTCCGTGGGTTGACGATTCGCCTTGGCTGAGCAGGTCTAACCTGGCGTTCGAGGCGCAGCACCTGATGCACGCGCTCAATGCGAACAACGTGCGGCGCTGGGTCGCACTCTCCGAAGGCCAGGGCGGCACGGTGGGCTGGCTGACGGTGCGTTTTGCTTTTCCTTGATCCCGGAGCCGTGTCCATGTTGCTGACACTCCCGCTTTTGTTTTGCCTAGACGAACGAGCGCAAAGAAGCCATGTGGTGCGCGCGCCCGCGCCACTGTCCCGGCGCTGCGGCTCTCACTGTTGCGTTGCCACCGCAGCTTCCAGCTTCGCGACGCGCTGCGTGTCGGATGCATTGGGCTGAGCACCCACTTTTTCACGCTTACGATGGAGAAGCGCGAGATGCTCAAGCTGCTCGACGACGAGATGCGCAACTTTTGCATCCTCGTGGAAGGTGTGTTGTCCTCGCGCTCTCCTCATCGCGTCTGGGACTGACGGCTGCTTGCGCGCCGTGGCAGCTCCAAAAACTCCTTTCGGGAAAAGTGTGCAATTTCTAACCACCGCACTTGAACAGTATACTCATAAGCGCGAATGTCGCAGTCAAAAAGACCTACTCGGGCAAGGTGGGCGGCAGGAATGACGACGTGGTAACGCAACCTCTGTATCACACGCTACAACTGCACCGCCTAACGGCGTGGTTCTCTCCTGCAGGTCATCACGATGCAGCTCGCAATCACCGGCTGCCGCACCTTCTACAGCTCCGAGAAGTACCAGAACTTCCGGCCAACGCTTTAGATGCACTTCACTTACGCAGCACACAGCACCAGGGTTACAAGTTTTCTTTACCTCTTAAGATTCCAAATCCATTCTTACACTTAGTCTTGGGACCGGCCGAGCCGGTCGAGCCGGTCCCAAAACTATGAAAGTAAGATCCATTCTTACACTTAGTCTTGGGGGCGGCCGAGCCACCCCCATAACTATGAAAGTAAGAACGACGGAAGCTGCCGCGCAAAGCGCCGAACCAAGGATGTGAACGAGAGCCGTGTGTGTGTGCATGTCGATCCACAACGCGTCATTCCGACTGTCCAGCGTCGATCGCGCGCGCGCGCTTGTGCTTCGGACCCGGGTACCACTCGTCCTCAATCCACGCCTCGGACTCGCGGAAGCGCTTGGTGTAGAGCCGGTGCTCGAGCTTGCCCAGCTCGCGCGAAACGACGGCGCGCCCCCAGTTGGGATCGCTCTGGGCGAGCCGCAGCTTTTGTTCCAGTCCCATCGGCGCAAGCACGTCCTCGTGGTCGGTGGCGCTCGGAGCGCCGTCGAGGTGCGTGAGGGAGATCAAACGGTTGCGCTCACGCAGCTCTTCGAGAACAGTCTTCATTGCGGCGTTCACCCTCACGTACTTGCGCAGAATGTACCAGAGGCACCTGGCCCGCACGATCAAAATGTCGCGGTTCTCGATCTCTTCCCTTCGCTGCTCGTGTGCGGTGGCAACGTCTTCGCGCGCCAACCGCCGCGCATTGACACGTTGGTCGATGTCCTTGTGCATCCAACGCACCATCATCGAGCCCACCCTCGAAAGTCGAAAGGGGTGCATGTTGCGCGTGCCTTGTATCTCTTCAAGCTGAGACCAAAGTCTGCTGTAGAACCAATTCGATGCAAGCTGCGAGATGACCACCGCCCGATCGCAAAAGGCAGGAATCGCAGAGACGTCGCTGCCTTCCATTTCGATCGCCGTGCCCGTTGGCACACGCGCCGGTGTGTGCAGAAACACGCAGGCGTGCCGAAGCGAGAAGAACTCGCCGGTGTAAAACTGTGTGCACATCTTGTCGATGAAGACCATGTCCATGGTGGTCCCAAAGTCTCCACACTTGTCCGTGATCGGCACGTCGATTCCCACAAGCGACAGGTTCGTTTTGTGCATCATCACAAGAAAGCGGCCCGCGTCGGAGTCAAGCCGCACTTGTTGATTCCAGTACACGTATCCGATCAGTTCGTTCTTGAAGGCGTGCATTGCAGCGATCTCTTCCTGTGACGCGTGGCACTCCTTTTCCATTTTTGAAAGCGTGTCGTACGAACAGAACGACCTCTGAATGAAGGTCTCCAGCGATGCGCGAAAGCGCGGTTTCTTCTTGTGCCCGACCTCCTGCAGAATCGTTGGCAGGTCGAGCGGATACATGCGCCGAAGGTTGACCATGGCGCAGTCCTTGCGCAGGATCTGTTGTTGCAGCTTGTGGCGCTCGCGGGATGAGAGGCTGCGTGCCGGCAGCTGCATTTCCATGGCAGACGGTCCGTTGCTGATGTGCTTGGTGTCCACCGTTATGGGCGCCGTGGACACATGCTCGGGTGTGTGCTGGAACGGCATTTCTGCTGCTGTCGACATCTATCACTCGTGGCGGCCACTAAGGGTAGCCGTTATCGGGATGGTTCTATGGTGGTGGGGTGTCCCCGTGACGGTAGACTGGTGGGACGTCCCACCGGAGCGGTCACGTTCGCTGTTTACCACCCCTGCTCGTTGGCTGTCTTTATCCCCACCCCCCCTCAGCGAAGCAGATATCGACAAACTCAAGGCCCGCGAAAAGCCCGGTTTTTGTGCACGAAGAGCCGCTACATC
>MDSV01065150.1_pt1 | contig 13752 bp, 9 predicted proteins | sample 810851 | NCBI WGS metagenome assembly MDSV01 (sample SAMN05326640, study PRJNA326480) | marine metagenome | isolation source: seawater | place: Atlantic Ocean: North East | collected 2012 | reverse complement strand
CTTCTGTTGCAACTAAATACATGCCTTTTGACAAATCTTTGATAGGTGCAGATACTCCAGGCAACAGTTTCTCTTGCTGAATGGGCTCATTATCTACACCCATTCGTGCTTCACAAAACTCTGCAAGTTTTTTCGCATCTTCTATGCGCGCTAATCGTATAGTAAATTTATTATCCATCGTATATACCAGTGTGTTCTAAAAAATTTATTGTGGGAGATTTTATATAATCAAAAAGAACACTATTCATTATTAACAAGTTAAACGCATGGTAACAAATAAAAGTATATTTATCATAGGCGCTGGACCAGGCGGACTAGCAACAAGCATTCTACTAGCCAAATCCGGAGCCAACATAACGATATTAGAGAAATCCGACAAGATTGGCGGAAGGACTTCATCTATAACTGAAAATGGGTTTAAATTTGATCTAGGTCCCACGTTTTTTCTTTACCCACAAGCTCTAGAAAAGATTTTTCAATCCGTTGGTCTTAATCTAATGGACGAAATAGAGATGGAGAGACTCGACCCGCAGTACAGAATAATTTTTAAATCGGGTGGGCACATTGATGCTACAAACGACATAAAAGTAATGAGCGATCAAATAAAGAATTTCGCGCCTGAAGATGCAATGGGTTTCAGTAAATTTATGGACGAAAACCGTGAAAAACTTAGAAAAATGGAACCTTGCCTAACTAATCCATTTTTAAATATTTTTTCATTACTGTCCCCCCGCTTACTCAAACTACTACCAATGGTTAAACCACACCAGAGCCTTGATACATACCTGAAACGATTCTTTAAAGATCCGCGTATACGGTTAGCTTTCAGTTTTCAGTCCAAATATTTAGGAATGTCTCCATTCGTATGTCCTAGTTTATTTTCTATACTTTCATTTATTGAATACGAGTATGGTATTTTTCACCCGAAAGGCGGTTGTAACGAGATCACAAAAGTACTGGCTCAAGTAGCTACCGATAACGGTGTTGAAATTAAATTAAACGAGCCAGTTGAAAAAATTCTTTTCAACGAAAATAAAGCAACTGGGGTAAGAACAAAAACGGGAGACTATAAAGCAGATGCGATTGTTATCAATGCAGATTTTGCAAGGGCTGCTAAGACACTAATACCAAACAAAGAAAGAAGCAGATGGAAAGATCATAAAATCGAAAATAAAAAGTTTTCCTGTTCAACATTTATGTTATATCTTGGGATAAAAGGCAGATATGATGTACCTCATCATAATGTATACATTGCTGAGGATTACAAGAGTAACCTAGAAGATATTGAACGCCGACATGTACTTAGTGAATTACCTTCATTCTATGTGCAAAATGCATGTGTTACTGATCCTTCATTAGCTCCTACAGGAAGTAGCACATTATATGTTTTAGTTCCTGTATCACACGAACATGAAAATATTGACTGGGCCGAAAGTAAAAATAACTACCGGAACCTCATAATAAAAGAATTGGAGAAAGTCGGTTTTGACGATTTGGAAGACAGAATAGTTTATGAAAAAGTAATCACACCTGCTGACTGGTCAAATCAGTACAACATTCATTTGGGTTCGACTTTTAATTTATCTCACAATTTAAAGCAAATGTTGTATCTAAGGCCAAGAAACAGATTTGAGGACTGCGAAGGCGTATACCTTGTGGGAGGGGGCACTCACCCAGGAAGTGGATTACCGGTAATATTCGAATCTGCTGGAATTACAAGTAAATTAATAGCTGAAGATATCAGCTCAAATTAGATTCCCCATCTAATTTTATGAACTCCTTTATAAATGGCCTTATATCCTGCATCAAATTAGCCCTAGGATGAGACCTCAAAACCATGCCATCTAAATACATCATGCTTTTAATGATCGGGTACATGCCTTTTGGAAAACTCATTCCGGCATTAACCGCTGCTTTTATAGTTTCCATCATCTTTTGTGTGAAACTTGCTTCTTCTGCAGTAGCAATTTCAAATCCAAAATAGATCTGTTCTAATCTGGTTTTTAATTCAATGGTATCAATTGTGATTGATGACATACCCGCTAGTGAATTAACTGCTTTTTCATAATCATATTGAGTAATCGAATCAAAGAACTTCAAGAGGCCATTACTTACAATTTTGTCTACTCTTCCAATAACACCTGTGTCTAGAAACCAAATCTTATTTTTACCCAGCATGATATTTCCACTGTGTGGATCACCGTGAAAAACTCCTGCTCCAAATATAAAAGACCCTACGGCCTGGAACACTCGAAGCATATCTTCATATTCTAATTTGTCAGATCTAATCAATTGCTCTATTGTCATACCTTCAATTTTCTCCGAAACCATAACTCTGGTATTAGAAAGATCCTGATATATGTGTGGAAATGCAACATGATCTAGATTTACTTGTTGATTCAAGGCTTTAGATTCAGCTATCAGGCTCGCCTGTCCATCTATTTCATTATTTAAATCCAGTTCGGCTAACGTGTTCAATTCTATTACTTTCAATGCACCTAATGGATCTGCTACTTGTTGCAATTGGGGTCTAATAAACAAAATACTTTTTAATATTCGTTCTGCCGCAATGATGTCTCTTCTGAAAGCCCTCTCCCAATCATCTCGTACTAACTTAATTACTACTTGCTCTCCTGTTTTAAGTGTTGCTTCATGAACTTGACCAATAGACGCCGATGCTAAAGACACATCACTAATGTGTTCAAAACTATTATGCCAACCTGAATTCACACTCTTTGCAAGCAGGTCTTTAAATGTTTCTTTATCCACTGGCTTGGTATTAGAAAATAATTCTGATAACTCTTGACATCGCTCCAATGAAAGGACATCAGGTCTTAATGCAAAGGTTTGAGCAATTTTCATCGACAAAAGACCTTGCCTCTGTATTCTTCCAACATCAACTGGCTGATTAAGAAAAATATTATATAAAGTTTTAATTAATTTTATTTCTTGAAACACGAGTGATTAGTTATTTATAAAGTCCCATAAAATGTTGTCGGCTAGAGTCAGTTTTTAATAAGTTTAGATCCAATCGAAACAGTACCGATCAGAGATTGGAAAGGCGCGGAATAACTTCTTTGGAAAGAACTTCATGAGAATTTTGCCAAAACTCCTTTGGGTTCCATTCATGTCCTATGGTAACTAAATATCCAAAACCACCCACTTCAGCGTAGAGTTGTCGGATTTTCTCTTCCACTTCATCAGCGCTACCAACCAGCCATATGTTGTCTGCTAAGTATTCTAAAGTGACGTCTCTGTCAGGCATTTCAGGGTCTATTTTAAGCTGCTGAATACGACCTGGAATTTTAGACAAAATACGCAGAAAATATTCCTCATATGCAACGCCAATTGAACCTTCTATCGCTTCTTTACGGGCTTCTTTTGTTGTGTCACCAATAAGAACGTCTCGAGCTATGCGCCAAGAGGACCTGCTAGGTGGCTCTTTTCCTGCATCCCTGGCACCCTTCTCAACAGATAACCACTGTGATTTAAGTGCAGCTGTTGGCAAAAAATTAATGGACATAGGAATCCATCCTCTTTTACCGGCCATTTCTAATGTTTTAGAATCTGGTCTAGAACCAGCAACAGCAATTGGAGGATGAGGATTTTGATATGGCTTTATATGAAATGACATCCCAATATCTTCCAATGGCTCCGTAATAGTAAAATCCCAGAATTCATTTTTGTACCGACCTGGATCAGGTTTATCCCAAAGTTTGAGCACTGTATCTATTGCTTCTGAAGTCATTTTTCGATGGTCCGTTGAGTCCAAATCAAACCCGGCAGCTTGAATATCTCCAGGAAATCCACCTGGACCCACTCCCCACATAAACCTGCCTTTTAACATCTGATCTAATTGAGCAATACGATGGGCAAGATGAAAGGGGTTGTGGTTAGGCATGCACGTAACTCCCGTACATAATTTCATCGTCCTTGTTTCCGGAATAAGTCTGGCAATAATTAAATCCGGTGCAGGGATATTTTCCCATCGAGAAGTGTAATGTTCCCCCAACCATGTTTCGCTGTAGCCCAGCTCGTCTAACATTGAGAGTCGCTCTATATCCATATCCAAAGTGTCACTCCACGCTGACATGCCTGGGCGGTGAAGAGGCATTGTGAAATCGCCTAACAAAATGGACATTATAAATTTACTTCCTTTATTATTCCCCCAGAGACTTATTTAATTGTATATCAATAGAGTCTCCGATGATGGTTAAATGAATCTTTTAATTCACGCACAGAATTAATTCTTTCTTTAAGATGGGAGTCTATAAATGAAACTGAAAGGGAAGGTTGCAATAATTACCGGTGGATCACGCGGACAAGGCGCCGCTGAAGCAAAGCTGTTTGCCAAAGAAGGAGCGTCAGTAATTATTGGAGATATATTAGACGATGAAGGGGAAGAGGTTGCAAATGAAATAGAAGATAGTGGAGGTTCGGCAAAATATGTTAGCTTGGACGTGCAAAATGAAGTTGACTGGAGAAACGCTGTAAAACTTGCTATTACAACATATGGCAAATTAGACATCTTGGTTAACAACGCGGCGATTCTTACATTAAGCACCATAGAGGAAACAACCAAAGAAGAGTGGGATAAGGTTATGGACATCAATATGTGGGGAATTGTCCTGGGAACTAAAGCGGTTTTACCCGAAATGCGTAAAGCTGGAGGTGGAGCTATCGTAAATATCTCTTCGTTATCTGCCATTATTGCCCAACCATGGGCAGCTGCCTATCACGCATCAAAAGGTGCAGTCAGAATTCACACAAAAGAAGCTGCTCTCGAATTTGCTAAAGACAATATCAGGGTCAACTCTATACACCCTGGAGCTATCGACACAGATATGATCAGAGACGCATATGGAGTTGAGAGAGTGTCAGAATATTTGGAACTTATTCCCCTGGGTCGTATGGGGAAGTCCGAAGATATTGCTAAAGGTGTTGTGTTTCTAGCATCTGATGACTCAAGTTATATTACTGGAGCCGAACTTACTATCGATGGCGGTATATTAATCAAATAAATCATCTTAGGAGTCAACAATTATGGTACAAGTATTTAAACCAGCCAACTTAAGAGTTGAGTATGACGTGAAAACAAACATGCGAGACCAAGTAAGCCTTTCATCGGATATATACTTTCCAATTGGCACTGGTCCGTGGCCCGTAATTCTTATAAGAACTCCATACAATAATCAAATGCCCGAACTAATTATTGAAAGCGCAACATATTTTGCACAAAACGGATATGTAGTGGTATCGCAAGATGTACGTGGCAGATTTGATTCTGACGGCATATTTGAGCCTTGGGTTAACGAGTTTAACGATGGTTATGACACTATAGAGTGGATAGGAAAGCAAACCTGGTGTAATGGCAATGTGGGAATGCATGGCCCATCGTACGTGGGTAATGTTCAGTGGCAAGCAGCCGCCATGAACAGTAAATATCTAAAAGCTATTGTTCCACGTGTAATCGGAGACAACTTACACGAAGCTCCTCATTACCAAGGGGGCGCCTTGCAGCTTGGTTGGACTGCGACCTGGTCGTTTCGAATGGGAGGAAGAACAGCACAAGATATAGATATATATGATTGGACTCAAGTTTTTCATACTCTTCCATTAGAAGATCTGCCAAAACTTGCTGGTAAGAAACTTCATTTTTACGACGACTGGATGAAGCACCCTAGTTATGATGAATATTGGAAAAAACTTGCAATAAAAGAAAGATATTCTGATATTAAAATACCCATATTGCAAATTGGGGGTTGGTATGATTTTTTCACTGCCGGGACGCTTAATAATTTCGTTGGCATGAAAGAGAAGGGTGGCTCAGAGCTAGCACGCAAATATCAAAGAGCAATAATTGGTCCTTGGACACATAGTTTTGTAGGAAAACTGACCTACGCTGGAAATACCGACTATAGTGCAACCGCTTCGATAGACATTTTAGAAATCGAATTGGCTTGGTTTGATCATTGGCTAAAAGGGGTGGAAAATAAATCCGAAGTTGAGCCACCCCTTAAACTATTTATTATGGGATCAAATAAATGGCGCGATGAGTACGAGTGGCCATTGAAACGCACTAATTACACAACTTGGTATTTTCATTCAGATGGCGATGCCAATTCGGCTGCAGGCTGCGGTAATTTATCTACGGTAAGGCCAAATAAAGAAACTCCTGATCAATTTACATATAACCCCATGTTTCCTGTACCTACAAAAGGAGGGTGCAACTGTTGCGACCCTCACATTATTCCGTGGGGTTCCTACGACCAGAGAGAGGTTGAAGCAAGGTCTGATGTGCTTGTGTATACCTCAGAAGAATTAGATAAACCCGTCGAGGTCACAGGGCCAATAACAGTTAAACTTTTTGCATCTACTGACTGCCTCGACACAGATTTTACTGCAAAACTTGTAGACGTTTATCCTGATGGGCGAGCCTTGAATTTATGCGATGGTATTGTAAGAGCAAGATATCGAAATAGCACGGCAAAATTGGAACTGCTTGAGCCGAATAAAATATACGAATTTAACATCGACCTATGGCCAACATCTAACGTATTTAAGGCTGGACACAAAATTAGAGTCGATATATCTTCTTCAAATTTCCCGAGATTTGACAGAAATACGAATACAGGAAACAACATAAATAGTGACAGTGATTTAAAAATTGCAAACCAGACGGTTTATCATGAACCTGAAATGTTGTCCCAAATCATTCTGCCGATAATACCTGATTAAAGATTTCTACTAATAAGCAAATTCTAAAACAAAATAGCGTAGATATTAAATTTTGTTGTAGAATTTGGATTCGAACACAATACTAAACCTTGAGGGATTTAATTTGATACGACCAATTTTGACTTTAACAATACTAATAATATCCATGATCGCCATCATAAACTGTGGTGGATCAAGTTCTACTAGTGATGGTAAATCAGATAGTAAAAGTGATTCGGCTGACACTTCTGCAGATCGTTTTAAAGATGAACCAACTGATGCAGCTGTAAGCATGTCACCTGGTGAATTCAGACGCGCAGAAGATATGGGAGCAAAGAGATCTGGATTAAACGCAGTTTTGCTTAATGATGGAACTGCTTTTATTTTTGGTGGTCGAACCGACGGATCTTCGGGTTTTTGGCTCAATTATAACTTCACATCTGAGATATTTGACGGCAATACTGACACCTGGACTATGTCTGGAGAAATGAATACTGCTCGTGCTGATGCTATAGGAATAGTTTTAAGCGATGGGAAAGTTCTAGCTGCTGGTGGCGAAGGTGAACAGAACAAAGCCATTAATTCAACAGAGATTTGGGATCCTGCAACAGGAGAATGGACTGAAATAAGTCCTCTTATTGAAGAGCGTGACTCAACGGATGCAGTCCTATTAAATGATGGCACTGTTTTAGTCGCAGGGGGAAGAAGCGAAGCCTATAGCCTTATGAACACTGTTGAGATATTCGATCCAAAAACTAACGAATGGACTTCGGCAGCACCTATGATCGACACTAGAATTGCCCATACCACTACTCTCCTGCAAGACGGTAGAGTCTTGGTGACTGGAGGAGGAAAAGTGGATCCTCCTTACCACAAATCAGCAGAAATATTTGATCCTGAAACAGGTGAATGGTCTCCTGCTGGAGAACTTAATCTTAGTCGCAGATCGCACACAGCTACTCTCCTGCAAGATGGCAGAGTGTTAATAGCTGGCGGCAATGGAAAAAGAATGATCGCTGAAGTTTGGGATCCTACTGATATGTCTTTCACTAAAACTGGTAGCTTAAATATACCAAGGGCGGATCATCAGGCCATTCTGCTTAACGATGGCAGAGTTTTGGTTATTGGTGGAATTGGCAATCGTGACTCAGGTGAATTATGGGATTCTGCAACAGGAGAGTGGATGATGTCAGGAGAAATGGAGGTTGGCAGATATGAGTTTGGTGCATCTATCTTATCCGATGGACGTGTGATAGTCGCAGGAGGCAATAGTGCCGCTGGAGTTAGTGGATCAGGAATGACGGCAACCACAGAAGTTTTTACGCCTTAAGTATCTAACCAAATAGGAATTTAATCTGGGGCTAAAATGAAAAAAATCAATATAGCCATAGTAGGTTGCGGAGCAATTTCATATGTTACTTTCCCGGGTTATCTGAAACATCCTTCAAGTGAGATTTACGCCCTTTGTGATCCTTTGCCGGAACGCGCCAGGGGGGCGGCTAAAAGTATTGGCATAGATCCAATTATTTATTCAAATTACGAAGACGTGTTAAATGACTCTAAAATAGATGCAGTTGAACTACTGACCCCCACACACCTACACCCTCAGCAAAGCATCGATGCATTGAACGCAGGAAAACATGTATCGACCCAAAAACCTATTGGACCTAAAGTCTCAGATGCTGATGCAGTCGGCAAGGTTGCAAATAATTCTGCAGCCATGTTCAGAGTCACAGAAAATTTCCTTTATTACCCACCTTTAATAAAGGCTAAAAAGCTAATTGAATCCGGGTCTATTGGCGAATTAAGTTCGATAAGAATGAGAACTTTTTTAGGTAAACTTGATCCGAACTCATTAATAACACCAACAGAAGATGCCATGAAATGGAGAGGAAACCCTAAAGACAATCCTGGTGGATTACTTTACGACAGTGGATGGCACAAGTTTGCAACTGCAATATGGATCGCTGGTGAGGCGGAATCCGTTAGCGCAATAATCTCTGAGACTGATGATTTCTATCTTGAAGCCCCTGCTGCGGTTATATGGAAACATAAAAACCAAAATTGCATTGGTATTTTAGAATCCGTTTATGCATCTGAAATGAAAATTAGAGGCAAGTATTACCCAGTCGATGATTTCTTTGAATTTCAAGGCTCTAAAGGTTCAATTTGGGTGACTCGCAGTACAGGGGAAATGTATGACCTGCCTCCGGTTATGCTGTTCAAAGGAAACGAGACTCACAGCTTTAACGTGCCTTCTGATTGGCTGGAAGGGTTTAATGGAGCAGCGGGTGCATTTATCGATTCAATCATTGAAGGAAAACAAGAACTTATGGATGCTGAAATGGCAAAACATACATTACAACTAACTTTAGCTCCTTACTTATCTTCAAATTCGAAAACACATGTAAATCCAAGCACAATATTAGACTAATTATTGCTTTTCGTTGACCCCCAACAAGATATGCTTACGATTCTTGGTAAAAGGCCTCACTTCAGTTGGCCAACTCCCTCTTTCAACAGCATTGCTCCATTCGCTACTAATCAAAACTTCTGGGCTTTCAATTTCATAAATTGCCGTATGTTTAGGTTGATCATCAATAACAATATTTTTGATCTCACCTCCAATCGCTATCCTCAAAGGTTCGGTTTGAAAACGAGCAATTGATATAACCCCTGGGACTGCAGATAAATAAGGAACATGTTCAGTGTCATAGACATCATCAAAAACCTGCTGTTTATTAGGTTCAACGTCCATGCTAGCCATAAATAAATATTTATTCTTCATAAATCATTCTCCATTGCTTTTTTTATTTTGAGATCAGCTTCACATTTTTATATACTCGGCCGAGTGGTGCGTTGAGTTTGTTTGGAAACCAAACTTGCATAAAGACCGCTTCCACTTAACAGAACATCATGAGTTCCTTGTTCTATCACCTTTCCGTCATCCAGAACAATTATGTTGTCAGCAGATTTAATAGTAGACAATCTATGAGCGATTATTATTGTTGACCTACCAGACATTAAGGTGTCAAGGGATTGATGAATTAACGATTCGCTTTCAGCGTCTAAGTGAGATGTCGCTTCATCCAATATTAATACTGGTGCATTTTTTAAAAACGCTCTAGCTATGGATATGCGTTGCCGCTGACCTCCGGACAGCTGAAACCCTCTTTCACCTGCAAGAGTATTGTATGTATCAGGTAGATCCATTATAAACTCATGAGCCGAAGCACTTTTTGCAGCCTGAATAATTTCACTCTCAGATGCATCCGGTCGAGCCATCATCAAATTTTCTTTTATCGACGTGTTGAACAAATATGTATCCTGAGATACTAGGGCTATTTGATCTCTTAAATCATTCAGCTTATAGCTACGTATATCTACATCATCTAGCGATATCGCACCAGTTTGCGGATCCCAGAAACGTAAAATCAGATGTGCAGCGGTAGTCTTGCCAGCACCAGAACGCCCTATTAATGCTAGATTCTCTCCAGGATTTAATACAAAATTGACATCCTGTAACACAGGATCCATTTCAGATATATATCTAAATGTGACATTTTTAAATTGCAACTCGCCTCGATTCAGCGATTTGGATGTTTTGTTTTCAGAACTAAGCGTCCTTGGTCCATCTAATATTGTTATAGGCTCATCATGTATTCTGAATATCCTGCGGGCGCTTCCAATTGTGTCTGACAATTGACGGCCTACTTGGGCAACCTCTGAAATCGGTATAAATGCAGTGTATGCAATTATCGATACCAGAGGTAAAAATGAAACTGACAAATCTCCGATTGTAACCAAATAAGCCCCCAACCCAAGAACCAAAATGCCACCTAGCCCCATAGCTGATTCAATTAACGATCTTTGAACAGTTAAGATATGAAAGAACTTTATCCTCAAAGATGCATATTTATTCTGATTCCGGTCCACTTCTTCCAGCCTTAGAGAAGATCGACCAAAAGAAACAATCTCTTTTATACCCTGTATACCGTCAACCATGTGTGCATTAACTTCGGCTAATTGCTCACGCGATTCGAATCCTAATACATCCAGCTTATCCCGAACTCGAAAAGGCATATAGGCTATCAATATAAGTAAAGGCATAAGGATCAATGCTAATAACCACTCGATTGAACCTATAATCAACAAAACAGATAAAGGAACCGCTAAAGCCACGAATGCTGGTGCTACAGTGTGGGCAAAGAACAATTCAACGGTTTCAACATCTGTTGTTACAGCGGATACTATGTCACCTGATCTATGTCTAACTAAATATGCAGGGGCAAGTTTGTCTAATTTTTTGTAAAGATCAATTCGCATCTCAGCCAGTAACCTGAAGGCTAAATCATGTGCAATCCAAGACTCAGCCCATTGAAATACTGGTGTCAGTACAGCAAGCACTCCCAGAGATACTAATAAAGCAAAAATTGCATTTCCATTTGCCACTTCAGCTACTAAATATGCACTTACAATACCTAGTCCAAGTAATACTGCTACTCTACCTATGCCCAATAAAAAAGTGAGTATAAGTTCTGTCCGCCATGGCTCTATTAATTTAAGCAACCGGACAAAAACCTCTTTCAACTTTATGTTTGACTTTTTAATTTTAGTGGGCGGTAAACCAGCTCCTCCAAAATTCTTATTCGGTGAACTAATTCTTTCCATTACCTCATTGCTATCGGTCTTCAAGTTGGATTCATTGGACTCTAGTTGATCCATCATAAGGTTAAAATATATGCCTTTTGTTGAAATTAATTCATCATGTGAGCCTTCCTGAACCACCTGGCCTTGATTAATCACTAAAATTCTGTCAGCTCCAATTACGCTTGAAAGCCTATGTGCAATGATTAGCGTAGTTCGATCAACCATTAATTCATCTAACGCAGATTGAATCAAAAATTCATTTTCTGCATCCACGCTTGATAACGCTTCATCTAATATCAATATTGGAGCATCTTTTAGAAGGGCTCTTGCAATAGCTATGCGCTGTTTCTGACCACCAGAGAGCTTAATTCCACGTTCACCTAATAAAGTATCAAATCCTTGTGGCAATGATTTTATGAAGTCCAACGCATTTGCAGCAGCAGCCGCTTCCTCGAGTTCTTCATCGGTGGCATCTAATTTTCCATACCTTAAATTTTCGGCTACCGTGCCAAAGAAAATATACGTATCCTGGGAGACAACGCTGATATGTTCTCTAGCAAAATCTAAAGGTATTGACCTCAAATCCTCGGAGCCAATCCAAACAGATCCAGAATCAGGGTCAAAAAATCGCAATACTAATGAAACAATAGTGGTCTTACCTGCACCGCTTGGCCCTACGATTGCAAGACGCTCACCAGTTGATATAGAAAAAGACATGTCATCTAATACAACATCTTCACGGCCAGGGTAAGAAAACGAGACATCCTGAAATGTTAGTGTTGAATCCAAAAACTGGTCAGGTCGTGATACATCTCTGCTATCAGTAACTAATGGCTCCGCATCTATTATCTCTAAAACGGACTTTGCAGATGCCATGCCCACCATACCATGATGGTACAACAAGGTAAGCTCTCTTAATGGTCTAAATACTTCTACGCCAAGCATTACGACAATTAATAGTGTCGATAAATCAAGTTCACTCGAGCTAACTCTCAAAGCTCCTAAGCCCAAAGCAAGTGCAGCTCCTCCAGATATACCCAGCCATGTCACACCGATAGTTGCTTGGTTAGTAGCTAAAATTGCCATTGTCGATCGAAATACCCTTCTGGCTTTTTCCGCTAGATCGTCTCCTTTAATATCGCTCTGACCAAAAGATTTTAGAGTTGCAAGGCCTTGTACAGAATCCAGGAACTCAGCACTTAGATCATGATAGGCATCCCTACGGAAAAGAGAACTTTTTTCATTCCACCTATGAAATGCCAAAGGAGCGATTAGGGTAATTAATGCAAAAATCAAATAAATTAACGCGGTGTATATATCTAGAAATGCCATAAACACAAATAAACCTATAGGTGTGATCAGGCCTACGAACATCTGCGGCAGATATTCACCAAAATAGCTCTCTAGAGCCTCTACGCCTTCGACCACCGACACTAATACATCACCAGTTCTTTTGCGAAGTAGTACAGCCGGTCCTAATTCAAGAGTTTTAGCAAACAAACGACGTCTCAAGTTTTGCTGTATTTTCAAGGCAGTTCTATGGCCAGTCATTTCTTTAAAGTACTGAAAAACAGCCCTGGATATGATTGCCAAAATCACACCCAAAATTGAAATTACAACCCTGTTGAAAGGCTCTCCTTGAAAAACAAGAGCGACAACATACCCGGACATAACCAGCCTACTTACGCCAGCAACTGCCGTTAATACTCCAAAGAAAGTACCAAGTAGAATTCTCATCCTAAACCCTGCGGTAAATTCCCAAAGTCTGATATTAAAATACATTTATAAAATTCAAATCGTAAATTTTAAAAAAATATTGCCACATGAAATTTTGTTATTAGTCTTTCCTTGCAATAATTATCATGCGTTTGGCTGATATTTCGAATGGGCTCTGATCATATCCACCGTAGGCACATTCAAAAGATAGACCGGCTCGTTTTAGCATGTTGTTAAATTCTGTGGCCACATATAAACGTATGTGATGGCCCGTTTCAGTTATTGAACCATTAAGTCCAAGAATTTTGAAATTAATATGGCTTCTTCCTTCGATAGGATCCCAGTTTCTTTCCTCAAGGTACATAATCCCTTTGTCATTTGTTCTCCACTCTCGTGGTATGTGATTAGCCACCACCCAGTCTCGATTAAGTAGGTCAAATAAAGCTAAACCACCTTTTTTAAGGCTTCTAGATACTGCATCAAGAACTTTTTGATCTTCAGTGTCTGATTCAAAATAACCTAAAGCGGTGAAAATATTTATAACAGCATCAAACTTACTGTCGAATGGTATATCTCTCATATCAGCTTCAACAGTATTGATTTCCACCCCTGATTCTGAAGCTTTTGATCGAGCTATAGACAACAACTCATTTGAATAATCTAAACCTG
>MDSV01009826.1_pt1 | contig 13754 bp, 14 predicted proteins | sample 810851 | NCBI WGS metagenome assembly MDSV01 (sample SAMN05326640, study PRJNA326480) | marine metagenome | isolation source: seawater | place: Atlantic Ocean: North East | collected 2012 | reverse complement strand
TACTCTGTACCATCTGGTTTATTATAATTAACACCTATATAAAAAATATCTGTTACTGCTTTCAGTTTCCAAAAATATGCAACAACAACACTGCCATCGTCTAATTTAGAATCAAAATACCACCATTCGTACTCACCATTATTCCCATCCGTCCTCATTCCATCTTCATAGAGCAATATTTCATCACCTAAAGCATCTGACTGTAAACTGGGATTGAAATTTGAAACTTCTCCAACACCATGATATACAGCTGAGCATCTAGGCAATAGAAGCATACCTAACAATGCAAAACTTATGTATAATCTTTTAAAATTCATTTGATATCCTTTTTTTTATATAAATACTTACACTTAATTTAATTAATACGTGCAAAACGTGCAAATAAATATTATATTAAAAATATGATTTATTATAAAAAAAATATAGAATCAATGGAAATGCGTAATAAAATAAACTTTGTTAACTGTTTGGTTGGAGCAAAATCCTCAAATATGATATCAACCATTTCAAATGACGGCGCTGAAAATATTTCGATATTCTCAAGCGTTATTCACCTTGGTTCAAACCCAGCATTAATTGGTTTTCTTGTTAGGCCTCAAGATAATATTTTAACTGACACATATAGAAATATTATTGAAGTGAAGCAATATGGAATAAATAGTATATCAACCAGTATGATAAAAAACGCTCACTACACCTCAAAAAAATATAAAAAAAATGAATCTGAATTTGAACTGTGTGCAATTGAAAAAGAGTATATTGATAAATATCCAATTCCATTTTCTTTGGATAGTAAGATTAAAATTGGATTAAAGTACATTGAGGAAAAAGAAATTATAAATAAATGCAAACTTATAGTTGGCGAAGTGGAGTTAATAAAAGTAGATACTGAATATGTTAATAATGATGGAATTATAGATTTTAATAAAATAAATGCAACATGCATTACGGGGTCAAGTACTTATAATAAAATTGAAAAAATTGACCAATTGGCATATATGAGAAAAACAATTAAATAAACTACCTAACTTCCGTTGTGTCGCTTAGAGTGTTTTCAATATTATTATGCTCAATAGCTTTACCAGGCTTCAGTTCTACCACTCTAGTTGCAAGAGAAGAGATAAATTCTCTATCATGACTTGAAAAAATAATTGTACCATCATATAAGCTTAGTGCGGTATTTAGAGACTCTATAGATTCCATGTCAAGATGATTGGTAGGTTCATCCATTATAATCACATTTGGTTCTTGAAGAATCATTTTACCAAATAACATTCTTCGCTTTTCTCCCCCTGAGAGAATATCTATAGTCTTACTAATATCATCTTTTGAAAAGAGTAAACGACCTAATACAGATCTTATTTTTTGGGAATCGCTAGAATCTTTCAGCCACTGCCCCATCCACTCAATAAGTGTAAGATCGGATTCTATTTTTTCATCTGAATCTTGAGAAAAATATGCAATATCAGCGTTTATTGCCCATTTAACATCACCAGAATCTCTAAATTCACCATCAACTAAAGAATTCAACAAAGTACTTTTTCCAATTCCATTTGCACCTAAAATAGCTAATCTATCCCCTACATCCACAGATAAATCAAGATTATTAATAACATCCAATTTATCATATTTTTTACACAAACCTTTTACATCTAATACATTGCTGTAAATTTTCTTATTCTGCTCAAATCGAATAAATGGATAAACTCTACTAGATTTTGCAATATCATTTAATTCTATTTTATCAATTTGATTAGCCCTTGAAGTTGCTTGCTTAGCTTTTGATGCATTGGCTGAAAATCTAGCTACAAAAGCTTTGAGCTCTTCAATCTTCTCTTTCTTCTTTTTATTATCGTCTAAAAGTCTTTGCCTTGCCTGCGTTGAAGCTAACATAAAGTCATTATAATTCCCTGGATACAATCTAATTTCTCCGTAATCTAAATCTGCTATACTTGTGCATATATTGTTTAAAAATTGCCTATCATGAGATACTATAATCATCATACTACTACTTTTCCTTAAAACATTTTCTAGCCAAGAAATGGTATCAAGATCAAGGTTATTTGTAGGCTCATCAAGCAATAAGATATCAGGATTCCCAAAAAGTGCTTGAGCTAGCAAAACTCTAAGCTTCAAACCTGGCTCTATTGAATTCATTTTTTTTTCATGTGATTCTAAAGGTATCCCTAAACCTAAAAGCAATTTACCAGCATCAGCTTCTGCCATATATCCGTCCAAATCTGAAAACTCTACCTCCAAATCAGAAACTTTAAGACTTTCTTTTTCTGTCATTTCAGAAAGATCATAAATCCGTTCTCTTTCAACTTTTATATCCCAGAGCTTTTTATGACCCATTATAACGCAATCAACAACCTTCATGTCTTCATATTCGTAATGATTTTGCTTTAGTGTTGATATTCTTTTCTTTGAATCAATCTTAACTGTTCCAGCTGATGATTCTATTTCGCCAGATAATATCTTCATAAATGTTGATTTCCCTGACCCATTAGCTCCAATCAGTCCATATTTTTCACTTCCACCAAAAGTTATATTAATTCCTTCAAATAGATATTCAGGTCCAAACTGTTTTGATATGTTATCAGTAATTATCATTATGCTCCTATGTATTTAATAGCTCAATAAACTTATCGGATTTCTCGATGTGAATATTATGTCCACAATTATGAACTATGCAATGATTAATATTTTTATTCATTTTCAATATTTCTTTTCCAATCTGTACATATTTTAAATCCTCTGCCCCATTTATAACTATAGTCTTCATGGGTAATTTGGAAAATTTGCTTAAATAACATTTCATGTTTCCTTGACTAAATGAATATAGCGCCTTACTTAATTGCTTAGGATTATGCGATAAACGGTCTTTGCGCTGCTTTAAAAAGTATTTCAAGTTTCTATCCGCCTGATTAATAAAAAGAGGGTTATTTTCCCAATTATTGACAAATTCTAAATAATTATTTTCAATATTTCTGCAAATTGTAATATCATCTTCTAGCCGATTATGCCTCTGGTGATTTTTTTTTATACCGTAAGAAACGCTCTCTAAAAATAATCTCTTGATTCTCATAGGGTACCTACTAGCGTAAGCAAGAGCCAATCTTGCACCCATAGAATATCCGCACAAAGTGATTTTTTCTAATCCAATTGAATTTAGAATATCATTAAAATCTTCAACCCATTTTTCAATATTATAATCATTGGATAAATTTTTAAAAGTACTACCTGCATGCCCAGGCAAATCGACACATATTGATGTAGTTTTTAGTTTAGAAACAACTTGATCCCAGGATTTATGAGATCCTGTAAAACCATGCAAAAAAACAATTGGGATATCAGATTCGCAATCTTTAATGAAAATACTATTTACTGTTTGTTTAGTTTTAATAGTTATTTCTTTTGACATTTTACGCAATAGTGTGTTCCTCTCTGAGAAACTTTAGTTTTTATAATTAATGAATGACATCTAGGACAACTAGATCCTTCCTTTCCAAAAACATTTAGCTTTAGAGCGTAATTACCTACATAAGAAAAATCATAAGTATAGTCGCGGATAGTGGTCCCACCTCTTTTTATTGATTCCTTTAACACTTTTATTATTCCTATGCGTAATTTTATTATTTTTTTTCGAGAAATACTGCTGCTAATTGTCTGAGGGTGAATTTTTGCATACCAAAGGGCTTCGTCTGCATAAATATTCCCAATCCCGCAAACAAAAGACTGGTCAAGTAAAAGTGATTTTATCTGCCTATTTCTTTTTTTTATATTTTGAAGAAGCCAAGATTCCGAAAAATCATTCTCCAATGGTTCTACGCCAAGTTTATTATTCAAATAATCCATATTCCTAAATAAATAAAAACGGCCAAATTTCCGCACATCCTCAAAAACAAGGTACTTATCTCGAAAATTCATATATGCAGAGATATGTTTTTTATTTTCATCAATAGTACTTGAAACGTATAACTTTCCTGTCATTCTTAAATGAACCGCTAAAATAGCCCTATCCATTTCTATAATTATATATTTTGCTCTTCGATGTACGCTGTTAATAATATTACCTTTAACATCTCTATTAAAATCAGACAATGAAAAATTATGAAGAACCTTTGCCCAATTAACAGACATAGAAGAAAAAGAAGCTCCCTCAATATGTTTTTTAATAGACTGAGCAACAGTCTCTACTTCTGGCAATTCAGGCAACTAATACACTCCATATCCTTTGAAAGGTAATATAAAGTAACACTTTATCTAATACCTTTAACATTATTTTTTTTATTAACTATAAATATTGCAAATATACATAGTAGACCACCAAAGACAGTCATAAGCTCCACACGTTCCTTTAAAATCATAGCAGCAGATATCAGAGCGATAAATGGCACAGAAAATATAAACACACTAGATCTAACTGGACCAATAAGATTTGAGGCATAAATATAAATTGATGTTCCAAAAGCCATTGATGCGATTGCAACCATAAAAAAGTTTCCATAAAAAATAAAATCCAAATTAGATACCTCTAAGTATGTAATATTTGCAAATGGGGCTGATATCAAGGCTGTAAATAGATAGCAAAAGAATATAAATTGAAATGGTGGAACTTTTTTCTGGGCATAACTTATTAAAATAGTTATAACTGACCATAAAATAGAACATATTGGGAAGTAAATGTTTTCCTGTGTAAACATATATGCTAATCCTGAACTATAAATGTCCATTATTAGTGCACCGCCTAAAAATCCAAGAAGTATGCCGCCAACCTCAAATCTATTTATTCTTCTTTCAATAACACTTATAAGTAGTAAGGTTATTATTGGATTTGTGGTTGTAGCAAATACAGCTCCCCTTCCAGCTTCTCCGTAATGGGTGCCCATAAAAAAGGAAATGTTATAAAATAAAAATAAAATACTGGCCGGAAGAACATACTTTATATAGCTTACTTTAAACTTTATAACTTGCTTAGAAAAATAAATAATTGGAAAAAGGCTAATAGAGCCAAAAATAAAACGCAAAAAGACTAAGTCGTAGAAATCAAAGTACTTGGTGACAATTTTAGCATTTGCCCACGCTACACCCCAAGAAACCATTGATAACGACATGAGCACATATATGTGTTTTTCAAAAAAAGGCCTCAATGTTAGTTCATTTTATATTTATCAAGCAGGGATATTTTTTTAATCTCTCCCTTGAAATATCCGTTATATATATTCTCTTTTAACCATTCAAGCTCAATCTTCATGAGGCTCTCATCTAAAAACAAAATTCTCCAGCTTTTATCAGCAGGATTATACCTATATCGACCTCTTTTCTTTATTTTAGTTATCAATGAGGGGTTATAAGGAAACTTATTAATGATAACATTGTGTACTTTCTCTGAGTTTTCAACAAGTTCTTCTAATGGAGTCTTTTCTTTATATGTTGGATGTAAAAGAAGGTGAATTGTTGCATTAACATCATTCATTGCTCTATGAGAATCATAATAAAAACCATGCCATATGGATAAAAGCTCAAGCTTAGTATTTAAAAAACCTCTATCTTTCCAATCAACATCTGCTTTTGAACATGCCCAAATATTCTTGCAATCAATGTTTTTTTCTAAAAACCAACGATCGAAGCTTGCATTGTGGGCAACCATCAAATCAGAAATATCTAATATTTCCCTAACAACTGACCAATCTATCCTTTTACCAGATATCATAGTCTTCGTAATGCCAGTTAACATTGTGACTTCATCATCAATTTCATTCTCTGTATCATTATAAGACTCATACTCTTTTACAGTATAGTATTCTTGAAAATTACTTCTGTTAACCGCAATTGTTTTTAAACCTATTTCTATAACTTCATCATCATTAAAATCCAATCCCGTTGTTTCAAAATCTAAAAATGATATTTTAATAAATTTTTCATTTTCTATTAAACTATTATTTTTTGAGATAAGAAGGTCTTGCCCATTAAATTTGTATAAGTTAATTGTGTTATTTTTATCTAATTTTTTTAAGAAACCCATAATTACTTCTCCCCAATAAAAGTATAATAATCATCTAAATAACCTTTAAGCTTTTTATTTTTAACTGGATTTGTATTAAGTGGACTATACGATGATATTTGTTTAATAAGATTTAGCATAACTACTCCATTTAAATGATCTAATTCATGCTGAAAAAGTTTGGAAATAAAACCCTTAAGAGGTTTTTTAACAACACCACCATCAAGATTTCTGTATCTAACTTTTATTTTATCATAACGAAGCATTTCAACTGTAAGATTGGGCACGCTTAGGCAGCCTTCCGTATCCTCTTGCGTTGAATCAGGCTTTGTTTTATATATTTTTGGATTAATATATATTTCCTTATTGTTAGAAAATTCATTTTTAGCACTAGCGTATTTTTCTGACTCGCTTTCCATTCTCTCAACTTGCTTACCCTCTTCTTCATCATCACAATTTTTCATACCAATAAATATTGATTGATTATAACCTATCTGATTAGCTGCAATACCGGCGCATGGTATAGCTGAATAAGAATCTTCTAAGTCATTAATGATTTGCTTAGTTTCATCAGATAAAGGAAATTTGACAGGCTTCGTATTTTTGTGAAGAAACTCTATATTTTCTTTTATAAGGCCTTCGTCATCCCATATTTTTATGATATTTCTGACTGCCATTACTGTATATCCATATTTTTTTCAAAATCTTTATTTGAATCTTGAGGTATTTCTAAAATTCTTTCAGCTTCAGCTGAGTCTAAGATTGCTACATCTTGCATTTTTCGTGACATAGCTTTTGATCTTGTAACCCTTAGTTCATTTAATGACTTGGACGCTGTATGAAGCTGCTTATCCACTTTTTCTAGTTGAACACCAAACTTATCAAATTCTGTCTTTACAGCCTCAAGAATCTTCCATACCTCACTACTACGTTCCTGAACAGCAAGTGTCCTAAAGCCCATTTGCAAACTATTTAATAAAGCTGAAAGAGTAGTTGGGCCTGTTATCGTGATATTATACTTGCTTCTCAAGGAGTTAAAAAGACCGACATCTCTTATAGCTTCAGCATAAAGACCTTCAACAGGAAGAAACATTATTGCGAAATCTGTAGTATTTGGAGGGTCTATATATTTTCCTGATATATCCTTAGCAAACACATCTATTGACTTTATAAGAGCCTTTCTTGCTTTTTCAATACTTTCCTTATCTCCGGACTCATATTCATCATTTAATGCATTGTATGGTTCAATGGGGAATTTTGAATCTATTGGAAGCCAAATATGTTTGTCGGAAGTTTTACCTGGAAGCTTTACCGCAAACTCAACATGCCCCTGTGACCCATCTTTAGTAGCAACATTTTTAGCATATTGATCAGGGGTTAAAATTTGCTCTAAAATATTTTCAAGTTGATATTCACCGAGAATTCCTCTAGTTTTAACATTTGACAAAACTTTCTTTAAATCTCCTACTCCACTTGCGATTGTTTGCATTTCTCCCAATCCCTTGTGAACCAATTCGAGTCTCTCGCTAACCTGCTTAAAAGAATCTCCAAGACGTTTCTCTAATGTTTTTTGAAGCTTTTCATCTACAGTGTGTCTGATTTTATCTAATTGTTTCGTATTGTCTTCGCGAATATCTCTTAATTGAATTGAAATCATATCTCTAATATCTTTAATATTTTTAGCAAACTTTTCTTCAAATTTATCTAAACTGTTACTTAGCTCTTCTCTGTTTTGCTTTGAAACTGTACTTGCCTCTTCTCTATTTCTTTGAAGTTGATCGTTAATTGTTTTTTCACTTTTATCAAGTGAGGTTTGAAATTTTAATAAGCGCTCTTTAATTAGATTGTCATCATTCAGGCTTGTTGAATTAGAAGTTTTGTTTAAAAATACTAGTATTGATATTAATAGTATTAAAACAAGCAGTATAATAATTAAGATTTCCATATTATAAACTTAAGACATATAATATCGATAAAAAAATAAAGACAGAACTCTATTTAATCTAAATACAGTACCTTGTAGTTTCTGAAACTAAGAAATCAACTACATCTTTCATGTTTTTAGATTTTCTATAAACATCTAATTGCTTATCTGCACTTGATCCGAATTCAGAAATTGATAAAATATTATCAATATATTTTCTTGTTCCCAAATCGTTTACAACATCATCTATAAATTCAAGCATTTCAGACACTAAATCCTTAAACGGAACCTCTTTTTCATGTCCAAGATCAATCAAGTTAGAGCTCACACCACTCTGCGCAGCTCTCCACTTATTTTCATGAATGAGAGATCCTCTGTAATTTCTCCATTGCTGGTTTGACCGTCTAAGTGTTATGACTTTTGCAGAAAGAGCTTGAATAAGGGCTGCAATTGATACCGCATCCTTAAGACTAGTACAGCAGTCACACATTCTAAACTCTAATGTTGGATAACTTGAGTGCGGCCTCATATCCCACCAAATCTTACTAGGTTCATCAATACTATTACTTTTTACAAGAGTTTTAATATACCTATCATATTCCTGGAACGAGGAAAAAACTTCTGGGACACCAGTACGAGGTAAATCCTCAAAAATAATACTTCTAAATGACTTAAAGCCTGTTTCATTACCCTGCCAAAATGGAGAAGAAGAAGAAAGGGCCATTATATGAGGAATGAAATATCTCATTTGATTCATAACATCGATGCGTAAATCTTGATCTTTAATACCAATATGAACATGCATCCCAAAAATAAGCATTCTTTTACCAACATACTGAGTTGAATCCATAAATCCTTTATATCTGGTTTTATCGGTTACTACTTGGTTTTTCCAATGTGAAAAAGGGTGAGTTCCAGCCGCTATAAAATCTAGATTTTTCTTATTGGCGTATTTTTTTATAAGCATTCTTAGTCTACTTAAGTCTTTTTCTAGGTCATCAATAGATTCACAGACGTTGCTGCCTATCTCTATTTGAGACTGTAGGAGCTCAGGCTTGACATCATTATCTGAAACTAAAGATCCTTCTTCTAATAACTCAGTAACATAAGATGTAAGCTCTCCTGTTTTTGGATCTATAAGTTGATACTCTTCTTCAACACCAATATTTAAACTTTCTATTTCTTTAATCATATTGAATCTATAAAACTCCTAATAGTTTTAAAGTATTTCTTACCCATACAATATATAATATTATTATGATCAGCTTGATCTGCAACTATTATTTTCTTGTTTTTCGATAATACTGATTTATACGCTAACTTTCCTTCTGATAGTGGGACTATGTGGTCATTTTTAGCATGAATAATAAGTAAAGGCTTTGTGAACTTTTTTATCTTTCTAAGATTTTGAAAACCATCAGACAAAGTGAATTTAATCTCATCAGCAGTCACGCCTAGTAGTGGAAGCAAAGTTGTTTCAGTTGCAAATCCACTTTCAATAATACATGCATCAAAAGATTTAGAGCTATTTTCAGCTATTTCCCAAACAGATGCACTGCCTAAGGATCTACCCATTATAATTTTTTTCCCATTAAATCCTCTGGCTATAAGATTATCTTTAATATGTTCAAACACCTTACAAGAATCAGTTAATAAGTTTTCTTTTGTAGGTGATCCTCCAGAAAAACCGTATCCCCTATAGTCTGCAACAATTAGATTAATTCTTAAATCATTATAAAACGTCGCAATCTGATTATATTCGCAAGCTAATTCTGCATTGCCATGAAAGAAAATAATATTATCGTAGCTTTTATTTTTTATATATGAGCAGTATGAAACTTCTACACCATCTTCAACAGAAATAAATGAATGGGGTGAATTTTCAAAAAAATTTGTTTTTCGTGGAAGAAAAATGTTATCTAAAATTTTATCTTTATTCACAATGACTTTGTATGCCTATAATTTTATCTTGATTAAAAAATTACACATTCCAATCAATAATCCGTTTATTAGTTGATTCAAGATACTTGTTTGTTTCAGAAAAATGCCTACATCCGAAAAACCCATTATAAGCAGACAACGGTGATGGATGAACAGATTTTAGAACTAAATGTTTATCTAGATTTATCAATCCTTCCTTGTCTTGAGCTGAATTGCCCCACAATAAAAAGACTAAACCGTACCTTTCATCGCTAAGTTTTTTTATAGCAGCTCCAGTAAATTGCTCCCAACCTATGCTTTTATGCGAATGAGCCTTACCTTTCTCTACAGTTAGAACATTATTTAGAAGAAGTACGCCTTGTCTCGCCCAATTTTGAAGGTTTCCGGTTTTTGGATGAGCTATGCCAATGTCAGATTCTATTTCTTTGAAAATATTTTTTAAGGATGGAGGAATATCGACTCCATGTTTCACACTAAAACATAGGCCATGAGCTTGGTTGTCTCCATGGTAGGGGTCTTGCCCAATAATAACAACCTTTACTTTGTTAAATGGTGTAAGATTAAATGCTTTGAAGATATCTTTTGCATTAGGAAAAATTGTTTTCTTTTCATATTCAGACCTAACAAACTTTCTTACTTTAGTAAAGTAGGGCTTAGAAAACTCATCTTTTAATACTACATGCCAAGACTCCTCTATATTTACCTTTTTATGCATTATGTGGAGAGATTAGGAATAATATATTTTTATTTACTTCAAAACAGTTTTTCCAAGTATTTGTATCAAAATCAACGCAAAGCATTGAAGCTGTAGGGAAATTGGGAATTCGATGATTAGATATAGACTCTGAAATAATATGCATAGAAGGGTTGTGACCAAAAACAGCGACTGTGTTTGCATCTTGAGATAGTAAAGTTATATTTTTTTTTAAATCATAAATAGTACAATTATAAAGATCATTAAGAATCTTTATCTCTTGTTTAGCTAAACCTAATTGTGCAGATACAATTTTACATGTTGACACAGCTCTTACTGCGCTACTTGTCAAAAAAAAGTCAAATAATAAATTTTGATTTATCAATTTTTTTGACATGAGTCTTGCTTCAGCAATCCCTTCTTTTGTCAAGTCCCTATCGTGATCAGATTGCCCAAAGGCAGCATGGGAAGTTGCAGCATGTCTCATTAAAAGTAATCGCTTCATAATTTTAAAATTAAGAAAAAATATAAAAACTATATATATTAAATTGAATTTTTATCAAACCAACTTTTATAATCTGGATTTAAAATATCGAAATTGGACACAATAATTTCAGGTACTTCATATTTATGCAAATCTAATATTTTCGAAACTATTTCTTCTTCTTTTGTCTGACAACATTTAATTAAAATTAAATATTCTGAAGTATTCTCAATTTCTCCATTCCATATATATAGAGATTCTACATTACTAATAATTTGAACACATGGAGATAACAATTTTGAAATTAGAGTATTAGCTATAACCTGAGCATTTTCTTTGGAGTCAGTAGATGATGTAATTAATTTGTACATAATTTGATTATAAAAAATAATAATAAATTTGTAATTTTCGATAGAGCTTTTTAATGTATTCGGTGTTTTATTTTCAGACCTTTCAAATAAAATAATAGGGCACCTTCTTCGTGTGGCAAAAACAGGCCTTTCGTTTTCGATCAAGGAAGTTTGCGTTACAAGAGGGGTTCCCGCTCTTTTCAAAGAAAAGGAGTTCTGAAAATACTCATCGAATACCAAAGCTCTAATGCTTACTGCAATAATTCTTTTATTTTTTTATACCCTTCTAAAGTAGTTGAAACTGATAATTCAGTATACTTATCTTTTTGAATATTTTTAGTAATATTGAACCTTGAATAAATTTTATGCATCAGATGATTTTTATTAAATGGAATTTTAATAATTTTAATAATTTGATTCTCCGAAATCTTAGCAATTATTGCATGATTAATCTTTTCTATCATTATTTGGTTTTTAGCAGAAACAAATATGGCGTCGGGATATTTTTTTTTAAAATATCTAATTGAGGACGGCTCTTTTATTAAATCTAATTTATTAAAGATGAGAATATTGCTTTGAACTTTAATACCCATTTGATTTAAAGTTGTCTCAATGGTAGCAATGTGCTCTTCTATTCCAGCTTTATTTTGACTAGAGTCTACGATTGTTAAAATTAAGTCCGAGCTATCGACCTCTTCAAAAGTCGACCTAAAAGATGCAACCAAATTGTGAGGCAAATCTTTAATAAATCCTACTGTATCAGTAATTAACACTTTTTTATTTTTTAAAATTTGCAGACTTTTCGTTGTAGTATCTAAAGTCGCAAATAGCTTATCTTTAACATATGTGGTGTTAGGTTTGGTTAATGCATTCAGCATAGAAGATTTTCCAGCATTTGTGTATCCAACAAGTGAAATTCTAAAAGCATTTTTTCTCATAGATGACTGAGTTGTTCTATTTTTTTTAATATTAGAGAGGTCTTTTTTGAGTTTAGAGATTCGAACTCCTATTAGTCTTCTATCTATTTCAATTTGCTTTTCTCCTGGACCACCTCTAGTTCCAACTCCACCCATTTGCCTTTCTAAGTGGGTCCATTGACCGGTCAATCTAGGTAGCATATACTGAAGCGATGCTAGCTCAACTTGAAGTTTAGATTCTCTTGTCATTGCATTCTTTTTAAAAATTTCAAGTATAACACCTGTTCTGTCAAAAATTTTAATTTTTTTATCAAGTATCTTCTGAATATTTTTGTATTGCGAAGGTGAAATATCATCGTTAAAAATTATATGATCACATTTTATAGATGAGAGTTGACTGCTTATAGACTTTATTTGACCTTTACCATAATAGATTGATGAATTTATTTTTTTCAAATTTAAAATTTTCTTGCCTTTGACATCAAACGATAACGTGTAAGCTAGAGATTCTAGTTCTCTAAGATTCTGTTCTGCATCAATATTTGTTTGCGTTTCAAATATTTTTCTTGAGGCTACTAATACACAATTCAACTTCTAAAACCTTCTTTGATATATGCTAACAATTAATGACTCAATGATTAATAAAATTATTGCTGAGATTAAAAAAATATGCCATATCTCCATACCCCTAGCGCTCCTTGAGAAAATATTTTTTAATTTATTTAAATCGTCTTCTTTGAATTTATGCTCATAGACATTTTCATTAAATAGAGAATCAATCATTTCAAATTTAAGTTTATTGTAATTAAGCTCTAAAGAATCTATATTGGCTATATAACTTTTAATAGGTTCATATTTATTGTTTTCACTCCATAACTCATAATATCCAGGTCTATCTATATTTGAAATATCGATTTTATTTGTGTAAAACTCAACTATATCAATTATTACACTATCATTCTTAAGCAAAAGGGGGAATAGCTCTTTAGGCTGATAAATAGGGTCAATCATATTGTTGGTTATGTCAATATAGGATTGTTTGCCCTTGTTCATCGTTATTAGTTTGTAAACAAATGGTATAAAAGATGCCTGAACAGAGAAATTAGTATTTGAACTGTTAAGACTAAAACCAATGCAATCAACCACCCCCTTTTCAACCATGTACCTATTCCATATAGATCTATTATCATATTCTATAATTGAGTTAGAGTTTAAAGGAAATGATATAAAATTATTTATTTCAAACAAAATATTTTGACTAATACCTTGAAAAATCTCTTTCTTAGATTTTAAATCTAAAATATCATCTTTTTCTACAAAATAATTTTGATTTTGTTTCTTAAAATCAATACTATATTGGTTGTTTAAATTAAATCCATCTTTCAAGTTTACACTATTTTGAAATACAACTACATGACCTCCCTGATTTATATATCT
>MDSV01050414.1_pt1 | contig 13756 bp, 11 predicted proteins | sample 810851 | NCBI WGS metagenome assembly MDSV01 (sample SAMN05326640, study PRJNA326480) | marine metagenome | isolation source: seawater | place: Atlantic Ocean: North East | collected 2012 | reverse complement strand
GTTTTGTTTGTAATAGCTGTTCGCTAAATTGTAATAAATCTCAGCAGAGTGCAGCCCATTGTTAAGGATGCTCTCGTAGGATTGCGCCGCCGCCGCATAGTTTCCTTCATTATATAAGCTGTTGGCCTTTTCAAAGGCCAATTCGACCTGAGAACTGACCCAAAAAAATGACCCAAAAAATAACGAAACCACTATTCTCATATCATCTTAATTGTTTGTCTAGGCGGTTAATAACTTCTGAAGCAGCACTGTAATCTTTTTTCATGTCAGAATCCTGAAGTGGCGTGTAGCGCGCCAACTCACAAGCCTCTAATAGCCCTAAAAAGCTAGAGACGTCAGCGCCTACTACAGTCTTTTCTGTTAATAAAAGTTTGATTTTGTCTTTACTAAATTCGCTTGTTTCAATTTTTAGCTTCGCTTTTAGGTAATTGTGCAACGCGCGTTCAAGCGCAATATAAAAGGCCTCTTTTTTTCCAATATTTTTTTTCGCAGCGCTTAAGTATTTCCTTGCTAATTTATTATTTTTTCTGGTTTTATTTCCTGAGACATCCAACGCTCTTTTACCTTTAAATTTAGTATAAATAATCAAAAGCGGAATAAAAATCAAAGGCCCCAACAACAAAACCCAAAATAAGCGGCTTCCGTAAAAAGGGGGTTTATTTATTAGTTCAAGGCTTGTCGTTGTTTTAAATGACGAAAACTGACCCAAGCTTGAATTAACGGCACCTCCTTTTTCTTTTGTTGAAATAAGCCCTATGGCGGTGCTGCTGTTTGGATCAGGTTTTACAGAGATTAAAATCTGGTCTGATAGCAGTGTTTTATAGCTTTCAGAAACTGGATCAAAATAAGTGAATTCAACAGGTGAAATTGGGTAGCGCCCCGCTTCGTCCGGTACAATCGTATAATTATCGGCGGTACTCCCCAGCATCCCAGAAATTGAAATATCAATTTTTTCTAATCGCTCAGGCTCATAAACTTCTAAAGCTGCGGGCAGATTCGGTTTTGGAAGTTTAAACAATTTTAAATTCCCGCGTCCCTTAACTTCTAATGATAAGCGGAATGCCTCTGTTGCCATTAGTTCACTTCTAGATACACCTAAATTAAAATTAAAAGAGCCGACGGCTCCAGAGAAATTTTTAGGCTTTCCTTGCTCCGGCAGCGGCTTTACATTTATGATTTTTTTACCCGCAGTGACTGTTCTATTGGTTGTGGTCATCACTTGCCTTCCAAAGAAATCTCTTCGACTAGAAGGGACTTCCACGCTAACATCAAGCGCTAAAGGCTCCAACGTGAGCTTACCAGATTTTTGAGGGTACAACACCGTCTTTTTTAGAACAACGTAGCGGTAATTTTCGCCTTTATATTTTCCTTCTTTAACGGAAAGGCCATTCACAGCTATATTTTGGCTCCAAAAGTCATTGTATCGTGGCGCATCGAGCTCGCTCCATTTGCGAACGCCGGTATTTTCTGCAACATAAAGTTTGTAAACCACAGAAATAGACTCGTTTATATAAGGGTTTGTTTTTGAAATTTCTGCCACTAAATGGATACTTTCTTCCGCAATATATTCTGGGTCGTTTGGATCCTTAGGCTTATCTACAGCAGCGGTTACGGTAATTTCAATTGGAGAGGTTTTATAGGTCACTCCTTCGACCTCAATTTTAGATTGGCCAATTACGAAAATGCCTCTTTTTATCGGCGCTAAGAAGTATGTGTAACTTTTGGAATAACTACGAACACCATTGACCCAAGAATTATTTATCGATTGGCTTGGCCCCCCTACAACCTTGAAGTTTTGAAAGCTTGGAGGTGTAAAATTATCTCCGGCCTTATTCATTTTAAAATCAATGCGCAAACGCTCATTAACACCAAGTGTTTTTTTGCTAACACTGGCCTCAAACGTGACTTGTGCCAATAGAAGATTAGACACAAACAAAGCAACATATAGCACTCCAGACTTCATACACTACCAATCTTTTTCTGTTTGGACTTTAATGCCTTTCTCTTTTATAGCATTCATTTTTTCTTGGACCTTTTTCTCTTCATTATTCATGGCCTCTAGTAAGCTCTTTATTTGTTGCTTCGATAATTTTCCCGGCTGTTGCTCGGGCTTTTTGTTGTTGTCATCGTTTTTATCTCCACTTTTATCTTTAGGCTTACCGTTTTCCTTTTTTTCATCCCCATCATCAGCGGACGCTTTATCGCTATCGTTTTCTTCTTTATTTTTATCTTCTTGGTCTTGTTTTTTGTCGCTGTCTTTTTTGTTGTCTTTATCTTTTTGATTGTCTTTGTCTTCACCCCCTCCGCCTTCTTCTTTGGCACATTCTTGGGCTAGCGCCAAATTGTAGCGACTCTCGTCGTCTGAAGGGTTGTTCCTTAGTGCGTTTTTGAAAGCCTCAACCGCTTTTTTACATTGTTTGCGTTGCATCAAAGCATTGCCAATGTTGTGATAGGCGCGGTGTTTTTCTACTTTTGAGCCACTCTTCGCTGCCGCATTAAGCCGTGCTAAAGCCTCGTCATAAAGTTCAGCAGTATAATAAGCGTGACCAAGATTGTACGCCCCTTTTATATTAGAGGGCATTTCAGAAAGCGCCATTCTGTAGTTTTTTTCTGCCGCCACAAAGGACTCGCCAACAATTGCATTTCCTTTGTATATATATTGATCAGACAGCTGCGTTGCTTTTTCGCGCTCTTGTGAAAAGCCGCAGATAGTCCAAACGGCTGCCAAGTAAAAAAACAATACACGCTTCCTTTGTTTGAGATCGATATTAAAATGGGAACTTTTATGCATTATAAATTTTCGTTAAATAAATTAAGCCGCTTGAGCCAAGCCGTCTTTCGTTCTAAAAACAGAACATCCAAAATTAAGAAGAAAAGGCCCAATCCCAAAAACCATTGAAATTGGTCCTTAAACTCAGAAAACGTCTTGGCCTCAAACTCCTTTTTTCCCAAATTATTTAAAATTTCAGAAAATTTTTCAGTTACTTGTTTTGTGTTCTGACCCTGTATAAATAAGCCATTTGCTTTTTCGGCAATTGCGGTTAATGTTTTTGCGTTTAACTTTGTGATAACGGTTTCGCCTTTTTGGTTTTTTTTGTATCGCATGACAATACCATTTCTTTTTAATGGAATCGGCCCTCCCTTTTCACTTCCAACGCCAATAGTAAAAATTCTTATTCCCTCTTTTGCAGCCGCTTTTGCAACATCAAGGCTGAGGTCTTTGTGGTCCTCCCCATCTGAAATGATAACCAAAACACGATTCGTCTGTTCTGCATCATTAAAATAGGTTCTGGAAAGCTGAATGGCCTCGTCAATGGCGGTTCCTTGAGAAGACAACATTTCTGTATTCATGTTTTGAAGAAACATTTTAGCGGCCGCATAATCTGTAGTGATAGGCAGTTGAGGAACCGCCTTGCCGGCATATGCAATAATGCCGACACGATCACTCACAAGTTTATTGATGATTTGTGCCGTTAATTGTTGTGCCTTCTCTAATCGGCTTGGCGCAACATCCTCAGCAAGCATGCTTTTAGAAACATCGATTGCAAATACAACGTCTACTCCCTCTCGCTTGATCGTTTCAAGCTTGGTACCGACTTTTGGGTTCATAAGCGCGATGCAAAAGCAAACCACTGCTAAGCTCAAAACTACAAGCTTAAGCGTCGCCTTAAATCGGGACTGGCTTGGACTCAGCCGTTTTAATAAATCATCAGAGGCGTAAAGCTGCTTCGTTTTTCGCTTCCACAATGCGTTCCACAAAAACAAGATCACCATTCCCACAACAAGGAAAAGCAACCAAAACCATATGTCTTCTTCTAATTGAAACATTTATATAAAACTTCTTAAAATAGTGTGTCTAATTATAAACTCGAAGATCAAAAGCCCAAGGGCCCACAAAACAAAAGGACGGAATTTTTCTTCATAGTTGTAATATTTAAACTCTTCAATATCCGTTTTTTCCAGTTGGTCAATTTCTTCATAAATAGCCTCTAATTTTTTATTGTCGGTTGCTCTGAAATATTTTCCACCTGTCTCTTCGGCAATTTCCTTGAGAAGTACCTCATCTATTTCGACTTGTACTCTAGCGTATTGAAACACACCATTATTCAGCGCAACAGGGGACAACGCCATTCCATTACTCCCAAGGCCAACAGTGTAGGTCTTGATGCCGTATTCTACGGCCAGCTCACTGGCCGTCTTGGGGTCAATAAATCCAGAGTTATTTACACCATCGGTTAGCAAAATTATAATTTTACTTTTGGCTCTGCTGTCTTTAATTCTATTTACAGCTGTCGCAAGCCCCACTCCAATAGCCGTACCCCCAGCGATGATGTTGTTGTACTTAATGTCTTGCATTGCACTGAGCACAATACCTTTGTCGCTGGTAACCGGAGTTCTTGTATAGCTTTCCCCCGCATATTCCACAAGGCCAATACGATCGTTTGGCCTGCGCTTAATAAAGCGGCTCGCTACATTTTTTAGCGCCTCTAAGCGACTTGGCTTTAAATCCTTGGCCAACATGCTGGCCGAAACATCAATAGCCATAACAATGTCAATGCCTCGTGTTGTTTTTGTTTTTGTTGAAACATCAACCGTTTGAGGCCTCGCCAATGCGATTACAATAAGTGCAATTGCGCCCATTCTTAGGATAAAAAGAAAATGTCTTAACCTTCCCCAAAAATCGTTTTTTCCCTCAAGGCCATCCAGGGTGGACACAGATAAATCTGCATTTTGTTGTTTGTGCTTTAAAACATGCCAAACAATCAACAAAGGAATTGTCAAGAGCAACCAAAAAAATGCGCTATGTGTAAATTCTATTCCTTTAAACATCAATTTTTATTTAGTTTGACAAGTTCTACAGAATTTAAAATTCGTTTTGAAATCTTAACCGCATATGGATCATTGGCATCCCATATAATAATGAGTTGTTGCAACAGATCTTGAGCAGAAAAGCCAAGAATTATAAATTCAGCATCTGTTGTTTTATCTCCCTCAAAAACATAATTAGCGGTGCCGTAGGTTTTCATCCCCTCTTGTCCACTTGGGGTTAGAAACACATCGTTTTTTGGCAGCATATTTGATGCGCCTTGATTTTCTAAACGGGTCAATTCGTCTTCAGCAATCTGCATAAGATCTACACCATTTTGATCTTGAGCCCCGGATGATTCTGTCGTTTTCTTGGAGCTTTTAACAAGAATTTCTAAAGGCACCTTATCATTGTCAAAAAGAAACTTTTTAACACTGAGGTTAGGGCTGTTTTTTTGTAATGAATCTTCAAACTCACGGCTCAAAACTTTAGGGGTTTCTAAACTGATTCCAGGGGCACCATACTCGCTGGAAATCCACCTTCCTTCCATCAATAACTTACTAGGGTGGCGTAAAATGGTGTCTTTTACAGTTGTAAAACCAAAATACAAACCAGCGCATGAAAAACCTAAAATTAAGGCCCCTAAAAAAACACCTAACCCCCACTTAATTCTTTTTTGTTGTTTCTTTTTGTGTAATTGTTTTTGATATTCTACAGTTTGCTCCAACTCGACTTCCGTTGGCGCAGGCAGCCCCGCCCTGACAAGGCCAATCTCTCGGGTTATAATTTGTTTGTCTAAACGAATAATTTCAAATTCGGGATTGGATTTTGCAAATTTTACCAGGTCGGCTCTTTTCAGCGTTAGCTCAAGATTTTTTAGTGTTTCATCATGTAAAACGATGGCTTTTGAGCGGCTCAGGCCTTTAAGCTTCTCAAGCAGTTCCTCTGTGGTGCTTTCAAGGGATTGATCGTATACCTTTTCGTTGAGATATTTACGAAGTATAAACGTGAGTTCAGAATAAAAAGATTTGACCGTTTCTTTTTTAAAGTGTGTTTTTTCATCTAGTTTTTCTAATGCGATTTTGGCTTGTTCATAAGGGGGAAGCGCAGCAATTTTTTCGTCCTCCGTTAGCCCTTTTTTTCTAAATATAAACCAATACCAGATTATAGCCCCAACAATAATAATCCCAACCAACGCCCATTTCATTACACCCCAAAAATCAGTTTTATTTCTCACTTCAAAAATAGGTTTGATTCCATAAAGCTTTTGTTTGGCAGTATCAACTTTAACCGGCAGCACTTCAATTTTGACAGAATCTGAAAAGAAAGTTTTGTCGCCAATTAAAATTTTTTGCTTTGGAATGATGTATGATCCAGAATCAAATTGTGTGAGCCGATATTTCTTTAATAGCCTAAGCCGAAGGGTATTTGACAAGGTATCAGTTTTATAATTTTCTACCACCTCCATTGCACCAAAAGTTGGGCTTTTTGGAAATACAACCATGGCCGCGCTGTCCACTTCTACCTCCAAGGCATATGACAAGGCCTCCCCAATTTTAATCGCTGTAGAATCTACGGATGTCTTAATTTGAGCATTTACAGAAAAGCTAAAAAGCACAAGCCCAAGCAAGCTCCAATGGTGCTTTAGGGAATTTAATAATGATTTTATTTCTTTTGACATTTGAGAGTTATCTTTGCTTGAAATAGCCCAGTAATTTTTTAACGTAACTTTCGTCTGTTCGGCAGTCTAAAAAACCAGCTCCAGCCTTTTTAAAGTTGTCTTGAAAGTAATCAACTCGATTACGTTGGCGTCTCGCGTATTTTTCCCTTACGCTTTTAAGTGCGGTATTTACCAAAAAGGATTTCCCCGTTTCCTGGTCTACCATTTGAACGACGCCTAAATTTGGAATTTCAACTTCATTTTTATCATAAACTCGAATGCCCGTGATATCGTGCTTGCCTGCGACGATTTTTAAATTCCGTTTATAGTTTGTGCCCATAAAATCAGAGATTAAAAAAACAATGGCTTTTTTCTTCATTACGCTTGACAAAAAGCGAAGCGCTTCAGCAATGTTTGTCTTTTTATTTTTTGGTTTAAATTCAAGAAGTTCACGAATGATCCTGAGTACGTGAGAACGGCCCTTTTTTGGCGGTATAAAAAGTTCAACCTCATCCGAAAAAAGAATCAGACCAATTTTATCATTGTTTTGGGTCGCCGAAAACGCAAGTGTGGCAGCAATTTCTGTCACAAATTCATTTTTGAATTGCTCATGAGTCCCAAATTGTTTTGAGCCAGAAACGTCCACCGCCAATACCATAGTAAGCTCACGCTCTTCTTCAAATATTTTGACATGAGGCGCGTTATACCTCGCGGTCACGTTCCAGTCAATATTTCTAATGTCATCGCCATATTGGTATTGGCGGACTTCAGAAAAAGTCATTCCGCGGCCTTTAAATGTAGAATGGTACTCGCCCCCAAAAACATGGTCGGAAAGTCGCCGCGTCTTGATCTCAATTTTACGAACTTTTTGTAATAACTCTTTCGTGTCCATTTAGGGAATTTATGACCGATTAAATGCGGCTCAAAAAAAAGGCGCTTAGGGCACTTCAATGATGTTTACAATTTTATTTACAATGTCTTCAGACGTAATATTTTCTGCCTCTGCCTCATAGGTGATTCCAACACGATGGCGCAACACGTCTAGAACAACAGCACGTACATCTTCAGGGATCACATAGCCTCGGCGTTTTATAAAGGCATAGCATTTTGCTGAGGTCGCCAAGTTTATACTCCCCCTAGGAGAGGCTCCAAATGAAATTAGCGGCTTTAAATCAGCCAAATTGTAACGCTCCGGATAGCGGGTCGCAAAGATAATGTCTAGTATATACCGCTCAATTTTTTCGTCCATATAGACCTCACGGACGGCCTTTTGTGCCGCTAAAATTTCATTGATTTTGACGACGGGCTTAATTTTTTCAAAAGCTCCGTTTAAATTTGCACGTACGATATGTTGTTCGTCATCTAACTTTGGATAATCAATGACGGTTTTTAGCATAAAACGGTCTATTTGTGCTTCAGGTAACGGATAAGTACCTTCTTGTTCAACAGGATTCTGGGTCGCCATTACCAGAAAGGGCTTGTCTAAAACGAAAGTATCATCTCCAATAGTTACTTGCTTTTCCTGCATGGCTTCCAGTAGCGCCGACTGCACCTTAGCAGGGGCTCGGTTTATTTCATCCGCCAAGACAAAATTTGCAAAAATAGGACCCTTTTTAATTGTAAAATCATTGGCCTTCATATTGTAAATAAGGGTTCCCGTGACATCGGCAGGAAGCAAATCTGGGGTAAACTGAATGCGGCTAAAGCTGCCCGCAACGGCTTGAGACAAGGTATTTATCGCCAAAGTTTTGGCCAGTCCCGGCACCCCTTCAAGCAAAACATGGCCTTGACCCAGCAAACCAATCAATAGCCGTTCGATCATGTGCTTTTGGCCAACAATGACCTTGTTCATTTCAAGCGTTAGGAGGTCAACGAAGGCGCTTTGTTTTTCAATTTTTTCATTAATCGCCTTAATATCAATAGATTTAGATTGTTCTTCCATATTTAACTCTGTCTTTGGTCTTTATAAATACCTCAAAATTTATAAAATTAAACTTCTTAATGTTGTTATTAATAATTGGTTAAAAATAAAGAATTTTTTCAGATGAAAAACCCATTTAGTTTTCAATTATGCTCTAAAAATCATGCCAAAAGTAATATTTTTTCAATTTATTACAGTTAAACCTTATCGGCTTTCCGCGGCTTAAGCACTACCGCCAATAAAATGATTACCCCCCCCCTGTCTATCAAAAGTTGTTTTTTTGCCACACGCGCAATATTTTCCACTGTCCTTTATAGGCCATTCGGGCTTGATCTGGCCAGTGTTTAGGATCGTGCATTTTGTAAGTTTCGCCGGCAGCGTCTAATATGGATTGGCACTTTTGAACACTACATTCTGAGAGCGACTTCCAACTCTTTATGTTGTTGTGGTAAAATAACCGTTGAATGTTAGGCCCAATTCCTTTAATAATTGTTAGATCGTCTTGAGGGCTCTTAGAAAACCTATACATCCTCGTGTAAGGGCTCAATAAATAAATTAAAAGTTGTTTTGGGGACATGTTTTTTTATTTGGAGTTTTGACGCTTGTTGCCCACAAAAGCCATGAAAGGGTCTTGAGATTAGACCTCTTATAGTAAAAAAAGTCACTTATTTAAGTGACTTTTTTATTCAAACCAAACACTTAGGCTTAAAGATTGAACTTAATGCCTTGGGCAAGCGGTAGGCTGGTGGTGTAGTTGATGGTATTGGTTTGTCTTCGCATATAAATTTTCCAAGCATCACTTCCAGACTCTCTGCCGCCGCCGGTATCTTTTTCTCCTCCAAAAGCCCCGCCAATTTCCGCACCAGAGGTGCCGATGTTGACATTAGCAATTCCACAGTCACTTCCGGCTTGTGATAAGAAAAGTTCTGCCTCCCTTAGGTTGTTTGTCATTATTGCCGAAGATAGTCCTTGCGCCACGCCGTTTTGCATCTCAATAGCATTTTCAATCCCGCCGGAGTATTTTAAAAGATATAAAACAGGCGCAAACGTTTCATGTTGTACAATCTTAAAGCTGTTTTTCGCTTCTGCAATAGCAGGCTTTACATAGCATCCGCTTTTGTAGTCCTCACCTTCAAGCACACCGCCCTCAACAATAATTTTCCCACCCTCAGCGGTTACCGATTCAAGAGCTTTTAAGTAATGTTTGACGGCATCGTTGTCAATCAGTGGGCCCACGTGATTATTTTCATCCAATGGATTTCCAATACGCAACTGGCCATAGGCATCTACCAAGGTAGATTTAACCTTGTCATATATAGATTCGTGGATGATAAGGCGCCTTGTGGAGGTGCAGCGTTGACCTGCCGTTCCAACAGCGCCAAAAACAGCCCCAATCACGGTCATTTTAATATCGGCGTCTGGTGTTACAATAATGGCATTGTTTCCTCCTAACTCCAAAAGAGATTTCCCCAAGCGTTCGCCGACTGTTTTGGCAACAATTTTACCCATTCGTGTTGAGCCAGTGGCCGAAATAAGCGGAATTCGATTGTCTTTTGTCAAGTACTCCCCAACAGTGTAATCTCCATTAATCAGACAAGAAATTCCTTCGGGAAGGTTGTTTGCCAAAAACACATCTGCGGCAATTTTTTGACAAGCAATACCACATAAAGGGGTTTTCTCTGAGGGCTTCCAAACACACACATCCCCACAAATCCATGCCAGCGCAGTGTTCCAAGCCCATACTGCAACGGGGAAGTTAAAGGCTGAAATAATCCCGACCACTCCTAGGGGGTGGTATTGCTCATACATTCTGTGACCAGGTCTCTCAGAGTGCATGGTTAAGCCGTGTAGTTGTCGAGAAAGGCCTACTGCGAAATCACAGATGTCAATCATTTCTTGTACTTCGCCAAGCCCCTCCTGAAGGCTTTTTCCCATTTCATAGGACACCAATTTTCCAAGTGGATATTTAAGCGCCCTAAGGCGTTCTCCAAATTGTCGTACAATTTCCCCACGTTGAGGTGCGGGTATCAACCGCCATGTTTTAAAGGCTGTTGAAGCCGTTTTCATAAGGGCCTCAAATTCTTCTAAAGAGGTTGTGGAAACGGCGGCAATTTTAGCACCGTCAACTGGGGAGAAAGAGTTTATATTATTCCCAGAAGAAGTCCATTTGGAGCCGGTTGAAGTGCCGGCGTTTTGCGCCTCGATGTTAAGCGCTTTTAGGACGGATTTAATTTCTATTGATTTTGTCATAACTGTTTGTGATTTTTGTGCACAGAACTTAAAGTTAAGCTAATTTTTTAATGCCTACCATTCCGCGAAAGGTTTTTGACTTAATTGTGCGTTGTAATATTTTCTAATGCCGGTAATTTCCTTGCCCAACCACTTTGGCTTCTCGAAATCCTCTAACTCGTTTTTAAGTTCAATTTCAGCCACGGTAAGCCCGGTATTCTCGCCCTCAAAAACATCAACTTCAAAAAGATGACCACTAAATTCAACGCAATGTCTTGTTTTTTGAATGGTCCTTGGTAAGCAAAGCGACATAAGCGCTTCTGCATCTTCTAGGGCAATTTCCTTTTCCCATTCAAACCTGCTAAAGCTGTGCTTTACGGCGGCACCTTTTATGGTCAAATAAGCCTTTTCACCCTGAATCCGGACCCGCACAGAGCGGCCAGGATCGGTACTCAAATAACCCTGAACAATTTGGTGTGTTACAGAGGCTTGTCGCTTAAAGCTATCCGAGGTTACTAAAAATTTACGTTCGATTTCAACCATTCTGAGCAACTGTTGTTTAGAAGCGTTAAATTTACTGCATGTTTGACGATTTACCAATTCGTAAGATTATTCATGTAGACATGGATGCGTTTTATGCCGCAGTAGAACAAATGGACCGTCCTGAGTTAAAGAGATTACCAATTGCCGTTGGGGGGTCCAGTAAGCGAGGCGTTGTAAGCGCCGCAAGCTATGAAGCAAGAAAATTTGGTGTTAGAAGTGCTATTTCTGGCGCCTTGGCTAAAAAATTATGCCCAGATCTGATCTTCGTCCCCCCTAGATTTGAGCGTTATAAAGAAATATCTACCAAAATCCGGGCCTTGTTTTTAGAGTATTCCGATTTGGTAGAACCACTCTCGCTGGACGAAGCTTATATTGATGTTACAACCAACAAAAAAGGCCTACAAAGCGCAACTGTCATAGCAACTGAGATAAGATCAAGAATTAAATCAGAAATAGGATTAACAGCTTCTGCAGGAATTTCCGTAAATAAATTTATAGCAAAAGTGGCAAGCGATTACAACAAACCCAACGGACAGAAAACAGTACCTCCAGAGGAGGTCTTAGGGTTCTTGGAAGCTTTGGAAATTCGAAAATTCCATGGCATTGGTAAAGTTACAGCGAAGAAAATGTATGATTTAGGGGTTTTTACCGGGCTGGATTTAAGGCAAAAGTCATTTGCTTTTTTGGAAGAAAATTTTGGCAAGTCTGGGACTTATTATTACGAGATTGTTAGAGGAATTCACCGCAGCCCGGTAAGGCCCAATCGCAGGCGAAAATCATTGGCCGCAGAGCGGACATTTTCAACAAACCTTTCTAGCGAAATTTTTTTGGTTGAGAAATTAGATCAAATCGCTACAGAGGTATCCAAGCGCTTAAAGCGCATAAATATTGCAGGAAAGACACTCACTTTGAAAATCAAATACAGCGATTTTAGTTTACAGACACGCTCCAAAACCCTTCCTTATTACATCAGCGAAAAAGCGGTAATCCTAGAATATTCAAAGGCACTTTTATTTCAAGAAAAGCTTCAGAATTCGGTACGCCTTGTTGGGATATCAATATCAAACCTAAACGCAAATAGTTTAAAAAAGGACGTTAAAAAAGACGTCTCATTTCAATTAAAGTTTGAATTTTAAATGTTGCTTAGGCACTAATTTGCGTGACGCGAAGCGTGTTGACCATGCCATTGCTGTCCATGGGCATTGCAGCAAGACCAATGACCATATCTCCCACTTCTAAATATCCCCTTTCAACGGCCATTTTATTGACATCCTCTAAGGTTTTGTCAGTTGAAACAAACTTATCATAGTAAAACGCACGAACCCCCCAAAGCAAATTTAGCTGCGGGATGATGCGCCTGTTAGACGAGTAGACCAATATATGTGCTTGAGGCCTCCAGGCAGAAATTTGAAAGGCGGTATAACCGCTGTTTGTTAAAGTTGAAATCCCCCTCGCATTGATTTGATTCGCCATGTGTGCGGCGTGGTAACAAATTGATTTTGTAATATAGCGCTTTGTTTTGACGTGTGGGTGTTTTTGAGGCACATGAATGAGCTCTGAGTTCTCTACAGACTTTATGATATCGGACATTTTTTGAATCACCTCGACAGGATATTGCCCAACAGAAGTTTCCCCAGAAAGCATAACCGCATCAGCCCCGTCCATGACCGAATTGGCTACGTCGTTAACCTCTGCTCTTGTAGGGGTCAAGCTGTCAATCATAGACTCCATCATTTGTGTCGCAATAATAACAGGAATTCTTGCGCTTTTCGCCTTCAAAACCAACTCTTTTTGAATGAGCGGCACCTCATGGGCGGGAATTTCCACACCCAGGTCCCCCCTAGCTACCATCAAGCCATCGCAACTTTTTACAATGGCATCGATGTTTGTTACCGCCTCAGGCTTTTCGATTTTGGCAATGATAGGAATTTTATAACTGCTGTGTTCAGAAATAATCGCCTCAAGCTCTTTAACATCTTCAGGGTTTCGCACAAATGAGAGCGCCATCCAATCGACCTCCTGCTCAATGGCAAATAGTGCATCTTTTTTGTCTTTGTCTGTAAGGGCAGGTTGTGAAATATTGGTGTTTGGAAGGTTCACTCCTTTTTTAGACTTTAACGGGCCGCCCTGAATCACTTTTGCCTTTACTTCATTTGTTTTATTAGTAGAAATGACTTCAAAAATCAGTTTACCGTCATCCAACAATATTTTTTCTCCTGCTTTCGCATCCATCGGAAAACGTTTATAGGTCATGAAAACACGATCCTTAGTGCCCTCAAAGCGCTCGCCTGTTGCAAAAATAATTTCGTCACCAGGAGAAACAATTACATTGTCTTTCATAACGCCAACCCTTAGTTTTGGCCCCTGTAAATCGGCCAAGACAGCAGCATTATACCCGTGCTCTTGGTTGATGGCTCTTATGTTTTTGATGTTGTTTTCAACGGTTTTATAATCGGCATGTGAAAAGTTGATTCTAAAAACATTTACACCAGTCGCAACCAAATCTAACAACATTTCTTTACCGCAAATAGCGGGGCCTAAAGTGGCAACAATTTTTGTTTTTTTTCTTTTGTGTGACATCAATTTATTATTAAGT
>MDSV01024441.1_pt1 | contig 13756 bp, 22 predicted proteins | sample 810851 | NCBI WGS metagenome assembly MDSV01 (sample SAMN05326640, study PRJNA326480) | marine metagenome | isolation source: seawater | place: Atlantic Ocean: North East | collected 2012 | reverse complement strand
TTTTAGAAGCATAAGAATTTCTCTAAATAATTCAGCGGATATAGGATCATGGTCATACTGTGCATGTTTTAGTAAAGATAACATCATTGGAATGACATATTGTTGATAATTTTTTGCTATGTGAACTATTACCGGCATATAACTTTTAAGAACGTTGATATTCGTATTGCTATTGGTGGTGGTACTTCTATTATGTAGAAATTCTTCTTTAAACATAAAATTATAATTATTAGAAGGATTATTCTTAAATTTATAATTTTTACATATATCAATTACTTTAAAATAAAAGAATTTATTATCTGTTCTAAAATGAACACTAATGATATTTAGTAAAGCATTGTATACTGTATTTAATAGAGTTTTTGATACTGGTGCCATCATGTTATATTCACTTTGGAATGTTCGTAAATAGCCATCGGTGGTTTTGTCTGGTCTGTTTTGTATATTTTTACTTTCTTCATTTTGTTGTTTTGCGTAGGATAGTAACAATTCCTTTACATCGTCTTTGTTGATACTATTTAATTCGTTAATGTTGATATTTGGGAGTATAATTTCATTGCCTTTAATTTTGATACCGAACGCAAACATACATTTATACATAGTCTTTAAACTTGGATACAGCTTTTCTGAATTTATTAATTTTTTTTGACCATTCTCCATCACATTTTTTTCTCTAAATTTTAGTAAATAATTAATACCAATAGTTCGTATATTATACATTATGGCTACTTTTTCTTCAAATAAGGAGATACCTTTATTGCCACCTGATGAAATCATATTATAGGAGAAAGTACTGTTTGATGTTGTAGCATTTTTACCAGTAGCTTGTCTCGGCTGTCCACCTCTTACCGCACGCAAGATGGGATTTACACCAGTATATACGTAAACTAGAAATTCTGATACTACTTTTTGAGGCATATAATATTGATAAATAGTATTTCTTCCTATTTGTCCAACCTTTATTCTAGATAATTTAATCGTATTTGGGATAGGGGAATTAGTATTGTTTAAAGCATTTAATAATCTTGTATTGGTAATTTTACTTGTAATATTATTTTTTGTAATAGTTGATTTATTATAGGGTCCAGCGAATTGGTTAATAATTGTATTAACAGAAGGATTAGTTTTGTTTTTATATTTCGCTATCATAAGTGCATAACTTCTAGGAAACTTCTGGGCAACGGGTGTTTTCCTGAATTCGTTTTTTAAACGATTTTTCATTGCTTTCACATGTAATAGAAGAAGTCTATTAACGTCATTTTGAGTAGGACGAGCTTCTGGTGGTTTACTAGTATCAAGTAGGATTTTAGTTAACAAATGGCTTCTTAACTTGCCTAATGAATTATTATTACTTAATGAAGAATATAGTTTATTAATTTGGGTTTCTGACAATTTAGTATTTCTATTTATGGTAGTATATAAACTTGAATTTAAACCTAATAAATATGTAATTGAATTTCTTATATTGTTGTTATTTACTTTGGAGTTACGTAGATTTCTCTCTAAGTTTTCAACTTGTTCTTCAAAGTTGAACTGATTGTTACCATTATTATTATTAATATTCATTGCACCACGACCATTACTCATCCTTAATTATTATTATTATTTTTTTTTTATTGAAGTCTTCTGGCTTTGAATGTACCGAAACGAGGTACACCTTTGGCTGTTTTATCTCTATAAACGTATGTTACAACATTACCTGGTTTCCACGATTCTTTTCTCTGAGCGTCATTAAAACCAGAACCAATTTTGAATTCAACATTAGTATTTTTATCTCTTACGATGAGGGCTCCCATAGCATTTTTGTATTTACCTTTACCTTTTTGGACACCGATAACGATTGCTTCTGCGTTTCGTTTTGGTTTAAGTTTTATCAGGAAACGCGAGCGTTTTTCTTCATAAGGTGAATCAATTTTTCGAAGCATAACACCTTCACCTTTCTTTTTAATAATTTTATTATAGAAGTTATTAAGTTGATTTTTTGAAGAAATAACGGTATGTCGGACAGCATTAGGTAAATTTTTGAAGTTTTCGTATCTTTTATTGAATGGTTTATTGCTAGGTGCATCAAATATCATATATTTAACTTTTTTCCATTCATCATTATCTGGAACTTTTTTCATAATGATTGATTGTGTTTCTTCAAACTTACCAGGTCCTAAATACAATTCACCATCAAGATTCATTTTAGGTAATGAATTAAGGAACCATTTAGGTGCGGAGAATTCTTTTCCTGTTCTGGAGTAAAGATTTTTACCATTCCATAATGCTCTAATACCATTAAGTTTTTCTGACATAAAGTAGTTTGTTACTTTATCTGGTTTCGTTTCAACTGCTAACATAGCTTTTCTCCTTTGTTTTTTTTCTAAGAAAGTAGAAGCTTTTTTAGGCATTTGAAAGAATTTTCTGTCTTCAGGTTTGACATATTCAAGACCAAAGAATTGAAAGATGTCTTTTTCTTCTTTAAATGTGCTTGAAACGCCTTTAATACCAGTTTCGCTTAGGGAGTATCCTTTGGTTTTAACGAAAGCTCTCATTTGTTCATTGAAATCACCTGAACCTGTAAAGTATAATAAAGCGAAAGGAAGTTCTTTTCTTGGGGTTAATAAGATATCAATTCTTGAAAATTTATTAGCGGTTTTTCCATAACCTAACCATTTTTTATTACCGAAAGAAAGATGTTTTTCGTGTAGAATATTTTTATTAATACATTCTTTAATAAAGTTTTTGTATTCTTGTACTGAATCATTTTCACAAACGAGAATAACATCAATATCACCAGATTCAGCCGCACCTCTTCTGTAGCTACCGGCGATAATAACTTCGCATTTGTTTGAAATATTTTTTATTTTTTTTTCAAATTCAACAATATCTTTCCTTGGAATTTTTTGAATTGCGTTTGAATGAAAGTTAATTGCGGTTTTTTGGGTGGTTGTAAGTTTATTCATTAAATTTGGTCGGGCTTTAAGGGAAGGAATATTGGAGACACCTTTAGCAACAAGATTTGATGCTAACTTTGGTCCAAATCCGTGAATGTTTGTAAATGGAATAGGTTTATAATCTCGTTGTAGTTTTTTGAGAATACCATCTGGATTTTTGAAACGCATTTTAATTGCGTTCTCTGGTTTCAATTCAGGGAAAGCTTTAATAGCGGAGATACCTTTTTTGTACATCGCTATTTTAAACTGATATCCTTTTTCTTTTTTTAATGATGCTTCGTTGATAGCTCCTTGTAGTTTTTTTAAAGCTTCATCCATTAATAATAATTAAGAAAATTTAAAATTCTGTAAGCATTTTATTATTTTATTATTTTAATGTAATGGTTAATCGTTCAAAAGAGTTTAATAATGTTGTAAAAAACCAAGGTATAAATCAAGCTTATAGAGTATTTTTTAATACTCTCCCTGTAGGAGGTGGATTTACAATAGATGATATCAGAGACAGTTTCAAAAACCGTATAGAAGAAGTGAAGGAGCTTTCGGAAAGCAGACCACAACCGAGGAAACCAGTTTATATAAAAGCGGTTAGAAAGCATTATAATGCAATATATAAACCTGTTCCTCCTCCTACTCCTAATAATGCTGTTCCTGGTTTAAGTAGTAGTAGTAGTAGTAGTCGTAGTAATAGTAGTAATAATAATAATAATAATAATAGTGAAAAGAATAATAATGAGAGCAAGCCAGCAACACAAGTAGTTAATCCTTCACCTGCTCCAGTAGCTGCACCTGCTCCAGTAGCTGCACCTGCTCCATCTGCTCGAAATAATAATATACAAAGAGGAAAGAAGCCTCTAACAACTACACCAGGAAATAATGGTACATATAGAATTGCAAAATTATTGCAAGAAATCAACACTTTAAATGCTAAGCGTAAAAAAGATAAAGAAGAAATAATGCGTATTTTAGAATCATATAAACAACAAGCTATAACAGTTAACCGATTGCATATGAATAATATGAGAGTAGGTGTTGTACCTAATTCCCGAACTACAATTAATGGGCAGAGATTCTATAGAAATAATAATACACCAGTTCCTATGAAAAAAACATTAATGGAACTAACAAAAGAAGGATATGCTATGGAAAACGCACTAAGATATATAGGGGCTCGACAGGTGGCTAAAAATAGAAAGGAAAGAAAAGAAGTATTTAATGCTACAATTGCAACGGAAACGAATAAACTTGTACAGGCAAGGTCAGCGATTCCATCCTACATAAATCAACAACTAATTAAAGAATATATAAATTCAACAAATGAGACGGGTTTAAAGTATAAATTAGAAAACAGGATAGAACAGAAATACAAAGAGAATATAGAGAAGTTATATAAATTAATAAAAGAGTTAGCAAATTCAAAGAGTACACCACAATTAGCTAGTATGAATTTGGGTTAAACACTTAAAGAAACAGATATATAAATGTAAAGAAGCTATGCCAGGGAAGAGAATGAAGAATGAATATAGAAGTCAAAGTGGAGAGAGAACTTTTAGTACTAAAACTCGTAGTAAATTGAAGCAATGGAGAGATGGTAATAATAATTTTACACCATTTTTGTATGAATTTAGTAGGAATGAATTGAATAATATGGGATATGACGACAATGTATATTACTCGTTAGAATGTTTAAAAGCGCAACGGGATTTTTGGATATCGGAAAATAAAAAGAATGAATATAACTGTCCTGTATGTTATGATAAGTATGATAAACCGATTGTATATACATGTGGACATGGATTATGTAAGAAATGTGATGAGAAAATAGAAAATACATGTCCAATATGTAGAGCATCTATTTATAACAGAACATGTTTTCATTTAAAGGTTTGAATTATATTATTGAATAAATGACACCGGAGGTGACAGCAATAACAGATTCTGAGGCGAAAGAGGCGTTAGAATGTGTTATGAGTGAAGATGAAGAGACTTTTATTGATTTTGACAAAATGAAGGGGAAGGATATAGATATATTACTAAAGAATATGGGATTACCAAGGGGTGGATTGGTTCATGAAAGGAGGGAAAGATTAAGAAATGCGTTTAAGGGTTAAAAGTTTTGATAGTATAATATAAGAGTATGTTTTTATATGTATCGTTATCTTTGTACTTTTCTGTAATTTATTATCTTAACTTGTTAAATTTTCACCAGGAAAGTGAAATAACGAGAAGTTATAAAGATGATTATACTGTTTATCTTGAGGGAACTAAAAATGATACTCATTACCCGATGAATCCAAGTTTGATGCATGATAATGATACGGATAATATATGGGGAACTGTGAGGGTGACTAATGATCATAAATGTAACAAGACTAATATATTGACGGAGTATACAAATGAGGTGCATATAATAGATAATTTAGGTAGTGTAGATGTATTTAATGAGGGGGAATTAAGTTGGTGTGTTCATAAAACATTTAAACGAAGGGGTTCGGAGGATCCGAGAAGTTTTTTATGGGGAAAAAGAAAATACGCATTAATAACGATAGTAGGTAAAGAGCCAATACCATGTAGTAATAAGATATATATGTATGATATAGAGAATAAAAGTGTACAACGATTGTATTCACCTTTCTCAAATAACAGAGGGATGGAAAAGAACTGGGTACCATTTGAATATAATGATAGATTATTAATAGAGTATTTTGTGAATCCCCGAAAGATATTTTATTTGGATGGAGAAAAGGTTGAGCCGACATTATGTCCGACGATGAGTATATATTTACATGGTTCGGTACCACCTGTAAGGGTTGGTGATTATTATATAGGAATGGCACATAGTACACCGGATTATATGCATGTATTTTATATATTTGAAACGAACCCACCATTTAGAATACTAAGATTTTCGAAGTATTTCTTTCTAAGTTTAGAAAAGACTGATACGAATGATTACGAATTTGTGACGGGGATGTCATACATAAAGAGTAAAAATAAGATAATGTTATCTTATTCTATTAATGATTGTATTAATAAAATAAATTACTTGGATGTAGATGTAATAATATCATCTATGAAATATAGGTGTCATAAATCAAGTGATATTGTTCAACATTTAATGTTTGAAAATATATAATTTTTTAAACAAAAACATGGTTAAAAACTAAAAAAAAAAACCTTCGGTTGTTTTAAAAAAATAAATTATTTTTTTTAATTTAACTTTAATAATGTTGTTTATACCATTTATAATATCTATATATACGATGTTAGGATTATATATGATATATTTAGCAGTAACACCAATAGTGCATGAACATTATGGATTTACGAAAGAAGAATTGGAAGAGTTTGAAAAAGAACTGGAAGAAAACACGCTTAAAGACATATAAGATGTATAGTGTAATAATGGGTGATGACAATGAAGAAATCATGGGATTAATTCAAGGACGACTTCAACTTGGAAGAGAGAGATATGGTCATGGTGTAAGTGTTGATGATGATACGCGAAGATTTGGAACGGAGAGTGATAATTGGGAATTGATGCTACTTGAAGAAGTATTGGACGCACAAATTTACTGTGCAGCTGCTATGATTAGAATTATGCGTTCTAAAAAGAATGGGTTGAACAATTACACAACAAATGAATTATTTAATAGTGTAGTTAAAAATCACTATTTAACGTATAGCCCATCTAAACGCTTGTTTCATTCTAAATTTTGAACAATTTTCTTTATTTTTCTTTTTAAACTTTTTTTTCTTTGCGCCTTTCATAATGATATCAATATCAATATCGCTATGTTCGTTTTCTATTTGTTGAATTTGTTTTAAATACCATTCATACCACTTTGTTTTCTCATAGATATCTAAGAGAATGTCAAGCGGTAATGATTTACAAGTTAATTTTTGACAAATTAGCTCTAAAGTAAGAATGGTAGAAGGAAACATCCTTAATATTAACTTAAAGAAAAGAGAGGAAATATGAATAAGAGATGTTGTGCGATATTAACAAACATGAACGCGACGATAGGATTACATTTGAAGAGGAGAGGCATTTGTACTTTGTGGATGGTAATCAGGTGGGTACATCTGTGACTACACTATTGCATAAGTTTTTTACATTTGATGCTGAGAGGGTATCTGCCCAGATATCACGAAAGCAGAAGAATGATAAGGGATCTGAGTATTATGGTTTGACTCCAGAAGGGGTAAGGGCGAAGTGGAATAATGGTGCTCAACTGGGTACGATTATGCATGCTCAAATAGAGGATTATTATAATTTGGGAACATTTCCTAAGGAGGAGAGTATTGAGATTGGATATTTTAAGAATTATTTGAAGGACTTTCATGATTTGAAGGGTTATAGAACTGAGTGGGTCGTATATGACGAGGAGCATAATATTGCTGGTTCTATAGATATGATATATATTCATGAGGATGGAACTTTGAGTATTTATGACTGGAAGCGAACGAAGGGGATAAGGAAGGATAATTTTATGGGAGAGAGTGCACTTCCTCCGTTGCATAGTTTTCCGAATGCAAACTATTATCAATATTCGTTGCAATTGAATGTATACAAATGGATATTGGAAAAAAACTATGGTTTTAAGGTTAGGGATATGTGTTTGGTAGTATTGCATAATTCTAATCCTAATTATCAGTTGGAACCTGTGGATGATTTGCAGGATTATGTGGAATTGATAATGAAGTTGCACAAAAAGAACAGTTGTTAACTTCAAAATAAATAAAACACTATGATTGAAAACTTGGTTCGCAAGGTTTTCAACCGTGTGTTTTATTTTTTCTTAATTTTAATTAATGATAACAAAAAGGCGACAATTTTTAGAAAGTAATATCAAATTAATACTACTATTTGCTGTAATATATAAATTATTACCGAAGGGTTCATTTAACAAAGAGATAGGAACATTTGATTGTGTATATTTCTCTACTATAACTCATACAACAGTTGGATACGGAGATATATATCCTGTAACAACTACAGCTAAAGTATTATGTAGTATTCAATCATTTTTAATATTTTTCTTAGTAACAGAAGCGTTTGTAAAAACTTAAAGAAACAAAATATTAAAGGGGTAATGGAACAAGAGAAAGTATTTTATAGTTTCTTATGTCCTATGTGTGCATATGGAGAAAATTTAAATAAACAAAATAAAAATATAAGTTGTCTATCTGGGGGAATTACATATAGTTTATATAGTGTATTGGGATGTTTAGTGGGGGATCTAATATTTGGAAATATTTATGGAAGTTGTTGTGTATCTCAATTGTGTACAGGAATGTACAAAGTTGATAGTTCTATAAAGATAAGAGAAAAGTATAACTTGGATATGACTATATGTGAAATGGCGATGCCATTTATATGTACACCAATATCAATTATTCAAGATAGAAATATAATTAATAGTGTGGTATTGGATGAAATAGATATAGAGCCTGAACCATATGAAATAAAGGGATGAATTAATTTTTTGCTTTAATTTTTGTTTTTAGTTCTGCAAGAACAGCATTCAAGCCTTTTCTTTTTGTAAGGTTGGGTTTGTTTAGTATAGGTGCAGAAGGTTTTGGAGGTGGTGGTGGAGGTCTGGGCGGTTTAGGAATATTGATATGTTTTGGAATATTAATTTCTTTTGGAATAAATTTATTCTGATGAGAATTCATTTTTGAACGAATGAGAAGACTAACTAATCCTTTTAGTTCTTTAATATTTTGTTTGAGTTCTTTACATTCATAGAATTTTTGTTTTCTACAATATGTTTTACCTTTTTTAGTGACAGTTTCTTCTCCTGATCTACAAGGTGTTGGTGCCATTATTAGAATAAAAATATATAATAATTTAGCTATATGAAGTTATTTTATTTTTTTATTTATGTAGGAAGATATATATAAGTATAATAAAATGCCAACTCATAAAGACTTATTAGATATAGTGAAGAGATACAAGAAGAAAAAGTGTCCATCACATAGTACAAGTGTTCCTAGAGATTCTCGGGGAAAACCTAAACCTAGATATCATTCTAAGAATAGATTACAAAAAATAATTAATGATTTTGTAATGGTACCTGTGGCCTTTCCTCCTCCATCTGGTTCCAAAACAAAGAGTCCCCCAAAACAGAAGAAGAAAAGTCGTAAACCAAAGAGCGCTATACCAAAAATAGATCCAATAAATAATTTTAATAATGAGCCAATAAGTAGAAGATTAAGGCCAAGGAAAAAATAAAATGCCTAGCATTTTATTTTTTAAAATCAACCAAAGGTTGATTTTTGTTTAAAATAAACATACTTAAAGAAATGAAGAAAGGTATATATAGAATAGATATGAAGACGAGAAGCAGATACTATGCTCCAGAAGTAAGTTGTACATCTATAGTGTATAAAGAACCATCGGGTTTGTATATAAGGAAGAGGGTATATAATGGAATTAGATATATTATGATGAGTATGCTATATAGTTATATGTTTTTTTGTGTATTTATTGTGACGATGTTTATGGGTATGATGGGCTATGATTATGTGATAAATAACTTTTAAAGAAATAATAATTGTATAATTAATGGAGCAGGTCGGTCGATTTTGGTTTATAGAAACAAAAAGTATAAAAAATACATATGAAGATGCGTTTGATGCAATAACTGTATTGGATTTATGGGATTTTATAAGGAAACATAGAATGCGAAGTTTTTTATTACATCCATCGCCAATATTTAGACAGTTGTATAAATTGACAATTAAGAATGCGTTATTATCTGATAACACATATGAGATGATAATGCACAATATGAAGTATATGTCTGTTAACGGATACCATAGATGGGAAATGTATTATATAAAGACACATCGCCCGGATTTGTATGTTGCAGGAAAGACAATAAATAGAATAATATATGATATATATTCTAATCCATATTATAAAAAGGGAAGGGAACGAATAGAAAAGATGTTTAAAGAAATTAATTAATGATTAATAATAATAGAATGCGTTATATATCATTTGAACGCATGTTAAAAGAATGTGGAAAGAAACAAATAATCAAATTAGAGGATAGAAGTCCTAAGTTTTTATTTGGAACAAAAAATTATGGAGATATACCGGGTAAAATAAATAGATCAGATGGAGACCCATGGGATGTTATTGTACCAGGTTATCCTAAACTAAGAAGAGACACTCCTATGAAAACAAGAAGATTAGAAGGAGTAATAATGTTTAATAATGGTAATCATAAATTAGTATTTGATATTGAGACTGATGAAAAGAGAAGAACTCAAGAACAAATAAAGAAAGAGCTAGATAGATATATAAAATTATATAAAAAATTAACAGGAAGACAAGGATATTTGATAGTATTTTAACCAAAATTAACCATACCTAGATCTCATATCAGCGTATGACATTTTTCCATCAAAAAACGATTTTATTCCATCATATTGAACTTTTCCATCAGGAAGTGATTCGGAAATGTCTTTTATTTCCTTTAATATTTCTTCTTTTTTAGGTTTAACTTGATTTGTTTTTTTAGGTAATATATAAACAATCTTTTTTTTTGAATCTTTTTTTTTAATGTATAAAGATTTTTTTTCTTTTGTTATGAAAGAACCCATTAGTATTAAACTTAGATTTTTCTTTAAATTATTTTTAAACAAAAAAATGTCGGTTTAAACAAGGCAAAGTTTTTTATAATAAATAATAAGAATGGATCCGTATTCTATATTAGGTATACAACCAACTGAGAATTGGGATGTAATAAAGAAGGCTTATAAGAAGATGGCATCTGAAACACATCCAGATAAAATGGGTCATGCAAAATATTTTATGATGGTTCATGAAGCTTATCAGGATTTAGAAAAAGTGTATGGTGTAAAGAAGAAGGTAAAACAACGAGAAAATATAGAAGATGTAATAGAAAGCGGAGGTCGTAAGCCATGTAGTGAGGAGAATTTTAATGAGTATTACGAAACTAATGAGATTAGACAATCAAATCCATTTGAGAATGGATATAGAAAGTATATGTCAAAGTCTAAAGTAAGGGAAGATGCTGAAGAATTAGTAAATGCAAAAGTCAAGAAACCAGAGAAAAGAATAATAGTTAGGAATGAACCAGATGCTGCATCAACACATAAACAGTGGTTAGATCAAGTAGGATTATTGGGTGTTGAGCAGATAGATGATTTTTCCTGTACATCAGGGACAGATTATATGTTAGCGTACCAAGATGCTGAAGAAGTAAAAGAAAAACATAAATACTATAATAATATAGATGAATTGGAGCATGAGCGTTCTAATATGTCTATGGAACTATCAAGAGAAGAGCGTCGTAAGAAGGAATTTATAGAGAGAGAAAGACTTAAAAAAGAACAACGAAGGAGACAAGTATTGAAAAAGAATGATAATGATACATATGAATTATATAGACAGATACATCAACTATTAAAATGAGTTTAATTATTATTAATTAAAGTATTTGTTAGTATTAAATGAATAACAAAGGATTTATTATTAAATTTAGCGAAGGTAGTTCTAGGATTAAGAATGAAGAGTATAAAGAATATCTATATTGGCATATTGACAATACAGTACTTCCTAACACAAAAGCACCATTAACATCTGAACGCGCAGAAGAGTTATCAAAGGTGAAGAAGATATCAATAATTGAAAATGTAGATGAAGTATGGGGAGATACTGAATTTGATATATACGATACATTTCGTCTATTACAACCAATTCTAACTATTGAAGAAGAGGAAGAAGAGACAGAAAAGGAATCTATTAAGGAGCCAGTGAGAGAAGTTATAAAGGAGCCAGTGAAAGAAGTTATAAAGGAGCCAGTGAAAGAAGTTATAAAGGAGCCAGTGAAAGAAGTTATAAAGGAGCCAGTTGTTATAGTTGAAGAACCTGCTAAGGAAGATGTAATGAGGGAGGCATCTGTACCATCTGTATTGATGTCTCCTGACTATATTAGTGGAACTGCATCTAATCAAAAAGAACCGGAAAAGGTGCTTTTTGAGCAGATTATGAATCAATTTAAAAGGTTAAGAAACCGAAAGTTGAAGATATCTGTATTAATTGGGGATTTACAGGATTGTCAAAGTCAGGGTTTTGCAGTAGAAGCTGCTTATCATCCTTTACAATCACAGATAGATTCAATAGAAGAGTTTGAAACAGGTATATGTGATGATTTATCTAAAATAATAACAAAAATGCAAAGTATTTAGATTACATTTTCCATCTATTTTTGCAATCGCAACAAGTAATAAAGTTTGTCATTGGTTCATCGGCTGAACGAGTTTGTAAGCTATAATATGTAGTTTTTTTGGAACCACATTTACTACACTGGAATACACCTTCTTCTTGAACTTCATCTTGTTGAAGAAGATTTTGTAAAGAATATGTATCTGGATACACATCTTCTTTTTTTAAATATCCAACATTTTTAGATAATATATCTTTATTAATTATCTTATTATATATATGTTCTTCTTGAACATAAGATTTAATCTTTTTAGAAACAGTATTATATATATGAATAAATATAGGGGTGTTCCAGCTACAAGTTATGTTATGTTTTCCAGCTATATCTATAGCATTATTAAAAATACTTTTCTCAATATTTAATGCACATGTTTCAGGAAAAATATTGGAGAAGTATTCTTGTATGGTTTCTCTCATAATATATATACAACAATATATTCTTTAATAGGTTTAAAATTACTTTTTCATGTTTCTAGCTATAGGTGCTCTTTGATTTAGTCCTTTTTGGCATACTTTTAAAGCATTCTTAAATTGTCCTGGTTTAATCATCTTTGAAACATGAGCGATTGCTTGTGAAGTCATCTTAAGTCTGTTAGCAGCAAGTGTTGGAGAAATTTTTGCTGTTATAACAATATCGTTTTTTGGCATTTTAGGAACTTTAGGTATCTTGGGCATTTTAGGTCTACTAGGCATTTTTCTTCTCATCATTTTGTTTAATATATGTTAATAAAAAAAACTAAATTTACTTAAAGAGATAATGTAGTGGATTACTAATGATTATTTTGGGTTTAATAAGTTTATTGTGGATACCCGTATTTTTATTTTATTGTAGTAATAATAATAGGACAGAAGATGAAATTGAAGAAGACGCAATGCATGATTTGTGCGAAGATGACGACTATAACAGTTGTATTAAACAGGATTGAGTATTGTGGTTGTTGTTATAGAGACTTAATAATTAAGTGTAATAATTAGTATTGTCGTTAAAGTATTGTTCATTGAATTGTTTGAATTCATTAAAATTTTTGTTAAGAAAAAGAAATTTTTGTACAAGGTTTATAGTGGTTTTATAACTTGCGAATTCTTTTGCTGTCTTTTCATCTAAATTAAGTTTCATAATTTGTTTATAGGAAGCGTATCCAATGCTATATATTTTATCAATTCTCCGTAGAAATATATCGTTTATCTTAGATTTGTTGTTTGTTGTAATAAAAACGCATAAATTATTAATTGATAAGAAACCATCTAGTATATTAATAATGGTAGAGAATGATATTGAATTATCATTAATAGAATCAAAGTAGTGATCAATATCTTCAATGACTATGAAAGATCTATTCGGTGCTTTTTGAAAGGCTCTTCTAAGACTTTTCTCATCTAAAGACTTATCAAGAATATCTAACATACATATATTGTAGTTATATTCAGATGCTAAAGAATGTATAAGACTAGTTTTTCCGCATCCAGGAGGTCCGCTTAGGAGGTATGTTCTTGTATATGGAATATAGGATGATTTATATATATTTTCATTTTTAATAAAATTATTAAAGTCGTC
>MDSV01206682.1_pt1 | contig 13758 bp, 11 predicted proteins | sample 810851 | NCBI WGS metagenome assembly MDSV01 (sample SAMN05326640, study PRJNA326480) | marine metagenome | isolation source: seawater | place: Atlantic Ocean: North East | collected 2012 | reverse complement strand
GACCATGTGACTCCCCCCATGTAGTAAAACGAAATATCTTTCCAAAAGTATTAAATGACATTAAATATACTATATAGATTATTTTGTTTAAATTATGAATCAAAAAAACTCTTTAGGATTAAATAAATGCTTTGGGGAATTAGAAAACCCTTTTAAATTGTTCGAAGAATGGTTTGATGAAGCAAAAAAGTCTGAATTAAATGATCCAAATGCACTTGCTCTCGCTACATCAAATAAAGAAGGTATACCGTCAGTTAGAATGGTATTACTCAAAGGTTTCAGTGAAAAGGGTTTTGTATTTTATACAAATTTAAAAAGTAAAAAAAGTGGAGACATTAAAAGTAATCCCCAAGCATCAATGTGTTTTCATTGGAAAAGTTTACAAAGACAAATAAGAATAGTTGGTAAAATAAATAGTGTTTCAGATAAAGAGGCTGATGAATATTATAGTAGCAGAAGTTATGGTAGTCGTATTGGGGCTTGGGCCTCTAAGCAAAGCACGATTTTAAATAATAGAGATCAGCTTTATACAGCAATTGATAATTATAAAAAAAAATATCCTGATGAAAATAATGTTCCAAGACCAGAATATTGGTCGGGATGGAATTTGTCACCTGATGAAATTGAATTTTGGCTTGATGGAAAAAACAGAATTCATGAGAGGCTTAAATATGTAAAAGATCAAACTGGTGAATGGAGCAAATCTTTATTGAGTCCTTAGAAACTTCTTTCCAAACTAAATGAAGTAAGATTTTCTAAAATTTTTTTTTCTTCACTATCTTTGAAGGCAGTTAAAGAATTCGATGCAAGATTAACAAAATGTTCTGCTTTTTTGTAACATTCTTTGATAATTTTATATTTTTTAATAAGAGTTAAAGTGAAATTTAAATCTTCATTAGATCTAACTGTTTTTTTAAAAATATCATTAAGTTTTTTTTTTCAAAAGAAGATATTTTTTGGAATAATAGTATAACTGGTAAAGTAATTTTACCTTCAAAAAAATCTTTACCAATTTTTTTACCAAAAAATTTTAAACTGGAGTTATAATCAAGAGTATCATCAGCAATTTGAAACGTTAAACCTAAATTTTTTCCATAAAACTTTAAGGCGTCTTTTTCTTTTTGTTCTTTATTTGATAAAATTGCACCAACTTTAGTTGCAGCAGAAAAAAGTTCTGCTGTTTTAGCAGTTATAATTTTAAGGTAAGTTTCCTCTAACATATCAATTTCACCTTTATGTTGAAGTTGAAGAACTTCACCTTGTGCAATTTTTGAAGAAGTTGATGATAAAAGTTTAAGAACTTCTTGGTTTCCATCTTCAACCATCATTTCAAAGCATCTACTTAAAAGATAATCACCAACTAATATTGAGGATTGGTTGCCCCATATTGAATTTAATGTTTCTTTTCCTCTTCTTATGCCACCAACATCAATTACATCGTCATGCATCAATGTTGCACCATGAATCATCTCTATACATGCTGCTAAATTTATATCTCGACCACCTTTGGTGTAGCCACAAAGCTTAGCAGATCCAAGTGTTAAAAGTGCTCTTAATCTTTTTCCACCAGTTTTAATGTGATAGTCTGTCATACTTTTTACTAAATCGACGTCACTAACTAATTTTGATTTTATCTTTTCTTCTACCAAAACTAATTTTTCATCAACTGAGTCTTTAAGCTGAAAATAAGAGTTATTTATTTGGTTTTTAAGTTGAACTACAGTTCCCATGAGAATAAGTTAATATAATTAAGTTATATTTATTACTTATCAATTGACGCACCCTAATCTTCAACTATAAGTAGGCTTTATATTAATTAAAAATTCTATAAGGATTAATAATGTTCTCTTTTTTTAAAAAAAAAAAAATTATTCCCCATATAAGGCTGTCCGGTGTTATTGGATCTGCGGGTAGATTTAAACAAGGCATTGATTTTTCAGGTCAGCAAGAAATCATAAAAAAAGCTTTTTCATTTAAAAAAGCAAAAAGTATAGCTATATCAATAAATTCTCCAGGAGGTTCTCCTGTCCAGTCTCACCTAATTCATGATTATATTAGGCAATTAGCTAAAAAAAATGAAAAAAAAGTTATAGTTTTTGCTGAAGATGTTGCGGCATCTGGAGGTTACTTAATAGCTTGTGCCGGAGATGAAATCTATGCAAATTCAAGTTCTATAGTAGGTTCAATAGGAGTTATCTCAGCTTCATTTGGCTTCCAAGATGCTATTAAAAAAATTGGTGTTCAAAGAAGAGTTTATACTGCAGGAAAAAATAAAAGTACTCTAGATCCTTTTAAAGAGGAAAAAGAAGAAGACATTGAAAGAATAAAAAAATTACAATTAGAATTACACTCGGATTTTATTGAAGTTGTTAAAAAAAGTAGGGGCTCAAAACTTCAAGATCCTGAAAAAAATAATACTTTCACAGGGGAATTTTGGTCAGGTTCTGCATCAAAAAAATTAGGATTAATAGATGGCATTGGTAATGCTGAACAAATATTAAGGGAAAAATTTGGGGAAGACGTAATTATAAAAAAACTAGAGAAGCAAAAAAGTTTTATAGCAAAAAAACTGTCTTCTTCGATAGATAATCAAATTGATAATATAGTTAGCGTCATAGAGGAAAGAGCCTTGTGGCAAAAATTTGGTTTATAAATGCCAAAAAAAATTAAAAAAAAAAATAAGCCTATATTTCAATCATTTCAAGATACAATTTTAAATTTACAAAAGTTTTGGAGCAAACAAGGATGTATCGTTTTACAGCCTTATGATATGGAGGTAGGAGCTGGAACTTTTCATCCAGCAACAACTTTAAGATCATTAGGTCCTAAAGCATGGAAAGTGGCATACGTACAACCATCAAGAAGACCAACAGATGGAAGATATGGAGAAAATCCAAACAGACTTCAGCATTATTATCAGTTTCAAGTTTTAATTAAACCATCACCAGACAATATCAAAAAACTTTATTTAAATAGTTTGACGGTAATTGGTATTAATCATAAAGAGCATGATATTAGATTTGTAGAAGATGATTGGGAAAGTCCAACATTAGGTGCTGCAGGACTTGGATGGGAAGTTTGGTGTGATGGAATGGAAATCACTCAATTTACTTATTTTCAACAAATGGCTGGTATAGAATGTAAACCAGTTTCAGTTGAGATTACTTATGGTCTTGAAAGAATTTGTATGTTCACTCAACAAAAAAAAAATGTTTATGATCTTGTATGGAATAATGAAGATGTAAAATATGGAGATGTTTTTCTACAAGCTGAAAAAGAATTTTCAGCCTATAACTTTGAACATGCAAATACAGATAATTTATTTAAAATGTTTGATATGTTAGATAAAGAAGCAAAATCATTAGTAGAAAAAAAAATATCTCTACCCGCTTATGATCAATGTTTAAAAGCAAGTCATATTTTTAATATTTTAGATGCTAGAGGAGCTATAAGTGTTGCTCAAAGAGCAGATTATATTGGACGTATTAGAGATATCACCAAATTAGTTGCTGAAGTATGGTTAAGTAGTCAAAAAGAATAATGTCAGAATTTTTTTTAGAATTATTTAGTGAAGAAATTCCTGCAAATTTACAGCGCAATTCTAGAGTCTTATTATTAGAAAATTTTCAAAAATTATTTAAGGAAAAAAATATATTTTTTAAAAAGAGTAAATCTCACTCAACTCCAAATAGGTTAGTGATTATATTTGAAGGCCTATCTAAGATAATAATTCAAAAAGCCGAAGAAATAAAAGGACCTAATATTAACGCTCCCGAAGAAGCAATAAATGGTTTTTTGAGGTCCAATTTAATAACTAAAAAAGATTTATTTGTAAAAAAAATAGAAAAAAGAGAATTTTATTTTTTTAAAAAATCGTCACAAAAAATAAATACAATTAGCCTACTCGAAGAGCATATACCATTAATTCTTAAAAAATTACAATGGAAAAAATCAATGAAATGGGCCAATTATAATGTTAATTGGGCAAGACCATTGAAATCAATATTAGCAGTTTTTGATAATAAAAATTTAAACTTTAATTTTCACCATTTGATAGCTTCTAATGCAACTTTTATTGATAAAGAATTTGAAGATAAAAAAAAAGTATTTAAAAATTTTAAAAGTTATAAAATTTTTTTTAATAAACTAGGAATTATCATTGATCATGTTTCAAGAAAAGAATTTATTAAAAAACAATTAGAAAAAATATCGAAAAATAAAAACTTCAAAGTTGAATTTGATAATAAACTTTTAGATGAGGTTACCGATATTGTTGATCAACCTAATATTTTACTTTGTAAATTTGACGAAAAGTTCTTAAGTATACCAAAAGAAATTTTGATCATTACAATGAAATATCATCAAAAGTATTTTCCTACATTTGATAAAAAAGAAAGAATTACAAATCAATTTTTAATTGTGGCAAACAAAAAAGATAAAGCTGGCTATATAAAGTTGGGTAATGAAAGAGTAGTAGAAGCAAGATTAAGCGATGCTCAATTTTTTTGGGAAAAAGACAAATCACAAAATTTAGTAAAACAAGTCTCTAAACTTAAATCAATTAATTATTTTAATGGTCTAGGTTCTTATTTTGATAAGGCTCAAAGAATGAGAAAGCTTGCTGGTATTATTTCAGATGAATTGCTAATTAGCAAAGACAAAGTAGAGTTATCAGCTTCCATTTGTAAGGTAGATTTAATTTCAGATTTAGTGAATGAATTTCCGGAGCTACAAGGAGTCATGGGAGGATATTTTGCGGAAGCACAAGGTTTTGATAAAGAGATTTCATTAGCAATAAGTGAACATTATTTTCCAACTGGATTAGATAGCAAAACTCCAAAAAAACCTTTTAGCATTGCCTTAGCTTTAACTGACAAGATGGATACTTTAGTAGGTTTCTTTGGAATTAATCAAAAACCAACAAGTTCAAAGGATCCTTATGCACTTAGAAGATCAGCATTAGGTTTAATAAAAATTTTAATAGATAATAATAAAGAATTTAATGTAAAGCATTTGATAGATAGTTCAATTTTATTTTATAGGGATCAAGGTTTTGAACTTTCAAATGAATCTTTACAAAAAGAACTAACAGATTTTTTAATGGAAAGATTAAAATATTATATGAAAGAAAAAGGAATTCGTAATGACATAATTGATGCAAGTATTAGCTCTTTTAGTTTAAGCAAAATGAATAGGACATTTAAAAAAGCATTAACATTAAATAATGTGATAAATAAACAAATTGGAGAAGATATAGTTCTAAGCTATAAAAGAGCTTATAATATTTTAGAGAGTGAATTAAAAAATAAGGATATAGAACTTTCAAACACAACTGATCCTGGTATTTTTAAGAATGATCATGAGATTAATTTATTAAAAAAAATCAACGAATTAAAAAAATATTTTAATGGAGTAGATAAAGACGAAGATTATATAGAGTCTCTTACTAATTTAGCTGAGGCAAAAACAATAATTTTCAATTTTTTTGATAATATTAAAGTTAATGATGAGAATAAAAATATAAAAAAAAACAGATTGGAACTTTTGCAAATGTTATGTAAAACATTTGAAAATTATATAAATTTTTCAAGTATTGAGGTCAAATAGTGAATAAATTAATATTAAATTTTAAATCTAAAGAATTAAAAAAAATAAAAAACCCTAAAAATTTCTTAGGTGGAAAGGGTGCCAATCTTTCGGAAATGGGAAGAATAGGTCTACCTGTACCTCCAGGGTTTACAATTTCAACAAAAGTATGTGATCTATTTTATAAAGACAAAAAAAAGCTAAATTCAAAAATAATTAATTCAATTAAAAAGGAATTAAAAACAATTGAAAAAGAAGTAAAAAAAAAATTCGGCGATCTAAAAAATCCCTTATTATTGTCAGTTAGATCAGGAGCAAGAGTATCAATGCCTGGAATGATGGATACAATTTTAAACCTTGGTTTAAATGATAAAACAGTAATAGCATTAGCAAACAAAACTTCTAATGTTAGATTTGCTAAAGATAGCTATAGAAGATTTATTCAAATGTATGCAAGTGTTGTAATGGGAGTTGAGAGTTATCATTTTGAAGAATTGATTGAAAATTACAAATTAACTAAAGGTGTTCTTTTAGATACAAATTTAGATGAGAATGATTGGGAAGGTTTGATTAATGATTTTAAAAAGATTATTAAAGATAAAACAAAAAAAGACTTTCCACAAAATGTGTATGATCAATTACTAGGAGCAATTAGCGCTGTATTCTTGTCTTGGGAAAGTAATAGAGCAAAAGTTTACAGGAAATTAAACCAAATTCCTGCAGACTGGGGAACAGCAGTTAACGTTCAGTCAATGGTATTTGGTAATATGGGTGATGATTGTGCTACAGGAGTTGTCTTCACTAGAAATCCATCAGATGGTACTAATGAAATTTATGGAGAATACTTAATTAATGCTCAAGGAGAAGATGTTGTAGCAGGAACAAGAACTCCACAATACATAACTAAGAAGGCTAGAAAAAATGCCAACGTAAAACAGGACTCCATGGAAGAGTCTATGCCTAAAGTATTTAAACAATTATATAAAATTTTAAAATTATTAGAAAAACATTATAAAGATATGCAAGATGTAGAATTTACTGTTGAAAATAAAAAATTATGGATGTTACAAACTAGATCTGGAAAAAGAACTTCAAAATCTGCTGTTAAAATTGCAGTAGATATGGTTAAAGAAAAATTAATATCAAAAAAAGAAGCTGTATTAAGAGTGGATCCTAATTCGTTAGACACATTATTGCATCCTACGTTAGATGAAAAAAGTCAGATAAATGTTATTGCAAGTGGTCTACCAGCTTCACCAGGTGCTGCTAGTGGAAAAGTAGTTTTTTCTTCAAATGAAGCAGAAAGATTAAATGGTATGATGCAAGATACAATTTTAGTTAGAGTTGAAACGTCACCAGAAGATATTCATGGAATGCATGCAGCAAAAGGAATTTTAACTGCTAGAGGAGGAATGACAAGTCATGCAGCAGTAGTCGCAAGAGGCATGGGAAGACCATGTGTTTCAGGATCAAGTGAAATTGATATTAATTATGTGTCTAAAACCTTTAAAACACATTCAATTGAAATTAAAGAAGGTGATATAATTACGATCGACGGCTCAACTGGAAGAATTATTTTAGGAGAAGTGCCTACGGTGAAACCTGAAATTTCTGGAGATTTTTCAACATTGATGAGTTGGGCAGATGGATACAGAAAATTAAATGTAAGAAGTAATTCTGAGACTCCATTAGATACAAAAACAGCAAGAGATTTTGGAGCTGAAGGAATAGGACTTTGTAGAACAGAACATATGTTTTTTGATGAAGAGAGAATTTTGTCAGTTAGAGAGATGATTTTATCAAAAACAAAAGAAGACAGAAGCAAAGCTTTAGGAAAACTTTTACCATATCAAAGAGAAGATTTTAAACAAATATTTAAAATTATGAACGGATTACCTGTAACTGTAAGATTATTAGATCCACCATTACATGAATTTCTTCCAAAAACACAAAAAGAAATTGAAGACATCACAAAAGTAGTTGGTCTTCCTTTCAAAGAAATAGAGACAAGAATTAATGAGCTTCATGAACAAAATCCTATGTTAGGTCATAGGGGATGTAGATTAGGAATTTCATTTCCTGAGATTTATGAAATGCAATGTAGAGCAATTTTTGAAGCATTATCTGAACTAAAACTAAAAAAATTAAAATCAGCATTTCCTGAGATAATGATTCCTTTAGTTTCAACTGAAGCTGAAATAAAAATTATGAAAGATTTAGTTGTAAGAATAGCAAAAGAGGTTCAAAAAAATAAAAATGTCAAAATTGATTATATTGTGGGTACAATGATTGAACTGCCAAGAGCGGCTCTAAAAGCAAAAGAAATTGCAAAACATGCAGATTTTTTTAGTTTTGGAACAAACGATTTAACTCAAACAACATTTGGTTTAAGTCGAGATGACAGTGGAAAATTTTTAAATGATTATATTGAAAATAAAATTTTTTCTATAGATCCTTTTGTTTCAATTGATGATGGGGTAGGAGATTTAATTGAAATTGCAGTAGAGAAAGGAAAAAAACAAAACAAAAAGATTAAACTTGGGATCTGCGGGGAGCATGGTGGGGATCCTAAAAGTATCAAATTTTGTGCAAATACTGGTTTAGATTATGTTTCTTGTTCTCCATATAGAGTGCCTGTTGCAAGACTAGCTGCAGCTCAAGCAGAGCTATCTAAAAAAGATTAAATTTCTAATTTGAAATCAATTGCAGAAGCACTGTGAGTGATGCTTCCAATTGAGATTCTATTTACTCCTGTACTTGCAATTTTTTTAATCGTTTTTAGATTAATATTTCCTGAAGCTTCAGTTTCATAATATTTTCTTGCTATTTTTACTCCAGTTCGAAGAGTTTTATAATTCATATTGTCAAACAAGACAGTATTAAATTTTAAACCCATTATCTGTTTAAGCTGTTTTAAATTATCAATCTCTACAGTAATTTTTCTTCCTTTCTTTTTTTTAATTGCTAGAGATACTAAAGTCTTGATACTTGAGCTTGCTATATGATTATCCTTAATCAGAAATTCATCACTTAGGTTAAATCTATGATTAAACCCCCCTCCTAATTTAACAGCATATTTTTGTAAGACTCTTAAAGTTGGAATTGTTTTTCTAGTGCAACAAATTTTACATTTTTTATTGACTATTTTTACAAAATTATTTGTTTTAGTAGCTATACCAGATAAATGACTCATAAAATTTAAAGCAACTCTTTCACCGATTAGAATATTTTCAGCTTTACCTTTTATAGTGGCTATTAATTCATTTTTTTTTACTGATGTACCCTCTTTTTTTTTTATATTGAATTTAATTTTATTATCTATCAATTTGAAAGTTTGTTTCGCAAATTCTAATCCAGCAACTATTGCTTCTTGATTTGAAAATAATTTAACTTTTATCATTTTTGTATTTTTTATTAAGCTAGACGTAATATCACCTGAGGGATAAAGATCCTCGTTCAAAGCTCGCTTAACAGTATTTTTAATATAATAATTACTTAATTTAATTTGAGGCACTTTTTATTATCTGCCTATTGCAGCCATTCTTTCAACAGGAATTTTTGCTTTTTCAATTGTCTCTCTATCCATAATTATTTCACCAGTTTCATTCTCTAGGCAATCTAAAATTTTTGGCAATGTAATTTTTTTCATATGAGGACAAAGGTTACATGGTCTAATAAATTCAACATTTGGGTTCTCTACTTGTATATTGTCACTCATTGAACATTCAGTGACCATCATTATTTTTTTAGGTTGATTATCTTCTACATATTTAATCATGCCTCCTGTTGATCCAGCAAAATCACTTGCTTTAATTACATCCGGAGGACATTCTGGATGTGCTATGATCTTAATTCCAGGATTTTTTTTTCTAATATCGTTTATTTCTTTTTCATTAAACTGTTCATGAACCATGCAAATACCTTTCCAAGCAATAATTTCAACATCTGTCTGAGAAGCAACATACTTAGCTAAATAATCATCGGGTAAAAAAATAACTTTTTTAACTCCAAGAGACTCAACAATTTTTACAGCGTTGGCAGATGTACAACAAATGTCAGTTTCTGCTTTTACTTCTGCAGATGTGTTTACGTAAGATACAACAGGAACGCCAGGATATTTTTCTTTTAATAATCTTACATCTTTACCAGTTATAGATGATGATAAAGAACAGCCTGCATCCATATCAGGTAGTAAAACTTTTTTTTCGGGACTCATTAATTTAGAAGTTTCGGCCATGAAATGTACACCTGCCATCACAATTATGTCAGCTTTAGTTTTAGAGGCCTCTATTGCAAGAGCTAGAGAGTCTGCTGCAACATCTGCAATACCATGATAAATTTCTGGTGTTTGATAATTATGCGCTAACACAATTGCATTCTTTTTTTTTTTTAATTGATTAATTTTATGAATATAAGGAGCATGTACTGACCATTCAATCTCAGGCATAACCTTAGATATTTTTTGATAAATAGGATCAGTTGCGATTTTTATTTCGGATGTAAATTCCATAACAAAACTTATCAATTTGATTAATAATTGTCATTCACTTATTATGCCACACTACTTAATCCAATCAGGCATTTTTATTCTTAAAACTGCATTTTTACTTTTTAATTCAGTACCTTTTTTAAAGTTTTCGTCTAAGTATTTGACTAAAGCAAAAGGGTATTCACCATTAATTAACACCTTACCAATTTCAATATTTTTTGAAAATATTGGCTCATCTTCATTTAGCTTTCCTTTGATTAGCTCAATAGGTAACAATCTTTTTGAAAGTTTATTTTTAAGTTTTATCCTGGCGGTATTTTCTTGACCTACATAACAGCCTTTTTTAAAATCAATTCCATTAAGCTCTTCAAAATTACACTCGATACCAAATAATTTATTTTGTAATTTATTCATATTTTGTTGAGCTATTCCTAATTGATGACTAAATTTATAGTATTCATTAACATTAGCATCCTTCAAACCTAATTTTTTTAAGGATAAATAAAGTTTTTCTAGATTTATAATAAGTCTTGCGCCCAACATCTTATTTCTTGGATCAAGCAAAATAGGATCTTCTCTATACTTGATTGTATTCCCAGGTTCATTTTTAGTACTCTCAAATTCTAAAAATTTTTTTTGATTAAAGGCTGCAATTACAAATTCATTACTTAAATTCATAATTTCAACCTTTGATCTAAGTTTATAAATATTAAGTTGTTTAAAAAGGGCTAACACTTGGGATTTTTCACAATCTAAGAGGTATCCCAATTTATGTTTTGCAATTATAAAAGAGAATAGAAACTTACCCTGTGGAGTGAGTAGTGACGCAAAACAGCTATTAGCTTCATTAACTTTATTTATATCATTGCTAATTAGATTTTGCAGAAATTCTCTAGCATCCGCTCCATTTACATATAGAATTCCTCTATCTTCTAAAATATATACATTTTGATTATTCATAATTGATTGATGTATAAATATAATATAATTACTTTTTTTATAAATGTTAGATCTAATAATTAAAAATGGCTCATGTTACATAGATAAAGATCTTAAAGATCAAGATATTGCTATTAAAGATGGTAAAATAATCGAAATTGGCGAAATTAAAGATGATGCAAAAGAGATATATGACGCCAAAGGTTTAACAGTTTTACCAGGTTGTATAGATACTCAAACTCATTTTAGAGAACCAGGCTCAACAGATACAGAAGATCTAAACTCTGGAAGTAGAGCAGCAGTTGCTGGTGGAATAACTAGTGTTTTTGAAATGCCAAATACTAATCCTCCAACTTCTAATAAAGTAGAATTTCAAAAAAAATTAGATCTGGCAAAAAACAGAATGTATTGTAATTATGCTTTTTATTTTGGAGCAACGGCAGACAATGCAAATGAATTAGCAAATCTAAAAAACTTAGAAGGCTGTTGCGGAATTAAACTTTTTGCGGGTTCCTCTACTGGCAATCTATTAGTTGCAGACGAGGAAGATATTGAAAAAGTATTTAAAAATAGTTCAAAAGTAGTTGCTGTCCATTCTGAAGATGAAGAAATTTTAAATATAAATAAAAAACTAATTAAGGACGGAGATGTTCACTCACATCCAATTTGGAGAAGTGAGGAATGTGCTATTTCATCTACTAGGAGAATTGTAAAAATAGCTGAGAGATATAATAAAAAAGCACATATTCTTCATATTACTACAAAACAAGAGATCGATTTTTTGTCACAACATAAAGGAAATATTACATTTGAAATTACACCTCAACACCTAACTATATATGCTCCAGATTGTTATAACAAACTAGGCACATATGCTCAAATGAATCCTCCAATAAGAGATAAATCTCATTATGATAGATTATGGTATGGAGTTAAGAATAATTTAAATGATACAATTGGTTCTGATCATGCTCCACATTTAAAAAAAAATAAGGAAAAGATTTATCCAAATTCACCATCAGGTATGCCTGGAGTTCAAACTCTTGTACCAGTTATGTTAAATCATGTTAATGATGGAAAATTAACTTTAGAGCAATTTATAAATTCAGTATGTGAAAACCCAGTAAAAATTTTTGGGATTAAAGATAAGGGTTTTATAAAAAAAGGTTATGATGCTGATTTTACAATTATAGATATGAATAAAAAATTTATTATAGAAAACAAGAATATTGAAAGTAAATGCAGATGGTCACCATTTGATGGATTTGAGTTTAAAGGAATGCCAGTCTCAACAATAATAGCAGGCAAAATTAAAATGAAAGACAGCAAAATTATAGGCAGTCCAGAGGGAACAGCTTTATTATTTGATTAATCTGCTTTTATGAAAAAATTTTTAGATCTTGGATTGCAACCCCTAGCAAATAAATATCTGTCTAAAAAAGACTTAGCAAGTAAAAGAAAAGAACAACTCTACCATTTAGAAGTTGGATTTGACAATAAGACTAAACTTGTTTCAATTTTAAATAAAGTATCTTCTCAGAAAATGTTTGACAATAATTATCCTTATAGATCTTCAATGTCTAAAACAATGATAGATTCTTTTAAAAAATTATCAAAAAAAATTATTAAAGATTACAAACCAAAACTTATTTTAGAAATTGGTAGTAACGATGGTTCATTGATTAAAAATTTTAATAAGAAAAATGTCATTTGTGTCGAACCATGTAAAAATTTAGCAAAAATTACTAAAAAAAAAGGTTTTAAAACATATGATGAGTATTGGGACATAAAACTAGCAAAAAAAATAAAGTCAAAATATCAAAATATTGACCTAATCTATTCTGCTAATACTTTAAGCCACATAGCAAATCTTGATTCTGTTTTTAAATCTATTAGTCATTTATTATCTGATAAAGGAATTTTAATAATTGAAGATCCATCTTTGTTGGAATGCCTTAAGAGAGTAGCTTATGATCAATTTTATAATGAACATATTTATGTATTTTCTTTATTAGGCATTATGAATGTAATTAAAAAATATAATCTTCAAGTATTTAAAGTTGAAAAATTGAAAACTCATGGAGGTTCAATTAGGTATTTTATTAAGAAAAATATAAATTCAAATATTAAAACTCATAATAGTGTAAAAAAAAATTTAAAAGACGAATTAAATTATAAAATGGATAATTTTCAGACATATATAAAATTTGGAAAAAAGGTAAAAAAATCGAAAAAAAATTTAATTTCCATTTTCAATAATATTAAGAAAAAAGATAAAAAAATAATTGGATATGGATCTACAGCAAAATCAGTTACAATTTTAAATTATTGTAAAATTAAAAGTGAAACTTTAGACTATTTTGTTGATACTACCCCAAATAAAACAAATAAGTATATGCCTGGGACTCATATTTATATAAAAAATTATCAAAAGAGTTTATTAGATGGTATCGATTATATTTTTTTAGGAGCTTGGAATTTTAAAGATGAGATCTTTAAAAAAGAAAAAAAATTTATTAAAAGAGGTGGAAAGTTTATTACACACATACCAACTCCAAAAATAATATGATTTTTAATCATTTTTTAAGATATTATTTTTAATAAGATCTTCTTTAATTTCATCTAAGATTGCAGGATCATCAATGGTTGGTGGCATTTTGTATTGAACATTATCAGCAATTTTTCTTATAGTTCCTCTTAATATTTTACCTGATCTAGTTTTAGGAAGTCTTTTGATAACTATT
>MDSV01185959.1_pt1 | contig 13758 bp, 9 predicted proteins | sample 810851 | NCBI WGS metagenome assembly MDSV01 (sample SAMN05326640, study PRJNA326480) | marine metagenome | isolation source: seawater | place: Atlantic Ocean: North East | collected 2012 | reverse complement strand
GAGCGATTGTAGAAACCTTTATCGTCATAATTAACCTCGGTGTCTTCTTCAATTTTGTATTCAATCTTAATGAAAAGGTCTTTCATCAGTCTATTTTCGATACCTCCAGAGAAGTTAAATTGATAATTATCAAAATCTCCTTGATGACTGTAGGATTGAATAAGAGTGAGATTATTTATCAATTCCCAGCGTATTTTTTCATTAAAGACGGCTTTTGGAAGCTCTACATTTTGAGCGATATTTTCATTATTACTTAGAATTGATCTTTTGTATTTGTGATATGCGATACCAACGGATGTTGAGATAGACATTTCTTTTGTTTTTTTCCAATTGATCCCTACTTCAGCCGTTTGTAAATATTCATACTCAATCGCTCGTCTGAAGTCGGTTTGGTACATGCTTTTAAACGATGTGTAATATTTCTCTAGGGGTATATTTCTTTTGTATATTTGCGTGAGGGTATATTGATCATCAATTTTACGATCTTTGTAATAATATCGATGTTTGGCATCCCAACTAAATTCATGGATAGATTTCATGTAATTTAATTTAAGTTGAATGCGCGTATCTTTTAGTTTTTGTTTTCGTTCGGCTAAAGTGTTGTTGCGTTGTTGGATTGTATTTAAGTCGCGTGAGGTTTGAGATGCGCTAATTTGTCCAGACCACGCTGATGTCTTTTTTGGCGTAGGTTTTGTGGGAGGTAATTTTTTGGTATGGGGTGGTGGCGAGGGCTGCAGTTCATTTTTCTCAATTAGAATGGTGCCAAATCGTTCCGAGGTAATACGGAGTAGATCGTTTGTTTGCTCCACGGAAATTGCGTTGATGCGATCTCCGTTTTTAAAAAGAACGGTTTCTGCACTTGAGATGGAAGTAATCCAAATAATAAAAAAAAGCGCGTATCCACAAATTTTCATTTATCTGACAGGCGGGGCATGAATGCAGCTTTTATGAAGAGCATGAGCAGCTTCCATCCAGATTTCAGCAAAAGTGGGATGCCCATGAACAGTATTGCCAAGTTCTTCTGCCGTAATTTCTTCGCGAATAGCGATCACCATTTCACTGATTAGATCTGTTGCATGTGGCCCCGCGCATTGTGCTCCAATGATTATATCGGTCTCTTTTTCGGCTATAATTTTTACAAATCCATCAGTTTCATTAGAGGCGAGGGCTTTCCCAAGACCTCTAAAGAAATGTTTTCCGACGTTATATGAAAGACCGGCTTCTTTTGCATCTTGTTCTGTTAATCCGACTAATCCGACTTCTGGTGTGGTGAAAATAACGCCAGGAATGATCACTTCTTCAATTTTTTCTTCGTCACTCAAGGCGTGTTCAACGGCATACATAGCTTGAGAGGTCGCGGCATGAGCCAGTTGAATACGACCTGAAACATCTCCAATACAATAGATATGTTCCACGTTGGTTCGACTGAGTTCATCGGCTTGGATGTACCCTTGTTCGTCAACATCAACACCTGCGGCTTTTGCGTTTAATCCGTCTGTGACAGGGCTTCGACCAACCGAAACCAGGAGCATTTCAGCACTTAATTTTTGATCGCCGGCGGTTGCCGTGACCTCTTTTTTTGTTGCTTTAATGTTTTCTAAAGCATGTCCAGTAAGGAACTTTACACCTAGCTCTTTTTCCATGTGTTTTTTGACAACGAGGCGAACATCCTTATCTAGCAACATTAGAACATCATCGAGTAGCTCTACTACGGTTACTTTTACGCCGAGTCCTGCAGCCATACAGGCAAGTTCACATCCGATATATCCGCCACCAAGTACCATTAAAGAGTCTGGAAGCTGATCCATGTCGAGGAAGGAGCGACTTTCGACAATACGCTTACTCTTGGGAATAAATCTGGGAACAGTAGAGGTAGAGCCAGTAGCAATGATGATGTTTTTCCCGGTGATGTTTTCCGAGGTTCCATCGGCTGATTGAATAGTAACGGTATTGGCGTCTTTAAATCCACCTATTCCTTCATAGACGGTTATTCCATGGGATTTGAGTAGAGATCCAATACCTCCTTTGAGTGTTTCAACAACTTGATCTTTTCTTTTTTTCATCGCCGGGTAATCAATTTCGGGCTGATTCACCTTAATTCCGAAGCTTTCTGCATGAAGTATTTTTTGATATGTTTCAGCCCCTGCAATTAATGTTTTGGTGGGAATACATCCGCAGTTCAAACAGGTTCCTCCTATCCATTCTCGTTCGATGATAGCTGTTTTAGCTCCCATCTTAGCGGCTTTTATGGCGGCGGGATATCCGCCGGGACCGGCTCCTACAACTATAACATCAAAATCCATGACTACTCCATTTCTCATTCGAAAAGTTAAATTATGTTTTTTTGAAGAGGTTGAGTCAAACGAAAGCGACATTAATTGATCTGGTATTAATCTTAATCTATCGAATTGATTTGAAGTGTTTTGAAATGAAACGGTATTGTAATTTTTTAAAGAAGGACTAAATAAATGGAAAATGTAATAATAATTGGAGCCGGGGCAGCAGGATTAACTGCAGCGATCTATACAGCACGTGCAAATTTATCGCCGATTGTGATTGAGGGTATGCAGCCAGGGGGTCAGTTAACGACTACCAGTGATGTGGAGAATTATCCGGGATTTCCTAACGGGGTGGATGGAACGATGTTGATGGCTGATATGCGGGCTCAAGCAGAGCGGTTTGGTACACGGTATATTTTTGGTGAAGTGGAGGAAGCGGATTTAAAGGGTTCGTCATATACACTGAAATTGACGGATGGAGAGACGATTAAGTCAAAAACAGTCATTATCGCAACGGGCGCAACAGCAAAATATTTAGGTTTACCATCGGAAGAAGCTTTTCTGGGCAAAGGTGTTTCGGCTTGTGCAACGTGCGATGGAGCATTTTATCGTGATGTCCCTGTTGTGGTTGTGGGAGGTGGCGATACAGCTTGTGAAGAAGCTATTTTCCTTACACGATTTGCATCCAAAGTGACGATGGTTCATCGTCGTGATGCATTTAGAGCTTCTAAGATTATGGCTCAACGAGCGATTGAACATGAAAAAATTGATATTGCGTGGAATACAGTCGTGGAAGAGGTTTTGGGTGATGATAGTGGTGTTACGGGCGTTCGATTACGGAATACAGAAACCGATGAAGTTAAAGATGTAGTTTGCAAGGGCTATTTTTCTGCAATTGGTCATAAGCCGAATACAGAGGTGTTTGCCGATGTTCTCGAAACAGATGAAGTTGGCTATTTGGTTGCTGACGGTGTTAAAACATCGTTACCGGGTATTTATGCGGCCGGAGACGTGGCCGATCGAATTTATCGCCAAGCAGTTACCGCGGCAGGAACGGGTTGTGCAGCTGCATTAGAAGCTGAACGGTATCTTGAGAATCAGGGGCACAGTGCATAAGTCATGCGTATTTTAACAGAAGTGGTTTAAACTAGTTTGGACATAGAGTGTGTTAAATAGACTTTCTAGAATTCCTGAGGAAGAAAAGTATGATGACTGATAATCGGATTTCGATCTACGATACTACGTTGCGGGACGGTGCTCAGGCAGAGGGTGTAACCTTTTCTCCTGCGTCGAAAATCCATGTGGCTCAGATGCTTGATTCATTTGGCGTGGACTATATTGAGGGCGGCTTTGCCGCCTCAAATCCAAAAGATATGGCCTTTTTCAGGGATATAAAAAAAGTTAATTTGAAGCATGCGAAAATAGCGGCATTCGGGAGTACGCGTCGTTCAGGTATTGCGGTCGAAGACGACCGAGGTGCTCAGGCACTTTTGGATGCAGATACCGAAGTTTGTACGATTTTTGGCAAGAGCTGGTTGTTGCATGTTGAAGATGTCTTGAAAACGACATTGGAAGAAAATCTAGCCATGATTGAAGACACTTGTCGCTTTCTTAAATCTCATGGAAAAGAAGTAATCTATGACGCGGAACATTTTTTCGACGGCTACAAGGATGAACCAGAATATGCATTGAAGACATTAGCCGCAGCTAAAGCTGGGGGTGCGGATATTTTGGTGTTGTGCGATACGAATGGGGGTTGTCTTTCTCATGAAGTCTATGAAATTACAAGCGTGGTGGAGAAGACGTTCGATATACCAGTGGGAACGCATACGCACAACGATTCGGAAACAGGTGTTGCGAATGCGATGGAAGCGGTGCGTGCCGGGGCGGTTCATGTACAGGGAACCATAAATGGTTTTGGTGAGCGGTGTGGAAATTGTAATTTAGTATCGGTTGTCGCAAATCTGATCAGAAAAACAGATAAAACCTGTCTTTTGGATGCGGATCAGTTGAAAAACCTGAAGGCGGTATCTCAATTTGTGAATGAACAGGCAAACTTGCGTGATAATCAGCGGGCGGCGTATGTCGGTGATAGTGCATTTGCTCATAAAGCTGGGATGCATGTGGATGGTGTTCGCAAGGCTGTGGCATCGTTTGAGCATGTGCCACCGGATTCGGTAGGCAATAGTCGGCGTATTTTGATTTCTGAACTATCTGGTGCAAGTAATGTGATGGAGAAGTTGCTAGAAATGGGACTGCAGAATATCGATCGCAAATCTCCCGAAATTCGGGAAATCCTTTCAAAGATGGAACAGATGGAGCAGGAAGGCTATGTCTATGAATCGGCAGATGCGTCGTTTAAGATGTTGATTAAAAAAGTGTTGAAGGAGCATAAAAACTTCTTCGATTTAGAAGGATTCCGAGTGATTGTTGAAAAGCGGAGCAAAGATGAGCCTTGTGTCTCTGAGGCATCTATAAAACTTAAAGTAGATGGAGAAACAGCACTTACGGTCGGTGAAGGGGATGGTCCTGTAGATGCTCTAAATATGGCATTACGCCGTGCACTTATAACTTTCTTTCCTTCGATTGAAGGGGTGCAGTTAGCTGATTATCGGGTTAATATTTTGGACCCGGATGAGGCGACCGGAGCTCGTACACGGGTTCAGATTGAGTCGACGGATGGATCTTCGAATTGGGGTACTGTGGGGGTCTCCGAAAATATCATTGAAGCTTCGTGGGAAGCACTGGTGGATGGTATTGAATATAAATTATTTTTGGAAGAAGAGCAGGACTAAGTTGGCGAGGTTTTGCTAACAAGCTAAATTGGATAGTTTTTTATGGCAACTTTATCGAAGACGTATGATCCCAAAAAGAGTGAAGAAAAATGGTATCAGATTTGGATTGAAGAAGGTTGCTTTCACGCTGAGTCTTCTACTGATGGAGATCCTTTTTGTATCATGATCCCTCCTCCGAATGTAACGGGGATTCTTCATATGGGGCATGCACTGAATAATACGATTCAGGATGTGTTGATTCGGGTTGCACGAATGGAAGGTAAAAATGCCGCTTGGATTCCGGGAACTGATCATGCGGGTATTGCTACACAAGCAAAGGTGGAAAAGTTATTAAGAGAAGAAACGGGACAAACGAAGCACGATTTAGGAAGAGAAAAATTTGTTGAAAAGATTTGGGATTTTAGGAATGAATCTGGTGGTGTCATTCTAAATCAACTCAAAAAATTGGGAGCTTCATGCGACTGGGATCGAACTCGATTCACCTTAGATGAAGGATACTCACAAGCCGTACTACAGGCATTTGTTACACTATACGATCGAGGTTTTATTTATCGTGGCAAAAGAATGGTGAATTGGTGTCCAGGCACCCAAACCGCAATTTCAGATGAAGAAGTTACGATGAAACCCCAGCAAGGGTTTTTATATAAATTACGATATGAGTTGGTTGAAAAGTCTGGAGAGAAAACCCATTTAGAAATTTCTACAACTCGTCCAGAAACTATTATGGGTGATACGGCTGTAGCAGTTCATCCAGAAGATGTTCGCTTTAATCATCTTATTGGAAAGAAAATATGGCGACCTTATCCGAAAGGGATGATTCCTATTATTGGAGACCCTTATGTAGACCGAGAGTTTGGAACAGGATGTTTAAAGGTCACGCCCGCGCATGACAAAAATGATTTTGAGATAGGCCAAAGACATGATCTTGAGATGATCGAGGTGATTGATGAATGTGGTATACTTAAGCAAGAAGCTGGAGAATTATTTCAAGGATTAGAGCGATTTGAAGCCCGCCTAAAAGTCGTTGAGCAATTAGAGAAAGATGATTTGCTTATCGAAAAAGAAGCGTATGAAAATGTCGTTGGTTTTTCTGAAAGAGGAGATGTTCCGATAGAACCCAGATTGTCCGAACAATGGTTTCTATCCTATCCTAAAGTTGAAGAAGCGAAAAGAGCGGTAGAAAAAGGGATTATCAAATTTCATCCAGATCGGTGGAAAAAAACATATCTGCACTGGCTGAATGGAATTCAAGATTGGTGTATCAGTCGTCAATTATGGTGGGGACATCGAATTCCGGTATGGTATCGAAAAGGAATTTCGAGAGATGAATTGGACTACACGAATAGCAATCATGTGTATGTAGCGATTAATCCTCCTGACGATAGAGAAAATTGGGAACAAGATCCTGATGTTTTAGACACATGGGCCTCATCTTATCTTTGGCCGATGGCTAATTTGGGGTGGCCTAAGCCAAATGAACACGAGTTAAAAGATCTGAAAACTTGGTATCCGACATCTACCCTTGTAACGGGTTTTGACATTATTTTCTTTTGGGTTGCTAGGATGATAATGGCAGGACTCGAATTATATGGAGATGATAAAAAAGAGCTAACAGATGACGATATTAAAGAACGAATTCCTTTTAATGACATCTATATCCATGGAACCGTCCGAGATGATCAAGGGCGTAAAATGTCCAAGAGCCTCGGTAATTCTATTGACCCTCTAGATATCATCGAAAAGTATAGTTCAGATGCATTACGGTTTTCATTATTGATGATTACGGCAACAGGGCAGGATATTTACATCAATGATGATAAATTCGAAATTGGTCGAAATTTCATGACAAAACTCTGGAATGCGGCGCGATTTATGGAGATGCATTCGGAGGAAGTCGATATTCATGCACTCTCATGCGATGGCATTGAATTATCACCGGATGATCAGTTTATTATTTCGAAATTGAATGAGGCGATTGCATCGTTAGAAGATCATTTACGACGTTATCGATTTAATGATGCGACCTTAGTCCTTTATGATTTCTTTTGGCATAGCTATTGTGATCGATATATTGAGTACTCGAAACCGTTGCTTTATCGAGGAAGCACTGAAGATAAACGCCGCACATTGGCAGTGATGCATCATGTATTTAATGCGGGGATACGCTTACTGCATCCATTTATGCCCTTTTTGACTGAAGAACTTTGGTCGGGCATGAACTATAACCATACTGAAAGACGGATTATTAAAGCGGCTTGGCCGAGATCTATGTTGGTGGATCAAATTGATTTGAATCTAGTTAAATACGTCGAAGGAAAGCATGATTTAATTAGGGTTGGTCGCGTTCTTCGCTCTGATTATGGATTAGCGTTAAAGCAAACCGCTTGCTTTGGTATTCGTGCTAATGATCAAGAGACAGTACGATATCTTAAAGCGGATGCAGCGTCTCTTACTGCCGCACTTAAAGCGGAAGCATTGGATGTACAGATTGAGTATGAACCGACGGGGAGTATGCCGAGCGGTATGTCGAAGTTAGGAACGGTGTATATGTCGATTGAAGGTTTGATTGACGTAGAGGCGGAGCTAAAGAAAATTCAGGGAGAACTGGATCAGGTTGACGGTCATCTTAAAGGTGTTCAAGTGAAGCTGGCAAATTCGAATTTTGTGGATCGAGCACCGAAGGAAGTAGTGGCGTTACAAGAGGCTAAGGAGATCGAGTTGAAAGAGAAAAAAGAGAAGCTTGAACAAAATATAGCCATGTTTAAAAAAGTATAATCAAGTAGCGATATATATGCTCTGGTTTTTAAAGAAATAATTTAATGTCCACGGCAGTATCGGCCACGGATGATGGTGGAAGATCGGATTCTGACTGAATCAATTTTTTCGCGATATTAAATTCTTGGGGGCTGTTAATAGCGTCCATTGCTTCGAGTTTATCTTGTTTAAAATACCAGACGCTAAATCCGCTTGCATTGGGAGAATCGGAGCGAATAATTTGGGTGTCCGCTTGTTTTTTTATACCTGCAATTTGGAGTTTGGTTTCATACTGATCCGACCAGAACAATGGAACTGCTTGATGATGAGATGATTCACCGCATAGGTGGGCAGCAAGATTTTTGGCTTGGTCTAATGCATTTTGAATTGACTCGAGGCGAAGATCGATTCCATATCGTTTGTTGAATTGATTACAACAGTCTCCAACTGCATAGATATCTTTATATGATGTCTGATTGTGTTCATCTACTTTAATCCCGTTATCTATCTTGAGGCCGGCTTTTTCGGCGAGTTCTATATTAGGATTTGAACCAGTGCCTAAAATAAGTTCATGTCCTTTAAAAGTTTGACCGGTAGTTGAATATAGATGGATTTGATTCGTCATTTTAGAAATAAAATTGATGGTTGTATTGCAATGAATTTTCACACCTCTATCAAGGTGTAATTTTTTTAGGAAGTCAGCCACAACTGGAGATGCAACTCGATTTAAAATATGAGAGTCCTTTTCGATCAACGAAACTTCTATTCCTCGTTGGCGAAGGGATGCAGCTACTTCTAGACCAATGAACCCCCCGCCGAGAATTAATATATGTTTGGATGGATCGATGCTTTTATGAAGGTGCTTCGCATCATCAGCTGTTCTAAGTTGAAAGGATTTTACGTTTGATAAACCTTTTATTGCAGGTGTAATGGGTTTTGATCCTGTTGCAAGTATAAGGCTGTCGTAGCGCATGGTCTGCTGGTTATATTCAATTGTATGATTCTCTGGATCAAGAGATGTAACTCGATGGTTTAGTAACAGGTTAATTTTATTGTCTTGGTAGTATTGTTCAGTTCTAAGTGGTGAAGGTTCGGTGAAGGAAATATTTTTCAGTACTCTTTTTGAGAGAGGTGGTCGCTGGTACGGGAGGTTTTTTTCATCTCCTATTAGGGTAATAGGACCTTCCCATTTTTTTGCGCGTAAAGTTGCCGCTAGCTGGACGCCGCTATGCCCAGATCCAATTATAATAATTTTTTCTTTCATAATATTCTAAAAGATTAATTCAAATTCAGATGAAAGTCGAATCACTTGGTTTAACAGTCTTATTCATATTTTTTCCCTTATCTATAAATATAGCTTCCACGTTTAAGGGGTTCTGCTACTTTATAAGAGATTTGATATGGAAGTCAGTCGGAGTTTAAAAATGGAACGAATCGAAGAAGTTGTGCCTGTGCGTCCTCTGCGTCTGCCTGATTGGTTACGTAAACCTATTCAGACAGATAAGTCTTACAGTGAAACCCATAAAGCATTAAAGAAAAACGGATTAAACACTGTGTGTGAGGATGCAAAGTGTCCAAATCGACATGAGTGTTGGAATCATGGAACGGCAACAGTAATGATCTTGGGTAATATTTGTACAAGAAATTGCCAATTTTGTTCAATCGCGCATGGCCTTCCAAACGAACTTGATCTAAAAGAGCCCATACGCGTTGCAGAGGCTGTTAAAAAGATGCAATTAAAACATGTAGTAATTACAAGTGTTACACGTGACGATTTGTCTGATGGCGGTGCTCATATTTGGGCTCAAACGATTCGCGCTGTAAAAGAGAATGTACCTGGAGTTACTGTGGAAGTTCTTACTCCAGATTTTTGGGGAAGAAAAAAGAATTTAACAATGGTACTCGATGCTAAACCCATAGTCTTTAATCATAATATTGAAACAGTTAAGCGTCTTCAGAGAGCTATTCGTTCTGGGGCAACATATGACCGATCAATGAGTGTTCTTAGATGGGCCTCAGAACATAGTGATATTAAAGTAAAATCTGGCATTATGCTTGGTTTGGGAGAAAACGAAGAAGAGGTCCGTGAAACCATTCATGACCTATACAAAAATGGGGTTCGATTACTTACAATAGGTCAATATATGTCACCTACAAAAGATCACGCTCGTACACATAGATATGCTGAACCAAGAGAGTTTGTTGAATTAGAAGATTTTGCTTATGAAATTGGTTTTGATGCGGTGGCGTCTGGACCACTAGTTCGCTCGTCATATAGAGCCGATTTGATGATCCAACCCTAAATTAATGGCACTAATATGAAGATTAAACGATATGGAGTTTTAATCTGTGCTCATAATGAAGCAGATCATATAGCCTCTATCGTTCGGTCTGTGATTACAGTTGGCGCATCTGAAATAGTTGTAGTTGATGATGGATCAACTGACCATACGGCGGCATTAGCACAACAAGCTGGCGCATCCGTCTTTCGTAATCGTAAGAATTTAGGTAAAGGGAGCTCGCTGAAACGCGGTCTTAAAGTGATGCTAGACCGAAAGGTAGATGCTGTGATTGTGGTTGATGGGGATGGGCAACATGATCCAGAAGAGATCCCTTTTTTCTTAGAGGCTTATGAACGAACCGGAATTCCAGTTTTGATTGGAAATAGAATGGCTGATACTCATGGCATGCCATTTATCCGTAAATGGACTAATCGATTTTTTGCATATGCTTTAAATCGTTTGATGAAGATATATGTAGCAGACCCACCTTGCGGATTTAGATTTTATAGGTCTGATATACTCCCTTTTGTAATGAGTTCAGAAAAACGATTTGCTTTTGAGTTCGATGTGCTTTTACGAGTAGCAAGTAGAAGAATTAGAATTGATTCGGTAAGAATATCAACCATTTATGCAGATAAGCAACATAGTCATGTAGAACCATTCCGGGATGCATGGTTACTAGGTAGGGTAATTCGAGATCATCTAACTAGATCTAAATTCAATTAGTAGATTTTTTTGAGATGGACTCTGTCCACAAAATTAAGAAAACTCCAATTAATATAATAGCTAGAGCTGTCCAAGTTTCAGTGCTTATTTCAGGGAGATAATAAGTATATCCAATCACTTTTTCCGCAGATCCACTAGCTGAATTAAAATTAGAAAGTATCTCGTTTTTCCAAGGCCACAAAATCGCAAGTGACCCAAAGATAAAGCCGGTAAGAATAGAGATCGTCTGATCATGGTAATTTTGAAAAACCGATCCAAGTATGCGAGCGAATAGAAGAATTCCGAATAATGCCCCGCATCCAAATGGAATTAATATATTTAACTCCAATCTGCTAATAGAATTAATTAACAGTTCATAATTACCCATTAAAAGAAGTACGAATGATCCAGAAAGACCGGGGAGAATCATGCTGCACATTGCTATAGCCCCACAAAGTAATAGATAGAGAGTTGATTCGTTACTTGTCCCTGGAGTTAGAATAGCCATGCTTCCGGCAACAAGGGAGCCAGAGATAAAGAAGATTATATTTTGCATGTTCCATTTCTGAACTGTTTTCCCAACAACGTATACCGAAGCAATTATGAGGCCAAAGAAAAATGCCCAGACAAGTGTTTTTTGGGAAATAAAGAGATACTCGAACAATCTAGCTAAAGATATAAGGCTTATGAATGCACCTGTTCCAATCGCTGACAAGAATATGAGATCAACATGTTTAGTTAGCTTCTTAAACTCTCTATTTTTTAATAATATGAGAGCAGCTACATCAAATTTACTAATAGCCTGAATCAAGCGCTCAAATATTCCAGTAACAACTGCAATCGTACCCCCAGATACACCAGGAATTACATTCGCCGCTCCCATGAGCGCTCCTTTTAATGAATTTAAGATGAATTCCTTCATTGTATGATGATCCAAACCTTGTTTGATAGGTTGCAAAGGTGTAATCATATTAGTTATATATGTCAATATATGAAGGGAGTATAGAATGACTGATAAAGAAATTTTAGATGCATTAGAAATAATTATGGACACGGAAGTTACTCCAGCATTGGCTTCACATGGCGGTGGAGGTGAAATAACCAAGGTTGAAGATGGGGTCGTTTATATAGAACTTGAAGGTGGTTGCAAAGGCTGTCCCGGTGCACGTATGACGATGAAAAATGGCATTGAAACAATGTTTAAAGAGCATGTGCCAAGTGTCAAAGAAGTGGTAGACGTGACGGATCACGATCTTTAAGAATATTTTCTATGTCCGATGAAAATAATATTCAGATCTATTCACCTCCAAATAATGTAAGTGAAAATTCTTATTTTCCTGATATGGAGACATATCAAGAGTTATATAATAAGAGCATTACTGACTCAGATACTTTTTGGTCTGATCAAGCGATAAAAAATATAGACTGGATTAAGCCCTTTTCTCAAGTGTGTGATAGCAACTTGACTACAGGAAAAATATCTTGGTTCGATGGTGGACAACTGAACGTCACATCACAGTGTATCGATCGGCATCTAAAAGACCGAGCTAGTAAGATAGCGATTTTATGGGAAGGTGATGAACCGGGTGATGTAAAAGAGATTACCTACCAAGAATTACACGACGAAGTATGTCGCATGGCAAATGTACTCCGTAAGTATGGGATTGGTAAAGGTGACCGCGTGGCTTTGTATATGCCAATGATCCCTGCGGCAGCATACGCGATGCTTGCTTGTGCGCGAATAGGGGCTATTCATAGTGTAGTTTTTGCCGGCTTTAGTGCTGAAGCTTTGCGAGAGAGAGTGATGGACTCATCGTGTAAAGCGGTTATTACAGCGGATGAAGGTAGGCGTGGTCAGAAAAAAATAGCTCTCAAGTCACTGGTTGATGAGGCAATTATCTCATGTGATTGTGTGGAGCATGTGTTTATTTACCGTCATACAAATTCAGATGTAAATTTCAATATGTCTCGTGATGTTGATCTCGGAAAGGCGATGAGAGACGAAGAGGCTTCATGTGAGGCGGAAGTTATGGAGAGTGAAGACCCACTTTTTATTCTTTATACGTCTGGTTCAACAGGTAAACCAAAAGGGCTTCAGCATAGCTCTGCTGGGTATCTTTTATACACTATGCTTACCCATAAATACGTTTTTGATTACAAGGAAGACGATGTCTATGCATGTGTAGCTGATATCGGATGGATCACAGGACATAGTTATGTAGTCTATGGACCACTCGCAAACGGCGCTACCACGGTGATGTTTGAATCGATTCCTACCTATCCTGATGCAGGACGTTACTGGGATATGGTTGAGCGTCTAAAAATCACGCAGTTTTACACAGCGCCAACAGCTATTCGTGCGATTGCACGCATGGGGGATAGTTTTGTAGAGAAGTATGATCGTTCTAGTTTACGTGTGTTAGGAAGTGTAGGAGAGCCGATTAATCCAGAGAGCTGGAATTGGTATTATAAAGTTGTGGGTCAGGAGCAGTGTAATATCGTCGATACTTGGTGGCAGACTGAAACCGGGGGAATTATGATAACGCCTCTCCCAGGAGCGACGCCTACAAAACCCGGATCAGCAACATTTCCATTCTTCGGTGTAGAACCGGTGATATTAGATGATAAGGGTAATGAATTAGAGGGTAATGGTATTTCAGGACTCTTGGCTATTAACAAACCGTGGCCTTCGATTGCACGTACTATCTATGGAGATCATGAACGATACATGCAGACTTATTTAAGTCCCTTTAAAGGGTATTATTTTACAGGAGACGGATGTCGCCGTGATGAGGACGGATATTACTGGATTACAGGTCGAGTAGATGATGTGATTAATGTTTCAGGTCATCGTATGGGAACCGCTGAAGTAGAGAGCGCACTTGTCCAGCACCCAGTTTGTGCAGAAGCAGCTGTGGTAGGATTTCCGCATGAGATTAAAGG
>MDSV01132305.1_pt1 | contig 13758 bp, 13 predicted proteins | sample 810851 | NCBI WGS metagenome assembly MDSV01 (sample SAMN05326640, study PRJNA326480) | marine metagenome | isolation source: seawater | place: Atlantic Ocean: North East | collected 2012 | reverse complement strand
TTTTAACACTTCTTTAATCAATTTTAAGCTAAAAGGACTTCCTTTTTTTAATGAATATTTGTCTAAAGTTAAAATAAATTGAGATATTTTTTCATATGACCTATCAATTCTTTTAATAATGTAGTCAATATGCTTTTTTTCTACTTTTATTTGTTTATCAGAAAAATTCTTTGCTAAAATTACACTAATCAATTCATCGCTTGGTAGTTTTATACCTATAACTAAAGTGCTATTGATTCTCGAAATTAAATCTTTCAATTTAAATTTATATAAATTAATTGGTTTTGTAGAGGTAATTAATACAAATTTATTATCTTGTAAGGCTATATTCCATAATAAAAATAAAATTTCTTCAGAGATTTTTTCATCAAAATTTTCAATAATTAAGGCTTCTTTAGTTTTGAATTTTAAAAATATTTTTTCATTCAATTCGTTAGAATTTATTTCTAAACAAGATGTTTTATTCTTTAAAATAGAAGCTAAATGTGACTTACCTGAACCAGGAGGTCCAAAAATATTAATGATTCTCTTAATCCATTTAGGCCAACTAGCAATAAAATCATATGCTTCTTGATTGCTTGGAGAAACATAAAAGTCTTCTTTTTTGTAAGCCTGATATGTTGGAAATTTAAATATTAATTGATCATTCATTTAAATAAAGTTGCCAAGATCCTTGGTCATTTAATAACATATATCCAAATTTGGACAATTCCGATTTTAATTTTTTTGGATTACCATAATAGTATATTTTAAAAAAAGAATCATTTATATCAAATTTTTCTAATACATAATCATCTATGATATCGATCAATTTAAGTTTTTTTCTAAGTAAATCTAGATTTTTTAAATTTTTATGTTTAAAATTTACTTGAATTGATAATGGCATTAATAAATTAATAAGATTTTCTTCTTTCCAAACTTCAGTTATTTTTATTTTCAAATCTTTTAATATATTTTCCAATAATAAATTATTATTTATATCATCAACTTTATAAAAAAGATTTTTGCTAGTTTTTTTATTATTAAAATTTGTATTTAAATAAATATTCATATTCTCATTTTGATAATCAATTAATGCAAATACATAATCCTTTAAATTATACTTATCTACAAAATTACTAATATCTAACTCCTCTATACTATTTTTCATCTCAACTATTTTTGAAATATCATCTACATCTTCTAATGGTAGTATAAAATTTATTATCTCGTTTTTTATTTCAATACTATCCCATTGCAGATAAAAATAATTTTCGTTAAAGTTTTGAATTTCATCATCAATGAATAGAACTGGATAAAAAATTACTGATATATTTTCAGGTTGAGAAAAAGAAATATTTTTTTCAGCTAGTATTTTTTTTACTTCTTTCTCATTATAGAGTATCTTTAAATTTATTTTATATTTATCTTTACTATAATCTTCGTTTAAAATTTGAAAACTGCTAATTAGTTTCTTAATTTTTTTTAGTTTAATATCTTTAACTTTAGTTAAATCCCTTGAGACTAGAATTTTATTCATTAGCATATCAAAAGAACTAACAAAAGCACGATTTAAATATTTTTCCCTTGAAAATTTCAAATCTAATTTTCCACTAACTTCAATATTATTAATTGTAAATACATCATCGTCTGAAAATATTTTTTCAGTTGTTAATAATAAAAATAGAGTTGCTGTTAAAAAAATAAAAATATATTCTTTAAACTTGATAATTAAATTTTTAAATAATAAGTAATTCTTCATGAAAAAAATCTATAATACTTATAAAAAAAGCGGTGTTAATATGGCAGCCGCTAATAAATTAGTAAGTTACATATCAAAAATATCAAGGAAAACTTATAAAAAGAGTAAAGAAAATAAATCCTTTAAAAACATTGGCAGTTTTGGTTCTATTTTTGATTTATCGCAGTTAAAAATGAAAAAACCAATAATTGTATCATCAACAGATGGAGTGGGTACAAAAATTGAACTAGCAAACATGTTTAATAAGTTTGACACTATTGGAATAGATTTAGTTGCGATGTGCGTTAATGATTTAATCGTACAAGGAGCAAAACCAATTTTTTTTTTAGATTATATTGCTATTAATAAATTAAAAATTAAAAAGGTTAAAATAATATTAGACGGTATAGTACAAGGTTGCAAAATAGCTAGTTGTTCTTTAGTAGGAGGTGAAACTGCAGAAATGCCAGGTACTTATATAAAAAATAAATTTGACTTAGCAGGGTTTGCTGTGGGTGCCGTAGAAAGAAAAAATCTTTTATTTAAAAATAAAATTAGAAATAATGATACTATTCTAGCTTTACCATCTTCTGGTTTACACTCTAATGGATTTTCGCTTATTCGAAAAATTTTAAAAAGAAAAAGTAAAGCAACTTTTACAAAAGAATTTAAAAATCAACTTCTCAAACCAACAAAAATTTATGTAAAAGAATTAAATAAAATTAATCAAAAAAAATTAATAAATGGATGCGCTCATATAACTGGTGGTGGATTATTAGAAAATATAATCAGAGTAATACCAAAAAAATTATGTGTAAATATAGATTTATCTAAAATAAAGACTAAATCAATTTTTAAATGGCTTAAAAAAAATAATATTAAAGATAATGAAATGCTCAAAACATTTAATTGTGGCGTTGGTTTTTGTCTAATAGCTCCTAAAAAAAATATAAAGAAAATAAAAAAAATTTTTTCTAATGATTATAAACCTTATGAAATTGGCTTTATATCAAAAGAAAATTCTAATATAAAAGTTACTGGAAAACTGAAGTGGTAAAAAAAATAAAATCATGTGTTTTTATTTCAGGTAATGGGACAAATCTTAAATCTCTAATTTTAAGTTCTAGAAATTACAATTTTCCAATCAAGATTGATTTAATAATATCAAATAATAAAAGGTCTAGAGGTCTTAAAATTGCTAAAAAATACTCAATTCCCTTTAAGATTATTCCTTATAGTAATCAAAAAAAGTTTGAAAGATCTTGTCTTTTAATACTAAAAAATAATAAAATAAAATTTTTATGCTTAGCTGGATTTTTAAAAGTTTTATCTAAAGATTTTATTAACAATTTTAAAAATAAAATTATAAATATACATCCATCTCTACTACCAAAATTTAAAGGATTAAATACTCATAGAAGAGTTTTAAAAAATAAAGAAAAATATTCTGGATGTACTGTTCATTTTGTTTCCCCTAACTTGGATTCAGGAAAAATTATTATGCAAAGAAAAGTTTTAATTAATAAAAATGAAACAGAAAATTCTCTTAAAAAAAAAATATTAAATCTTGAACATAAAATTTATCCTCTATCGATAATTTCTATGTTTAAATAAAATTTACTTAAAAAAGAAATTAATTTCGGCTTTAGCATTATCAATACTATCAGAACCATGAACTGAATTTTTATCAATTGAAAGACCATACATTTTTCTCAATGTTCCAGATTCGGCTTTAGTAGGGTCTGTTGCTCCCATTAGTTCTCTATTTTTTAATACAGCATTTTCTCCTTCTAATATCATCACTACAATAGGGCCTGAAGACAAATAATTGCATAGATCATTATAAAATGGTTTAGTTTGATGAACTTTGTAAAAGTCAGAAGCCTCGTCTTTTGAAATTTTTACCTTTTTGCTTTTTTTGATTCTTAAATTATTTTCTTCAAAAAAATTTTTTATTTTATCCTCAAGACTTCTTTCAACGGCATCAGGTTTTATTATTGATAAGGTTTGCTCTATTTTATTATTATTCATAATACTCTTTAATTAAATTATTTAATAATCTAACACCAAAACCTGTGGCCCCACCTGGATTTAAATTAGCAGCTTTTTTTGAAAACGCCATTCCAGCTATATCTAAATGCGCCCAGGGCGTTTTATTTATAATAAATCTCTGTAAAAATTGTGCAGCTGTAATTGATCCTGCTCCACCTGCATAATTAATATTTTGAACATCTGCAATTGGAGAATTCATTAATTTATCATAATTTTTATGCAGTGGTAGTCTCCATACTTTTTCATTAACATTTTCACTTGCATTAAATATATTTTTAGATAACTCATCATTATTTGAAAATAAACCAGCATACTCTTCGCCTAAGGCCATTATAATGGCTCCTGTTAAAGTTGCTAGATCAATAATGAAACGAGGTTTAAATCTTTTTTCAGTATATGTTAAAGCATCTGCAAGAACTAATCTTCCCTCCGCATCAGTATTAAGAACCTCGATTGTTTTCCCAGAATATGATTTTACTATATCTCCAGGTCTTTGAGCGTTACCATCAGGCATATTTTCAACTAAACCTACTACACCAACTGCATTTACTTTTGCTTTTCTTAGAGCAAGACTTTTCATTAATCCCACTACTACTGCAGAACCTCCCATATCATATTTCATCTCTTCCATAAATCTTGCAGGTTTTAAAGAAATTCCACCCGTATCAAAACAAACGCCTTTACCAACAAATGCAAGTGGTTTACTTGACTTATTTTTACTCCCATTCCATTTTATAACTACTAGAAAAGTTTCATTTTCACTTCCTTGACCTACTCCTAATAAAGCGTTCATCCCTAATTTTTTTAATTTTGCTTCATTAAAAATTTCGATTTTTAAACCTAATTTAGAAAGTTTTTTTATTTCTTCTGTATATCTTTTTGGATTTAATACATTGGGTGGTTCAGAAACTAAGTCTCGACTTAAAAATACACCTTCTTTTATAGCTTCATAATATTTATATTTTTTTTGAATAACGTCTCTATGAAATGTAATAATTTTAAGAGAAATTTTATTTTCTATTTTCTCTTTATTTATTGTCTTATATTTATTAAATGTATAGCTCTTTAAATTAAAACCTAAATAAAATTCAGTAGAAAAATCTATCAGTTTTTGCTTATCAAAATCTAGGCTGTCTATATATAAATCAATTTTATTTAAATCTTTTATTTGCTTTAAACTTGAAAAAAAGCGTCCTCCAATTTCTTCAGGGTAATAACTTGCGTATTTATTTTTTACTTTAATTACAAAACATTTTTTCTTTTCAGAAATATCAAAAGAAATTATTTCTTCATTTCTTTTCTTTTTTTTAAGCTCTCCTAGAAAAGAGTTAATCTTTTGAACTGAGTTTTTTGAAAGAATGCCTTTTTTGTCTTTATAGCTATATTTTTCATTAATAAATATAGCGAATGCATCGCTGTCCTGACTCAAACTACTAGTAAAATCTGCCATTTTTCCTTTCTTTAACGTATAAATTGAATTCTAATCAAAGTTGATTTATTAACTATATATTACAACTTTTACTATGAAAAAGACAATTTACAAATATATTTTTTACGAGTTTTTTAGATACTTTGCAACATCTCTGTTTACACTTGCGGCAATAGTATGGACCGTGCAGGCAGTCAATTTTCTTGATCTAGTTACTGATGATGGGCATGCTTTTTCAATATACTTTATGTACTCTATCCTAACATCTTCAAAAGTCTTAACTAAACTAATTCCTTTCTGTTTCTTGATAGCAATTGTTCTAACAATTATAAAATTAGAAAAAGACAATGAATTAATAGCACTATGGACTGCTGGTCTAAATAAAATATTCATAGTAAACCATATAATCTCAATATCTTTATTGATTATGATGCTCCAGCTAATTTTGACTATATCTATAAATCCTACATTACTAAATCTTTCAAGATCAATATTAAAAAACTCAGAATTACAATTTGTTTCATCCATGTTTAAGCAAAAAGTATTTAATGATACCGTGCAAGGATTAACTATTTTCATTGAAGAAAAGACAGAAAATAATATTTATAAGAGAGTTTTTATTAGAGATCAAAGTAGAGTCCTATCTTCTGTGGGGACTAAGTCTTCTACAATAATAGCAGAATCCGGATATATGAGTGAAGATGAAAAGATTTTATTTTTAGAAAATGGAACAATTCAAAAATTAGACAATAATGGGGATATAAATATTGTAAAATTTGAGAAAACTTCTTTTAACCTTTCAAAAATTTCAACAAAAAGTATTTCTCAACCTAAAATGCAAGAAACTTCTACGATGTTAATTTTAAAATGCTTAGCTGGAACAAACATAATGACACATAATTGCACAACATCAAAAAGAACAAAGATGGATACTAAAATAGAAATTAACAAAAGAATTGGCATGCCTCTATTTATTCCTCTGATAGCTTTAATTTGCTCTTTCTTACTTACATCACAAAGAGAGAAAAAATTTAATTATTTCAATATATATATATATCCTATTATTGGAATTTTAATTTTGTCTGCAGCTGAAATTACAGTAAGATATTCTGGCATCTCCTGGAATCACACTTATATATATTATTTAATTCCAATTGGAATGGTTCCTTTAATTTATTTAACTCTAATAAGAAAATTTAAGTATGAAAATTTACAATAATAAAAATGATTAGAAATTATTTAATTAATAGATATCTCGGTTTAGAATTTTTTAAAATTGTTTTTAATACAAGCTTAATTTTTTTTGGTTTAGGGTTTGTAATGAGTTTATTTGAAGAAATAAATTTTTTTAAAGATTTTGATGTATCCGTTGGAACACCAATTATGCAAACTTTCTTATACGTACCAAGTTTATTAAATAATTTTTTTCCATTTGTTATATTAATTTCAGGAATTTGGTTTTTTTTAAAAATTAAAAAAACCAAGGAGTTAACAGCTATAAATACATCTGGAGTTTCTAACTTTTCAATAATAACAATACCAAGCATCATAGCGATTATTATTGGTGTAATTTTTGTAACATCCATAAATCCTTTTACATCTTCCTTGGTAAAGAAATATGAATCTATTAAAGGTATTTATGAAAAAGATCACGATTACCTTGCTGCGATTACTGAAAATGGAATATGGATTAAAGAAAAAAATCATATAATTAGATCATCACATTTAAAAAATAATAATTTAATGGAGCTTACTATTTATGAAATGGATAAAAATAATAACTTTACGAAAAGAATTGAAGCTGAATCCGCAGATATAAGTTCATTAAATTGGTCTTTAAAAAATGTAAAAATAATTAATTCTGAAGGTGAAGTTTTATTTAAAAATCTTGAAGAAATTTCTTATAGTAGTATTTATGATATTGAAAAAATAAAAACCTTATATTCAAATATTGACACAATCTCTTTCTGGAATCTTGTAGATCAAATAAAACTTTATGAGGAAAGAGGATACTCAACAAAAGAAATGGAAATAAAACTACATAAATCATTTTCCTTCCCCTTTTTTCTGCTAAGTATGCTGTTATTAGGGGCCTTTTTTACGTTAGGTACTAATGCAAGTGATAATAACTGGACCTATGTATTCTTAGCAATTATAGCAAGTATTTTAATTTTTTTCTTTAACGATTTTTCTTCTGCATTAGGAAAAACAGAAAGACTACCTGTTGAAATTTCTGTTTGGATGCCCATTGCAATCGTTTTTCTTTTTAGTTTTGTAGGAATTATAAATGCTAATCAAAAATAAAAAATATACTTTAATTTTTTTTCTATTAAGTTTTATTTTAATAAATTTGAATCTTAAAGCTGATGAATTTAATATTTCAGCTAAAGAAATCATTGTTGATAAAGAAAATGAAATTATTATAGGAAAAGGATCTGTTCTAGCAAAAGATTCTGAGGGTAAGTTAATTTATGCTGATAAAATTACCTATAAGAAAAATAGAGAAACTATACTAGCTGAGGGCAACGTTAAAATTAAAGATAATATTGGAAATATTTTACTTACTGATAAAGCGTCATATGATAAATTTAATGAAAAAATTACTACATACAATAATAGTGAATTAATTTTAGAGGAAGGTTATAAACTTACCGCAAAAAATATTCTCTATAATATAAAAGATAAAATTTTAGAATCTAATAATAATTCTATTCTTACTGATCTCGATAATAATACAATTCAAACTACTATGTTTCAATATGATACAGAAAGAAATCTATTTTCATCTATAGGAAAAATTAAGATAGTTGATAAAAATAATAATAAATATAAATTTAAAGAAATTTACATTGATACAAAAAAAAAAGAGATGGTTGGATCGAATATAAGTGTTGTATTGGATGAAAAAAGTTTTGGACTCAAAGAAGAGAATGATCCACGCTTTGTTGCAAATAACATTCTTTTAACAAAGGATAAAACAACATTATCAAAAGGTGTTTTTACAGTTTGTAAAATTAGAGAAGATAAATGCCCGCCATGGTCTATAAAAGCAAAACAAATTACACATGATAAAATTAAAAAAAATATATATTATGAACATGCAACATTAAAACTTTATGATTTACCAATATTTTATTTTCCAAAATTTTATCATCCTGACCCTTCTGTAAAAAGACAATCTGGATTTTTAGTTCCCTTTTTTACAAAAAATACAACGGTAGGATCAGGTTTTGCACTCCCATATTATTGGGCTATTAATAATGATAAAGATTTTACTTTTGCTCCTAAACTTTATTCAAATGAAAGTCCGTTGCTTTTAAGCGAGTATAGACAAGCATTTAAAAATGCATTTTTAACTTTAGACACTGGTTATTTTGATGGTTATGAAAACACTTCTACTGTAAAACCCAGTGGTTCACAAAACCATATTTTTGTAGAACTAGATATTAATTTAAAAAATAACAATGATTCTAATAGTGATTTATCTTTAAAAATTCAAAGAACTAATAATGATACATATTTTAGAAAACATAGCATAAATACATCTTTAGTTAATTCTGAAGATACAGATTTAGAAAATGAGATTAAATATAGTTTTAGTAATGAAGACTCATATTTAAATATAACTGCTAATGTTTATGAAAATCTTAGAGTAAAATCAAGTTCAAGATATGAGTATATTTTACCAAACATTCTTTTTGGTAAATCCTTTTTAACTCAGAATTTTGGAACAATAGATTTTAAATCAAACTTATTAAATAATAATTATGAATCAAATAAATATAAAAGTATTTTGCAAAACGATTTAATTTGGAAATCATCAAGCTCCTATGCAAAAAATGGTTTTGTAAATTCTTTAGAAGGAATGATAAGAAACACAAACTATGAAGCAAAAAATACAAGTGACTATAAAACTGATGGTCTGGTGAATGAAATTCAAGGAGTTGTAGCTTATAAATCTTCTTTGCCAATGAAAAAAAATGGTATTAATTTTTCTAATCTTTTTTCTCCTAATTTCATGATTAGATATGCCCCTGGTCACATGCGCGATATAGGGAGTAAAGATACATCTATTAATAGTTCAAATTTATATTCTTTAAACAAAACCTCTGAAATTGAGGATGGATTAAGTGCAATTTTAGGTTTTGACTTTAGCGCAAGTAAAAATAACGAAAATTATGACAAGTTTTCTTTATCCCTAGGTCAAATTTTTAACCATAAAGAAAATAATGATATGCCCTCTAAAAGCTCATTAGATCAAAAAATGTCAGATATAGTTGGAAGTTTTAATTACAACTTTTCAGAAATTGGCAATGTGGGTTATAAATTTTTACTTGATAATAATTTAAATGATTTAAACTATAGTGAAGTTTCAACTGGATTAAATTTTGGAAAAGTTTCATTTAACTTGGATTATTTAGAAGAGAATAAACATGTAGGTTCTGAACATTATGTAAAATCTGGTATAACACTTAATTTTAGCGAGAATAATAACCTAAATTTTAGTACAAGAAAAAATTTTAAAACAGAAAGCACAGAACTTTATAATATTAGTTATCAATACGGCATTGATTGTTTAACAGCAGGACTTGTTTATAGAAGAGAATTTTATCAAGATAGTGAACTTGAACCTAACGATACATTAATGTTTTCTTTAACATTCGTTCCCTTTGGTAAAATAAATACACCAGGTAACATAGACTAGTGGCAAAATTTACTAAGATATTTAGTTCAGCAAGTAAAATAATAATAATTATTTTTTCACTATTGTTTGTAATATTATTTTTTTATTCAGCTTTTTTTTATAAACCTAAAACATTTATAGAAAATAGTGAGATTAACCAAATAGAGGAAGAGACGGTAGATGATCTTATCCAACAAGAAGAAGAAAAATTAAAACAAACAGAAATACAAACTCAAGTAAATGAACCTATAGAAAGTACTCAAATAAATAATATTCCTAAAATTATTGAAGATGGCTTATATGCTACTGTTGGGAATAAAGTTATTACGAAATCAGATATACTGAATGAAATTAAAAGAATTTTAATACTAAATAACATGGCTTATACAGAAGACAAAAAAGATGTTCTTCAAAAAATGGCTGTACAATCAGCAATAAAAAGATCAATAAAAGAAATTGAGGTTGAAAGAAATGAAAATTTGAATTTTTACAAAGAAGATTTACAAAATGAATTAATAAGAATTGCAAATAATATCAACATAAATGTCGAAAATTTAAAAAAAATATGTGAGACAAACGATTTAGATTTTAAAGTTATAGAAGATCGTATTAAAACTGATCTGATGTGGAATAGTTTGATTTTTGCTATATACAGAAATCAAATAAATATAAATTTAGATGAAATAGATGAACAATTAAAATTAAATATAAATAAAGAGGACACGTATGAATATTTAATATCAGAAATTGTTATTAATAATGTAGAAAAATCAGAATTTGTATCTACAATTGAAAATCTAAAAATTAAAATAAATGACGAAGGCTTCGAAAACGTTGCAATGAATCTTAGTATAGCACAAACTGCAATTAATGGTGGGGATTTAGGTTGGTTATCTGAAAATAAAATTAATAGTAATTTTTTAAATATAATAACCAAAACTCCTGTAGGTGAATTAACTCCTCCAATTAGATTAAAAGATGGTATTCTAATTTTTAAAATTAGAGAAAAAAGAAAACAAGAAAAAGAAAAAAATTTAGAAAAATTGAAAAATCAACTAGTTAATATTGAAAAAACTAAAATGTTAAATATGTACTCTGAGTCTCACTATGATAATTTACGTAGATCAGTCCAACTAAAATTTTTTAATGAATAGACCATTAGCAATTATAGCGGGTGAACCTAATAGTATTTCCTCAGAAATTATATTCAAAAGTTGGAATGCTAGAAAATTATTTAGGCATAAACCATTTTTTGTAATTGGGAGTATAAAATTACTAAATTTACAAAAAAAAAAATTAAAATTTAAATTTAAAATTAAGGAGATAAATGAAACATTTTTAATTAAAGATTTAAAGAAAGATGAATTACCTGTGTTGAATGTCAACTTTGATCAAAAAAAACCTTTTGAAAAAATATCAGTTAAATCTTCTAATTATATACTTAAATGTTTTGATATTGCCTTAAGACTAGCTAAAAATAAAAAAATTTTAGGTTTTATTAACTGTCCTGTAGCAAAGGAGTTTCTTTTTACAAAAAAACACCATGGAGTTACGGAGTATTTGGCAAAAAAAACAGGCAAAAAAGATAAAGAAGTTATGCTTATTTTTAACAAGAAACTCTCAGTTTGCCCAATTACAACTCATATACCAATAAAAGATGTTTACTCAAAAATTAGTGTAAAAAAGATCGTATCAAAAGTAAAAATTATAAATAATTTTTATAAACAAAATTTTAAAATAAAACCAAATATTGCCATTCTTGGTTTGAATCCCCATAACTTTTCATCTAAAAAAAATTCAAGAGATATAAATATTATTAGAAATTCTATTAATACTTTAAAAAATTTGAAAATAAATATATCAGGGCCAATATCAGCAGATTCAAGTTTTGCAGTTTATAAAAAATATAAATTTAATGTCATTATTGGCATGTACCATGACCAAGTACTTACGCCATTCAAGGCGCTATTTAAATTTAATGCTATTAATATAACATTAGGTTTACCTTATATAAGAATATCACCAGACCATGGTATTGGGGAAAATATTATAAATAAAAGAATTGCTAATCCTGAAAGCTTAGTTGAGGCAATTAAATTTTTTAATAACTTAAATTAAAATTAAAATGAAATTACAAAACAAACCTAAAAAAAGCTTAGGTCAAAACTTTTTGATTGACAAAAATATCATTAATAAAATTATAAAAATTGCCAATATAAATCAAAAAGATACAATAATGGAAATTGGATCGGGGCATGGAAACTTAACTGAAGAAATAGCATTATTGAAACCCAAAAATATTTTGTCAATTGAAAAAGATAAAAATCTTGTTCAAATTTTAAGGGAAAGATTAAAAGGCTTTAAAAATATTAAAATAATTAATCAAGATATTTTAAATTTAATAAATGAATATAAGTTTGATAAAAATGTAATTGTATTTGGCAATCTTCCTTATAATATTTCTACTAAGATTCTTTCATCATTAATTTTATTAAATAAATGGCCACCTTGGTATGATGTTTTAATTTTTATGTTCCAAAAGGAAGTTGCAGAAAGAATTATCGCTAAGTCTAAAACAAAAGAATTTGGAAGATTGTCGATTTTATCCAACTGGAGGTTAAATGTTAAAAGACACTTTAATGTTTCTAGAAATTGTTTTTATCCTAAACCTAATGTAGACTCAACAGTATTATCCTTTGTTCCAAAAAGAAAAAATCTATTTAAATTAAAAAATCCTAAAAATTTAGAAGAAATTACTAGAATTTTTTTTTCAAGTAGAAGGAAAATGATAAATAAGAATTTTAACAAGCTATTTATCAAAAATACTTTAATTAAAAATAAATTAAATATAGACTTAAATAAAAGACCTGAGGAATTAAGCTGTGAAACCTATTATAAAATTACTGCTGAGTATGAGAAATTATTCGGTTAACTCTTTTAGTTTTTCCTTAATATCGTTTATATTTTGTTTTTGACTTAATCCTTTTTTTTCAGATGAAATAATATTTGCTATTTTATTGTAGCATGTTTCTAAATCATCATTAACTACTACATATTTATATTCATCCCAATGGGAAACTTCTTCGTTAAATTTCCTCATTCTTTTTTCTACTATTTTATTTTGTCCTGTATGACGATTTAGCAATCTTTCTTTTAAGGCTTTCAAATTTGGAGGTAAAATAAAAAAAGTTACTGGCGATAGATTTTGCACTTTTTTAAGCTGTGCGGTTCCTTGCCAATCAATATCAAAAAGTACATCTTTACCTTTTGACAAAAAATCTAAAACTGGTTTTTTTAAAGTTCCATATCTATTATCAAAAATATTGGCATGTTCAAAAAAGCTATTACCCTTTACCAAAACATCAAATTCATTTTCATTAACAAAATAATAATCTTTTCCATTTATTTCATTTGGGCGAGCTTTTCTTGTAGTGTGTGAAATTGAAATAACAAAATTTGGATTATTCTCAGCAAGTTTTTTTGTAAGCGTCGTTTTTCCTGATCCTGAAGGTGATGATAAAATAAACATCATACCTTTTTTCTCAATTGCCATAATCTATTTTCGGCTTGATGTTTTAAAGTTTTTAAGCTGTTTTGCTTTCAATAAACTTTATGGCATCTCCAACAGTTAGAATTTTCTCTGCCTCGCTATCAGAAATTTCTGAACCAAATTCCTCTTCAAATGCCATAACCAATTCTACTGTATCTAAACTATCAGCTCCTAAATCATCAATAAAATTTGCTTCTTCTGTAACTTTGGCTTCCTCTATACCTAAATGTTCGGATACCATTTTTTTTATCTTTCCTGAAACGTCTTTTGTCATATGTAAATTCCTTAATTATAGTTATTAGAGTTCTTAATAAATTATTAAT
>MDSV01069522.1_pt1 | contig 13758 bp, 11 predicted proteins | sample 810851 | NCBI WGS metagenome assembly MDSV01 (sample SAMN05326640, study PRJNA326480) | marine metagenome | isolation source: seawater | place: Atlantic Ocean: North East | collected 2012 | reverse complement strand
TTGGTTCATGTAGTGAAAATTCATCTTTAAATTCAAAAGTGATATTAGAATTATAAGTATTTTCTAATAAATTTAGCTCTTGTTTCTTTTGATTTATTATATTTTCAGCCAAAGCACTATTACATTTAACAATTATGCTTTTACTTTTAAAAGAAATTAACTTTTCTTTAATAACATTTAAAATTTGTTCATTTATAGATCTTGAATTCAAAATTAATCCAGATCCTTTACACAAATTACATTTGTCAAAAGATTTTTCAATCAGACTGGATCTCAGCCTTTGTCTGGATAATTCTAGAAGTCCAAACATACTTATCCTACCAACCTGAATTCTAGCTCTGTCTCTATAAAGTGCTGACTTTATAGTTTTTTCAACTTTAAAATTATTTCTATAGTCGTCCATATCAATAAAATCTATAACAACTAAGCCGCCTAAATCTCTTAATCTAAGTTGCCTAGCTATTTCAGTAGCTGCTTCTAAATTAGTTTTTAAAGCAGTACTTTCTATATTTCTTTCTGAAGTATTTTTTCCAGAATTTACATCTATAGCTACTAAGGCTTCAGTAGTATTAATTACTATTGATCCTCCAGATGATAATTTAACATTAAGGCTGTAAAGTTCATTTATTTGAAATTCGACGTTTTGTTCAGCAAATAAAGAGCTTTCTTTTGACTTAAACAGTTTTATTTTTTTTGTTTGGTTAGGTAGCATATTTTTTGAAATTTTTTTAATTTTATCAAAACCATCCTTGCCTTCTATCAAAATTTCTTCAACTTCTTCAGTCAACATATCTCTAATCGCTCTTTTGAGAATACTCCCTTCCTCATATATTAAGTTAGGTGCTTCAGATTTAAGTGTTTGAGTTCTAATTTTATTCCATTGTGTGATGAGAAAAGTTAAGTCTTTAGAAATTTCTTTTTTACTCTTTCCAATTCCAGCTGTTCTTACTATTACTGACATTTTTTCTGGAATATTTACTGATGCTAAAATTTGTTTTAATTTTTTTCGTTCTTCAATGTCTCCAATTTTTCTAGAAATACCATCATTGTTCATACTATTTGGCATTAAAACGCAATAACGGCCAGCAAATGATAGGAATGTTGTTAATGCAGCACCTTTTAGACCTCTTTCTTCCTTATTTATTTGAACTAATATTACTTGTCTTGGTTTAATTACATCTTGTATTTTGTATTTTTTAAAAAAGTTATAATATTCTTTTTTTGGGTTAGATGCTTTTATTTTGAATTTTTTTTGGTTATCTTCTTCATTTTCTTGATCATCTGATTTTGTATTTTCATTATCTTTCGTAGACTCTTCGTTATCTTGAGACTCTTCATAACTTGATTGTTTTTCTAATAGTTCTTTAAGCTTACTTTCATCAGCTGTTGGAATTTTAAAATAATCAGGATGAATTTCTGTTAAAGGAAGAAATCCATTTCTATTTGCCCCAAAGTCAACAAATGCCGCTTGAAGGGAAGGTTCTACCCTAGTAATCTTAGCAAGATAAACATCTCCTTTAACTGAGTTTTTTTTATTAGACTCAATTTCAAAATCATCTAATCTTCCCTCTTCAGTGACTGCAATTCTTGTTTCACTTGCATTTGATGTATCAATAAGTATTTTTTTCGCCATATCTTGGAAACTCCATTGTAATTAATAAAAATTTTTTTCATTTTAATATTTTTTTATGTGTATTTAATTTTATTTTAACCCTAATGTCACATTTTGAACTATTTCACAATGTAGATTGTTGTAAATGAAAAGAATATTATATTTTTTACTGACTCTGATTGTTATTTCATTTTTATCAATTAGTGGTGCCATTTTTGCAGTTTTATGGAAATATTCACCTGAGTTACCAGGATACAACAAAATTTTAAATTACCAACCTAATTTGGCTTCTAGATTATACAGTTCAGATGGGATGTTGCTCAAAAGCTTTCATCGAGAGGAAAGGCTTTTCATTCCAATAGACAGAATTCCAAAAAAAATAATTAATGCTTTCATTTCAGCTGAAGATAAAAATTTTTTCAATCATATTGGTATAGATTTTTATGCAATTTTAAGAGCTTCTATTTCAAATGTGATTAATAGTTTAAATAATAAAAAATTAATAGGAGCTTCAACAATTACTCAGCAAGTTGTAAAAAATTTACTTCTTTCAAATGAAGTAAGTTATGAGAGAAAAATAAAAGAAATTTTATTAGCCTTAAGAATAGAGAATATTTTAACAAAGGAAGAAATACTCGAATTATATTTAAATGATATTTATTTAGGTTATAGATCTTATGGAATAGCTTCAGCTAGCCTTAATTACTTTAATAAATCACTGTCTGATTTAGATTTAAATGAAATAGCTTTTTTGGCATCTCTTCCAAAAGCACCCAATAACTACAATCCCAAAAAAAATTATGATGCTGCTTTTGAGAGAAGAAATTGGGTTTTAGACAGGATGTATGCGAATGATTTTATTTTAAAAGAAGAATTAATAAATAAAAATAATTCTATAAAGCTATTTCCAAGAGATAAATTTGTATTTAATCAAGCTGAGTATTTTTACGAAGAAATAAGAAAAAAACTTTTCAAAAAGTATGGAGAAAAAAAATTTTATTCTGATGGTCTAATTATTAAAACATCTCTCGATTCAAATTTACAAAAAATTGCAAATGAAGCACTAGTAGAAGGTTTGATTGATTATGATAAACGCCAAGGATGGAGAGGAGCAATAAGAAAACCAACTTCAGATGAAAATCAATTAGGAGAATTTATTAAAAATTTTAAAAATCCTTTTCCAAAAAAATGGCAAATTGTACAAATAAGTAAAATTAAAAAAAATTTAATAGAAGTGGAAGATAAAAATAATAAATATTTTGATATTGATTTGAATACAAAAAATAATGAGTGGTTAAAAAATGAGATTTTTTCTATTGGAGAAATAATATTAGTAGAAAAAATAAAAGAAAATTATGTAATTAGACAAATTCCTGAGGTAAATGGTGCTATTGTAGTTTTAAACCCACATTCTGGGGATATACTTGCAATGTCTGGTGGTTTGAGTTTTAATCTAAGTCAATTTAATAGATCAACTCAAGCTAAGAGACAGCCTGGATCAGCATTTAAGCCCTTTGTGTATATTGCTGCCTTAAATGAAGGTTTTAATCCCTCAACATTAGTTCTTGATGCACCTTATGTAATTGATCAAGGTCCTGGATTGCCTAAATGGAAGCCTGCTAATTATACCGATGAATTTTATGGTCTGACAACTATAAGAACTGGAATAGAAAAATCTAGAAATCTTATGACAATCAGACTTGCAAATGAAATTGGAATTCCAAAAATTCTTCAAACTGCTAAAATTTTTGGAATTGATGAATTTTTGGAAGATAATTTATCAATGTCTTTGGGAAGTGGTTTAGTAAATCTTATTGATATCACGAATGCTTATGGAATAATTGCAAATGGAGGAAAAAAAATTCAACCAAACTTTGTTCAAAGTATTTATAATAAAGAAGGAAAGATTATTTTTAGAAGTACTTCAAAAAAATGTAATCAGTGTTTATTAGAGAACATAAATAAAAACTCAAAAATTCCAAATATTATAAGTGATGAGGATACTATTATTGATCCTAGAATAGCTTACCAAATTACATCAATGATGGAAGGGGTTATTCAAAGAGGTACTGCAAAAAAGCTTAAAGATTTAGGTTTACCATTAGCCGGAAAAACTGGGACTACTAATAAAAATAAAGATGCATGGTTTATAGGTTATTCTCCAGATATAGTGGTTGGTATTTTTGTAGGCTATGATCGGCCTCAAACACTTGGATATAAAGAAACTGGTTCATCAGTTGCTGTTCCCATATTTAAAAAATACGCTTTAAATTCTAACATAAATCAAAATAATAAACCTTTTAGAATACCAAATGGATTAACTTTTATTAATATTGATCCAGCCACAGGTATGCCTTCTAATAATAAAAATGCAATAATGGAGCCCTTTCTTAAAAATTCAGAAAATATTTTAAAAAATAAAATTAATGTTATAGATAGTCTAGGATTTAGTTCAGAAATAATTTCTGGCACTGGTGGCTTATTAAATAATTAAATAATTAATGAATACAAAAGAAAAAATTGATTCTAATTTAGAGATAATAAAAAGTAATTATGGTTTACTAAGGAGGGGGGTTTGACTTTTCTTCATTAAAGACACAGTTAAAAAAATTAAAAATTGAGAGTGAAGATCCAAATATATGGCAAAACTCTAATGCAAAGTCCCTATTTCAAAAAATTAAGAATTTAGAAAATAAGATTAAAGATTTTGAAACTATTCATAATGGTCTTGAGTATATTGAAGAATTATTCGATATAGCAATTTCTGAAAATAATACCGAATATTTTAATCAACTTCTTTTTGAGTCTGATCAACTTTTAATTACTTCAAATAAATCAAGATTAGAAAATCTAATGAGTGAAAGTGCCGATCCAAATAATGTATTTCTTGAAATACATGCTGGCGCTGGAGGAACAGAAAGTCAAGATTGGGCAGAAATGTTAGTTAGAATGTATTTTCGATGGGCTGAAAAACAAAATGCAAAAATATTATTACTCCAAGAAACAAGAGGTGAGGAAGCTGGGATAAAATCAACGACAATTAAAATAGAAAAAAATTATGCTTACGGCTGGTTAAAAAGAGAAAGTGGAATACATCGACTTGTGAGGATTTCGCCTTTTGATAGCAATAAAAGAAGACATACAAGTTTTGCAAGTGTTTGGATTTATCCAGAAATTGATGATAAAATAGAAATTCAAATAAATGAGTCAGACTTAAGAATTGATACATATAGAGCATCTGGAGCTGGGGGTCAGCATGTTAATACGACTGATAGTGCAGTGAGAATAAAACACTTACCAACCGATATTGTTGTTCAATGTCAGAATGATAGATCACAACATAAAAACAAAGCATATGCTATGAATATGTTAAAATCTAGAATTTATGAGCATGAATTACAAAAAAGAAAAGAAAAAGAAAATGTTATCAATAATCAAAAAAAACAAATAGGGTGGGGGAGTCAGATTAGATCTTATGTATTACATCCATATAAACTAATTAAAGATTTGAGGACTAATTATGAGTCATCTAATGTAAATAGCGTTCTTGATGGTGATATTGATAGTTTTCTTGAAAAGTCACTATCTTTGTAAATATTTATTTTTTTAACTTTAAAATACCAATATTTTTTTTCCCAACACTTATTTTAATTTGTGAAGTTTTGCAGTAATTTTTTAGAGATAAATCTGAGGCATTAAAAATTTCATCATTAATTCTTATACCCTTAGACTTAATTAATCTTTTGGTATCACTTCTACTTTTACTCAAACTAAGCTTTTCTATTGCGTCTAATATTGAAAAATTAGACTCTTCTATATCGGAAGTATTTATTTCATATGTTGGAATTCTCTGATCTAGTGTTTTTTTATTAAAAATATTATTTGCAATATCTGTTGCTTCTTCTGCAGATTCTAAACCTCTAGTAATTTTTGTTACCTCAAAAGCAAGAATTTTTTTTGCTTCATTAATTTCACTTCCTTTTAGTTCAGATAACTTTTTGATTTCGCTTAGTTTAATTTTTGTAAATAATTTTAAAAATTTTTCTACATTATCATCAGCTATATTTCTCCAAAACTGATAAAATTCAAAATTATTTAATTTTATTTCGTCTAACCATACTGCCCCTTTGGCAGTTTTTCCCATTTTTGAACCATCTGGATTTGTTATTAACGGTGATGTAAGTGCAAAAGCTTTTTTATTTAACATTTTTTTAATTAGGTCAATTCCATTAATAATATTGCCCCATTGATCAGAGCCACCCATCTGAAGAACACAATTATGATTTTTGTTTAAATGATAGAAGTCATATGCTTGAAGAAGCATATAATTAAACTCTAAAAAAGTAAGGGGCTGTTCTCTATCTAATCTATTTTTTACAGACTCATAAGTTAACATTTTATTTAATGTTAATTTAGAACCAACATTTCTTAAAAACTCAATATAATTGATATTTGCTAACCATTCATAATTGTTAATAATTTTACCTCTACCATTTAGATCTATGAATTTACTAAAAGTTTTTTCAATATTTTTTATATTTTTAGAAATTTCATTTAATGTCATAATTTTTCTGGATGAGTCTTTTCCAGATGGATCTCCAACTAAAGTTGTGCCTCCACCAACTAAAGCTATTGTTTTATGTTCAAAAGTATCAAGCCAATTAAGAAGCATTAATTGAACTAAGCTTCCAATATGCAAACTATCGCTAGTAATATCAAAACCAATATATGCAGTAATTTTTTTTTTAGATATTAATTCATCAAGATTTTTAATATCACTTGATTGATAAATAAAACCACGTGAGTTTATTTCATTTAAAAATTCAGATTTTAATTTCATTTTAATATTAAATTAATTAATATGTTCTTTAATATAATTATCTACGATTTCAGTAAACTGATTTGAATAATTTTCATAGAAATGGTCTGCTCCCTTAATAGATTTAAACTTGATATCTACCTTTTTTTGTTTTTGCAATTTTTCAGCTAATATTTTTGTTGAGTCAAAAGATGCTATATTGTCCTTATCCCCATGAACAATTAGCCCTGAAGATGGGCATGGAGCTAAAAAACTAAAGTCTCTGATATTTGCAGGAGGAGAAATACTAACAAATCCATTTATTTCAGGTCTTCTCATCAATAATTGCATTGCGACCCATGCGCCAAATGAAAAGCCTACAACCCAGCAAGTCTTCGAATTGGTATTATATTGTTGTAGCCAATCAAGTACACTAGCTGCATCGCTAAGCTCTCCCTCGCCATTATCATAAATACCCTCACTTTTTCCAACACCTCGGAAGTTAAATCTTATGGTTGAAAAACCATTTGCAACAAATATTTTAAATAATTTAAATACTATTTTAGTATTCATCGTCCCCCCTCTTGATGGGTCGGGATGTAAAACTATTGCAATTGGAGATTGGAGATTATTATTGTGAGTATATTTTGCTTCAATTTTACCTTCTGGACCAGGAATCAATAAATCTACCATTCTAAAAAGCTATTATTGAACTAAATTGAATTTGTAAATATAGATTAACAAATATTATGAATTCTCTAGGTTTTGAAAAGGCAGAAAAGGACACTAAAGTCATAGTAGCTATGTCAGGTGGAGTTGATAGTGCTGTAGCTGCTGTAAAATTAAAACTAGAAGGTTATGATGTTATTGGTGTAACTTTAAGACTTTACAATCAAACAAATTTATCAAAATCTAAATCATGCTGTGCAGGTATTGATATTGAAGATGCCAAAAATGTTGCAAAACAATATGATTTTCCTCATTATACTTTTGATTTTCAAGATAAATTTTACAACGGTGTTATTAGTAATTTTATAGACTCCTATGCTAATGGACAAACGCCTGTACCCTGTATTCAGTGCAACCAAACTGTAAAATTTTCTGATCTTTTAATAGAATCACAAAAACTAAATGCAGATGCTCTTGTAACAGGACATTATGCAATAAGAAAGGGCGGTTTAAAAGAGTCTAAACTTTTTAAAGCTAAAGATAAAAATAAAGACCAGAGCTATTTTTTATTCGCTACTCTTCAAGATCAACTGGATTATGTTCGTTTTCCACTTGGAGATTTATTAAAGTCTGAAATTAGAAAAATGGCTAAAGATTTTAAATTATCTGTTAGTGATAAACCAGATAGTCAAGATATTTGTTTTGTTACTTCTAATTCTTACAGAGATTTAATAAATAAAATCCAACCTGAAATAAATAAAGAAGGAAATATTTTTGATTTTGATGGTAACATAATTGGAATGCATAAAGGGATATCCAATTATACTATTGGTCAAAGAAAAGGTATTGGGGTTGGAGGTCAAGACGAGCCACTCTATGTTCAAGAAGTTAATAAAAATCAAAATTATATAGTACTTGCTCCTATTGAAAAATTACAAAAAAATAAAATATATTTTAACAATTTAAATTGGTTAGATAATAATATTAAAAACGAAGAACTTAAATGTTCAGCTAAAATTAGATCTACTCAAAAAGAAATACCTGGGAAATTGATGGTAAATTCAGATGGTGGATATTTTGTCTTTGAAGACATGGTCTCGGCCACTTCACCAGGACAAGCTTGTGTTTTTTATAAAAATGATCAAGTCTTAGGTGGTGGCTGGATTAAATAAAATTTAGAATTCATTCTAAATTTGTTAATTTTAACTTGAAATTACTGGATTTTTTAAAATAAAACCTTATTTTAAACATTGTGGACACTGAAACAACTAAAACTTTAGATAAATTTTCTCGAGATAAGTACAAATACGGGTTTGTAACTGAAATAGAGTCTGATCGACCAATTAAAGGTCTAAATGAGGATACAATAAGTTTTATTTCTTCAAAAAAAAATGAACCAGAGTGGATGTTATCTTGGAGATTAGACTGTTACAATAAATGGTTAAAAATGCAACAGCCTGAATGGGCCAACTTAGATATACCTAAAATAGATTTTCAAGATATTTATTATTATTCTGCACCAAAGGGATTTAAAACGAAACCAAAAGATTTAAGTGAAGTAGATCCAAAATTAATTGAAACTTATAATAAGTTAGGTATTCCTCTAGAAGAACAAAAAGTTTTAGCAGGAGTTGCAGTTGATGCTGTATTTGATAGCGTGTCAGTCGCTACAACATATAAAGGTGAGTTAGAAAAACTCGGTATTATTTTTTGTTCAATTAGTGAAGCTGTAAAATCTCATCCTGAACTAGTTAAAAAATATTTAGGGTCAGTTATACCTCCAGGAGATCATGCATATTCAGCTTTAAATTCAGCTGTTTTTACTGACGGTTCTTTCGTTTACATTCCCGAAGATATTAAATGTCCAATGGAATTGTCAACTTATTTCAGAATTAATGCAGAGGAAACTGGTCAATTTGAAAGAACCCTTATAATTGCTGATAAAGGAAGTTATGTTAGTTATTTGGAGGGTTGCACAGCCCCTCAAAGAGACTCAAATCAACTTCATGCTGCAAATGTTGAACTCATAGCTCTTGAAAATGCTGAAATAAAATATTCCACTGTGCAAAATTGGTATCCAGGTGATGAAGATGGCAAGGGTGGTATTTACAACTTTGTTACTAAAAGAGGTTTGTGTAAAGGTAAAAATAGTAAAATCTCATGGACACAAGTTGAAACAGGTTCTGCAATAACCTGGAAATATCCAAGCTGTATACTTAAGGGTGATAATTCAATTGGAGAGTTTTATTCAGTGGCAATAACTAACAATTTTCAACAGGCAGATACTGGAACTAAAATGACACATATTGGTAAAAATACACGTAGTAAAATTATATCTAAAGGAATTTCTCTTGGTAATTCCCAAAACACTTATCGTGGTAATGTTTCTTTTTTAAGAAAAGCACAAAAAGCTAGAAATTACACACAGTGTGACTCGTTATTAGTAGGAAATAAATGTGGAGCACATACGATCCCTTATATCGAATCAAAAAATAACACTGCTGTAGTAGAACATGAAGCTTCAACATCTAAAATTAATGAGGATCAATTATATTATTGTAGGCAAAGAGGGCTTAGTCACGAAGAAGCTGTTTCATTAATTGTAAATGGTTTTTGCAAACAGGTGCTTCAAGAATTACCTATGGAATTTGCAGTTGAAGCACAAAAACTTGTATCAATATCTCTTGAGGGAAGTGTTGGATGATTTTTCTAAATATAAATAATTTAAACGTTTCAATAGATGGAAAAAAAATATTAGAGGATTTTAATTTAAGCATTAATCAAGGTGAAGTTCATGCAATAATGGGTCCCAATGGTTCTGGAAAAAGCACTTTAGCAAATGTCATTGCTGGTAATGAAGACTATGAAGTAACTTCTGGAAAGATTGTTTTTAAAGATCAGAATTTATTGGATCTTAATATTGAAGAGCGTGCTCAAAGTGGAATATTTTTAGCTTTTCAATATCCCGTGGAAATTCCTGGTGTTAATATTACTCCATTTCTTCAAGCTTCTATAAATTCTAAATTAAAAAAAGAAAACAAACCGGAGCTTGATAATCTATCATTTGCTAAAATATTAAGAAAAAAAGCGGACGAACTTGGGATTAGCACAGATATGTTAAAAAGATCTATAAATACAGGATTTTCTGGTGGTGAGAAGAAGAGATATGAAATTTTGCAAATGAGTGTTCTAAATCCAGAATTTACAATCTTTGATGAAACTGATTCTGGCTTAGATGTAGATGCTCTTAGAATTGTAACTGAAGGAATTAATAAATTTAAAAATAATAATAATTCATTCTTGATTATAACCCACTATCAAAAGCTTTTAGATTATATCAAGCCTGATTATGTCCATGTTATGCGAGATGGAAAAATTGTAAAATCAGGTGGTATTTCTCTTGCTTCAGAGATAGAGGAATCAGGTTACCAAAATTTTTAAATGACTTTTGAAAACAACCTCAGTCTTCACTCTAAAGATTATATTTTCTCTAAAAATGAAGCTATAAGAAATAAACGCGAAAGAGACTTTAATAAATTATTTTCAAATAAATTAGTTAAAAAAAATAATGAAAGTTTAAAAAATATATCATACTCTGATTTAAGTCTTTTTAAATACTGTTTCAATATTAGTAAAGACAAACCTCAAGTAATAAAAGAAGATGAAGAAAACTACAAAATAAAAATAGTAAACGGTATTTGCGAAAATTATAAAGATAATAAAATTGAAATAAGAAATATACTTGATACTGATTCTAATAAATTTTTAGAACAATATGAATATAGTTATGATGATATTGTTATAGATCTTAATAATATTTTTTTAAATTCAGGAATTTTTATTGATATTAAAGCTAACACTAAAATTAATTTACAATTAATTCACAAATCTGAAAAAAATCAAACTATCTTTCAGAATAATTTTTTTAATTTTAGGAAGAATTCTAAAGTAAATTTAAAAGATGAATTTAATTTTTCTGAAAATACAATAAACAATATAAATTATAATTTCATAGCATATGAGGAATCGGAAATTCACCATAATATTTTTCAAAATTTTTCAAATTCTAATAAACTTTACTTAACTTCAAATACTATTTGTAAAAAAAAATCATCATTTAGTCAAAATACATATAATTTTGCTGAAGGGTTTGTTAGAAATTTTCATTTTGCTCAATTAAACGGAGAATTTTCTAGAGCTTCTTTGAAGGGATGTTTTTTTTTAAAAGATAAGAATATTTGTTCAAACAAAACACATATTTTTCATAACGCTGAAAATTGCGAGAGTAATCAGACCTACAAAGGTATTCTCAATGATTTTGCTAAGGCTAATTATTACAGTAACACCTTTGTATCTGATAATGCTCAAAAAACTGAGGGATATCAATTAAGTAAAGGTATCTTGTTAACAGATAATTGCTCTTTTTTTTCAAAACCTGAACTAAGAATATTTGCTGATGATGTTAAATGTTCTCATGGATCAACTATTGGCCCTGTTGATGAAAGTGCTCTTTATTATCTTCGCTCAAGAGGTATTAATAAAAATCAAGCAATGAAAATGATTATCTCTTCATTTATTCAAGACGAACTTGAAAATCAAGACGATGATATTTTTCATAGAATAAGTATCAATTTATCTAAATATTTAAAAAGCCTGACATAATGTTTGAAAATATAAAAAAAAGATTTCCAGTTTTTGATAAAAACCCTGACTTAGTTTTTCTTGATACAGCTGCCTCTGCCTTGAAAGTTGATAAAATGATTAACTCAATCACGGAATGCTATTCATATGAATATGCTAATATACACAGAGGAATTTATGATTTAAGTGCTAAATTAACAAAACGGTATGAAGAGTCTAGATCGTCTGTTAGTAAATTTATTAATTCTCCATCATCAGAAAATATAATTTTTACAAAAAGTGCAACTGAGGGAATTAATTTGGTAGCATCTTGCTTATCCAAAAATTATTTTAAGGATAATGATGAGGTATTAGTTTCGTCTTTAGAGCATCATGCTAATTTAGTTCCATGGCATTTAGTATCAAAAAAAATCAAAATTATATCAACTAATTTAAAGGCTACTGGAGAAATAGATTATAATGATATGCTTGAAAAAATTAATTCTAAAACAAAACTTTTGGCAATTACTCATATGTCAAATGTAACTGGATCAATAACTAAATTTGAAGAAATCAAAATTAAAGCCAAGAAACTTAATATACCTATATTAATCGATGGCTGTCAGTTCGTACCTCATAAGAAACTTAACATAAATGAGTTAGATCCTGACTTTTATGTTTTTTCTGCACATAAGCTGTATGGGCCTTCAGGACTAGGTATACTATATATGAAAGATAAATGGATAGAAAAATTAGGACCATACCAAGGTGGAGGTTCCATGATAAAAAATGTTGAAACTGACTCAAGCACATATCTTAATGGTTTTCAAAAATTTGAGGCCGGAACACCTCCAATAGCAGAAGTTATTGCTTTGAAAGCATCTTTAGATTTTATTAACGAAATAGGTCTTGATAAGATTTATGAATACGAAAATAATCTTACTCAATACGCTAATGAGCAAATACTAAAAAGTAATGATATAAAAATATATGGGAATAATGAAAATAAAACTTCTATTATTTCATTTAATATTGAAGGAGTTCATTTCAACGATCTTGCAATGATCTTAGATAAAAAAAATATTGCAATAAGAACTGGACACCATTGTGCTCAGCCTTTTATGAAGTTTTTTAATATTAGTGGTAATGCTAGAATGTCAGTAGGAGTTTATAATAATAAAAATGATATAGATTTTTTTATAAAATCTTTAGATGAAGCTAAAACTATTTTAAAAGCATGATTAAAGATAAAAGTTTAGAAGATTTTCTGCCAAATAAAAATGGAAGTTATTTTAAGAAGTTTAAAAATAATATTTCTCAAAAATCAATTAAAGAGGAAGACATTATTAAATGTATAAAATCTGTTATGGATCCAGAAATTCCTGTAAATTTATATGATTTAGGATTAATTTATTCAATAAATATCCAAAATAATAATGTGAGTATTGAGATGACTTTAACTAACCCAAATTGTCCAGTTGCAGGACAAATGCCTGCAAATGTTGGAAAATCTATTGAGCGCCTTGATGGTTTAAATTCTGTTGATGTTAAATTGGTTTGGAAGCCAGCATGGAGCAAAGACTTAATGTCTGAAGATGCAAAACTTGCTTTAGATATTTTCTAAAATATTATATAATTAAATGATGAGCAATATTTTAACTGTTACTAAGCAAGCATCTATTCAATTGGAAAAGATTATTGCATCAGCACCATCTGGAACGATTGGTGTTATTGTTGGTATTGATAAGACTGGTTGTAGTGGATATTCATATAAATTAGATTTTGCTAAACAGACTGAAGTTGAAAATCTAGATTATATTGAGCAAAACAATGTTAAAGTGTTTATTGATCCTAAAGCAACTATGTTCTTACTTGGTAGTGAAATGGACTACTCTACAGATAAGTTATCTTCTAGATTTGTTTTTAAAAATCCAAATGAAAAAAGTACATGTGGATGTGGAGAATCATTTAGTATATAAATTAATCAATGGCGGAGTAGCTCAGTTGGTCAGAGCGCACGGCTCATATTCGTGATGTCGGGGGTTCAAATCCCTCCTCC
>MDSV01053115.1_pt1 | contig 13758 bp, 34 predicted proteins | sample 810851 | NCBI WGS metagenome assembly MDSV01 (sample SAMN05326640, study PRJNA326480) | marine metagenome | isolation source: seawater | place: Atlantic Ocean: North East | collected 2012 | reverse complement strand
TTTGTCTAAGCAAATCATCTTTGGAAAGTTTGTATCCACTTTGTTTCCATTTAAGTTTTAGTTTGTCTAAAATTTTACCTATCTCTATCCCTGGCTTCATGCCCTGTGCTATCAAATCTTTACCTGCTACAGGAAACTCTGGTTTGTCATACAAACGAATAGTATCAGCTAGATTAAATTTACCTTGAACATTCAACAAATCCATGACAGCTTGTTTGCTATTGCCTGAGTGTAGCAGATCTATAGCACTATTTCTATCTATAGTCTTGCTCTTGTTAGTCACTAAAAAGTTTAACAGGGCAGATTCTTGCCTACTCATTTTCCAGCTACCTGCCAAACTATTATTAGATACTAATACTGACAAAGGAACAATAGGATTTTTAGTTCTTTCAAGTCTAGCTATTTGTCCTGCATTTGCTACAGGAAGTCCTATTGCATTAGCAACACCTGTTTTACCCATCCATTTTAAACTTTCCTCTGCATTCCTGCCGGTTAGTAGTTTCTTAACTTCACTCCAAATTCTTTCGGGAGAAATCTTACTCAAGCCACTTACGTTATCTTTTATAGCACCAAGTGTACTATTATCCCAATTAGGATCTTCTAACTTACTTTGGAATCTAAAGTAACGTAATATTCTAAGATAATCCTCTTGTATCCTTTCAGCCGGATCGCCAACAAACTTACTGACCCTATCTTGTAAGTGATCCATGCCTCCATAATAATCAAAAAGTTTTCCTGAAAAGTCAACACTCATTGCATTATAGGTAAGGTCACGTCTTTTAGCATCCTGTTTCCAATCTTTAACATATTCTACTTCAGCATGTCTTCCATCTGTCTCAGTGTCAGCCCTTAATGTTGTTATTTCGTAAGGAATCCTATCTATAATTGCTGTTATAGTTCCGTGTTGTAGTCCTGTTGGTTTGTATCTAATGTTTTTATCTTTGAATAGTTCTATCATTTGTTGAGGAGTAGCATCAGTTGCCAAGTCTACATCTTTAGGCATTTTTTTCAAAGCAAGATCTCTAACTGCACCACCGACAACTCTTATAGTATACCCATTGCCAGTAAATGCTTTACCTAAACTTCTAAGTTCTGGTGTCATTACCTGACGGAATGCTCCCGTATCTATTTTTTCAAATTCTTTAGCTCTCATGATACAATATTTATTTGAGTATTCTTGAAACCTTCCAAGGAGTAAAACAAACTGTGCCTAAACTAATGTGATCTGCACCTGCTTCAATGTAATTTTGTGCGTCTGTTTTACTTTTTACTCCACCCCCTGCTATTATTTCGATGTGTTTATGTTTGTTTTTTATATAATCTATTATTCTTAACGTGTGTTCTACTAGCACTTGCCCACTTAATCCACCTTGAGGAGTGTAAAGAGTGTTGCTGGCATGTATTTTATTATAGCCTAGATCTGCTATTTTGTCAATCAGAGAATTACTCGAAGTAGGAGGTACTTTAACAATGCACCAGTCACTTCTCATATGATTAGGAAAAAGATCAAAGCCGTCAAATGTAGTCGTATCTTCATGAGAGCCTAAGTTAGGACAACTTATATTCAGTTCTATATTCCTATCTGGACTTATCATTTTTTGTACAATAGTCCAATCGTCTTTGTCTATGGCGGCAATACTTAATACATCTTCATATGATGTCTTTAGCATTCCATGTTGAAGTCCTGGATTTCTTAATCCTATTTGATTACGCCAGACCTTGCCGTGATCTGTTTGAACGTATCGTAATGTTTTGATAATTTGTTTGAAGAGCCCCGGCCTTGGTTTTACTGTCCAAGTGCCGGTTACTCTTTTTGCTTTTTTAAATTTTAGATAGTTCCCAAAGGGTGCTGAAATAAAATACACTTACTTGAGCCATGCTATTTTCTCACCTGCCTTGACTCTTCGTTCTTGTTCTGCTACTGAACCCGGATACTTCCAAGCCCATATAGCCACCAGTGCCATGAAGCCCCCGCTCCACATAACTGCTTTGATGTTTTCTGTTGTGAACCATAGAAATGCAAGTGATGACGCCATTACGGCAACCATTAGATATTTTCCCTTGGTAGGAAATACTTTCTTCTGTACCCAATTTGTAAGGAACGGGCCAAAGTATTTGTGATTGTATAACCAATCATGCATTCTTTTAGAACTTTTCGCAAAACAATATGCCGCGAAAACCAAGAAGATTGAAAACGGAATACCCGGAACTATAACACCCACATAGGCCATTCCTAAAGATAGGAAACCTAATCCCATCCAGATATATTTTTTAAATTTATTCATTAATTACCTTTCGTAACGAATCCACCAAGTCACTTATCATTGCATCTGTATGCAATGGTGTTGGAGTAAAACGTAGTCTTTCTGTTCCAACTTCGACAGTTGGATAGTTTATTGGTTGAACATAAATGTTGTGATCGTTTAACAATTTATCGCTCAACTTCTTACAACGTACAGCATCTTTTATCATTACAGGAACAATATGAGTTGTTGCATCTTCGTGCATTTCAATTCCATAATGATTGAGTTTTCCTCTCAATTTCTTAGCCTGTAGCTGATGCTGTTCTCTCAACTCGTTGTGATCCATTACATATTTAATACTTGCTAGAGCACCTGCACATATAACTGGACTTGTTGAAGTTGTAAAGATAAAGCCTGAAGCTACAGAACGTATTGCATCCATTACTAAACTATCTCCTGCAATATATCCTCCCTGTAATCCAAAGGCTTTACCCAAAGTGCCATTTACTATGTCTATTCGATCCTGTAAGCCTAGTTCTTCTAGCTTACCCGCTCCATGCTGTCCATATAATCCTACAGCATGAACTTCATCGATGAAAGTCATAGCACCATACTTGTCTGCCAAGTCGCAAACTTCGAGCATAGGCGAAGCGTCTCCATCCATGCTATACACAGATTCAAAAACGATACAAGGCGTACCTGACACGCTCTTAAGTGCCTGCTCGAGGTCGTCCATGTCATTGTGCTTCCATATCTTTTTAGAAGCACCACTGTGTCTAATACCTTGAATAAGTGATGCATGATTCTTGCTGTCACTTAAAAACACAATGTCGGGAATGATCTTGCTTAGGGCGACCAAAGTCCATTCGTTTGCAACATAGGCAGACGTAAACATTAAAGCTGATTCTTTTTTATGTAGTTGTGATAATTGCTGTTCAAGAGCAACATGATAATGGCTTGTGCCACCTATGTTTCTTGTGCCTCCACTACCACTTCCTGTTTGATCAAGGGCTGTGTGCATCGCATCAATGACAACTTTATTCTGCCCCATTCCTAAATAATCATTTGAACACCAGTTTACAATGTTCTTTATGGCATATTTAGAATACCAAATGGCATTAGGAAAGTTACCTCTTTCCCTTACAATGTCATTGAATACTCTATACTTTCCATCACTCTTTAGGTTGTTTATTACTTGTTCGAACGGCTTTTTGTTTATCATTTATATACTTCCGATAGGTTTCTTGGTCAATATGCACATATGACCCCATAAATGGGTGCGTCACAGTAATTATCCCAGCTTTGGAATTTTCTTGTTCAACTTCATTAACGTAAGACGCAATATTTTTTAACCAATTAAACATTATATATTACTTATCCAAATAAATACTAATATGAAAGTATGTTTGAATTGCGGTAGAGCACACGAAGGAAGGCTTGTAGAAGAGTTCCGAGACGGAGATAACAAGCCTATAGAGATAGTTGTCTGCCAACATGCTAGATATGAAACTGATGATGAAGGGCAAATAGATGGCAACGATTAAATGTAAAGGGCTTACAGGTGCAATGTTTGATCTTACTGTAACAATGGGCAGTACAACTATGAATGGTTTGACAGCACTTGCTCAGGCTGTAGAAGGTCAAGAAATAACAACAGCCATGTATGCAGAGATAATTGCTGAAAAAGATAAGACAATTAACCAAACAGATCATGGTGGTGATAATCTAACAGCCGCGGGATTAGTAGAAGGTGATATAGTGTATTGTTTAGGATTACATACTGGCAGTAACGGATTTAAGAGACAAAGACAAGAACAAAAACTTAAAATTGCAGTTACTAAACGTAAAGGTTTAGCGGCTGGTGACACAAATGCAACATATTATAGATCATTAAACACCAAAACAAAAGCAAATCTACCTACACTTTATACTGCCGGTAATAACGATTCAGGCACGTTAGTAGACAATGCTAACTCCGGAGGACTTGTAACAGGGAGACCTTGGACCTAATGGTAATTGAGTTGGCCATGGCTGGCATGTTACAATGTTTTATAGCTCATAAAAAAATAGTTAATGAAGATATTAATTGCTTTTATCAATGCACTGATACCACTAAAGAGTTTGCAAGTACACTAAAAGAATATTCTTGTCCTAAAGTTCTGTATGTTGAAAGGCCTGCTTTACCTTTTAAAGAACGTGACAGGAAAGCAAACAAGTGGACTCAAGAGCAGATGGACATAATCAATAAACCTAAATAGGATTAACCCCTAGCATTATTTCTAACACCAGGGGTTGCCGTTTCTCCTATGTATTTTGTATTGCAGGCTATGCCTCTGTATTACTCTTTTGTCTTATTAGTGTTTTCTACAAAGTCGTAGAACTTATTGGCTGTTTCTAATATTGATTCTACACCTGGTATTTCAGGCATAGATACTGAAGTAACTATTTCTCCAGACTTCTTATCCTGATTAACTTTCGTTTCCCAGCCTTGGAACTTCCAAGCATACTCCATTGCTAGTTGGTCTTTTGCCATTTCTAGAATCTTTGTGCGGATTTCGTATCCGTTCTTATTAGTTTTTACTGTGGGGGTAAATGACTTCATAAAGTCAGCCATTTCTTGTGGTGTCTTAAACATAACTTTCTCCTTGTGTGTTTGTGTGTAATTTTATTTATGTTTATTGAAAAAAGTTAACGACTTTTTCGAACATTTCTGTAATTTGTTGTGCATTGTTGGCCGTTTGTATTTTAGCCTCTGCCCAAGCTTCTGTTTGATATTCTACAATCTTTTCTTTTTCTGTAGTCAACCAATTAGTAATTGTTTCCATTGTTTCCTCCTGTTATATAAACATTACGACATAACAATAGATTCGTCAACTGGTTTTGGTAAAATTCCTGCTATGGTGGCAAGTGTTAGCTTTTTTGGATCATAGTTATTACAATAAATGCCACAGCCTCTTAAATTGTAATCTCCTCCCCAGCTATTTTGCCTATGAAGTTTGATATCATCTGCATGTAATCCATATTCTTGTAGTTTTTTATATTGCGGAGTAAGTTTCCATCTATCTACCATAGGTTGTGCAATGTGTCTCCACCTGTCATCAAAGTCACCCATATTGATGATCTTAATTAGCACTGGTTTCATGCTTGTCTGGTAATGAAGTTCTGTCTAATAGCTTTGGGTTTGAAATATTTTTCAATTATAGATTTTGCTTCAACTACATCATACTCTTTACAACTAAAGATATCTATGTATGCATCTCCGTTGATGTCAACTAGATGTCCACTGATATTACTAGTTTGTATCATTTGGAAAAAGCTAATACCTGCTTTGTCAGGATCATGTGTAGCGAAATGTTCGATCACAGGATCGCCATATGCATCCATATCTATTTTTTCTACAAGTTCTTTGATAAAGTTTTTAATGTGTTCTTTATCTGATATAGTTGCCATGTCACAAGATTTGCAATCAAATGTGGCATGGTATCCCCAATGTGTCATGTAGCATCACCTGACCGGGCCGGTTGAAATTCTGCACCTGCATTTATAATACACCATATGCCTGGTCCAAATGGTGGATCAAATTTTACAACTAAACTTGTTGTTCTAGTTTCTGGATTAGCATAGAAAGTATAAGGAGCAGGTTGCATCAATCCATCTGGTCTAATAACAAATGTTTGACCGTCTCCTATTGCTAATTCTTTGAAATTTTCTAAAATCTTTTGTACAAATTCTGGTGCTCCACAGTCAATCAATGCTGGCATCCTAAACATTCCGTCGCTAGGAAATGGAAAGTTTGGATCAGTAAAGTTCTTAGGTGGTATAGTGTCTGTGTTTGGCTCTTGGGCATACAAAGTATTGCCAAAGAGTGCGAATGTCATTGCTAATATTATCGCTAAGGTTTTCATGTGTGTCTCCTACGAGGGTGTATACATATATCTATCTTGTTATGTAAAGAGAGGTGTTTAAAAGTGACTCTAGAACAAATTTTCCATCATTCTTTGACTAGCTAAATCAACCGACGCCTTCCACTGCTCTTCTCCTTCGTAATTATAAAATATTTCTTGGTTAGGTTCTATAATTAACCAAGACTTATTTCTATATACTTCGTTTTGTAATTGCGGAAGAGTCCAAGTACTCATACCGCTCATTAGACGCCAACATCTTGGTAGATTGTTGGTTGCTAACTTTTCTAGCATTAACTCATCTGATGTAACTGCGTTACCATGAGTTGCTTGAATAGTATTAGTGGATTGCCATTCGGCTGTATGTAATAATAATAAACTTTGTTCTGATACAGGTCCGCCTCTGTATAAAGGAGCATTGACCCCGCTGTTGCCCCCAGCACCTCTCAGCTTGTGAACGTCAGCTAAAAACATTCCTGTTGTCTTGTTCAAGATAAGTCCTATTACAACTTCTTGTTGTTGTTCATAGACATATATTACACTCTTTTGGAAATACGGATCCCTCATAGTATGAGGTTTTGCGACTAGCAACTTACCTTTGAACTTTGACTCTACCATGGTTAACTCCAATCTGGTAACGGTCCACCATGTTGTTTGCCTTTAATTTTTTTACCACCTACGGTGATACGTCTTTTACCTATCTTGTGACTCTTTTTACCATCTCTTGATCTAAGCCCTTGTGACTTACATGATGCAAGAGCACTGGCACCTAAAGCGTCGTTAGGACGACTAGAGCGACAGAGCTCTTTAGAAGCCTGCCACTCAGTCTCTATTTCACTACCTAATTCTTTGTTCAGTTCGTTTATCTTCATGCTATCTATATTTATCTGCGGGACACATCACTTCCTCCTCTCTGGTTCCTGCTGGTAACGAAAAGGTGAATGCTTTTCTGGGACCTCGAGTGGTCCCTATCACTAATTCTCCAGACTTTTCAAAAAACTCGATCTTGGTTATCTCTGCAGGTTCTTTTTTCTGACCCACAAGGATTGTTTGGCCTAATGCTAGGCTCAAATCAAATGTTGATATTTTCATTGGATTCTCCATGACGTTTTTCATGATGTGTATCGTCCTTTCTGCTTTGGACATTAGTATTTACCGTAAAGGCCCCGCTGTTATATACACCTGGTAAATACATTATACACTCGTAGACTAATTTAAAGGAAGAATATCATGAGATTTCAACTTAAATTGGACGACATAGGCAACTACCTAATCGTGGATACTTGGAGAGGTTGGACATTAGCAAAGGCAACCACAATTCAGTTAGGTGCTAGGATCTGCCAAAACCTAAACAAAAAACTAGGTACTCAAGAATATCTAAAAGAATATCGCCAAAAATACTTGACAAGTTAGTTCGTATATAATATAGTATAGACATGATGCAACACATGAACGGAGATTATCATGTCAGGATATTTTGAAATACTTATTGGTGCAATAGTTTTTAATACCATTCACATTATGGTGACTGGTGAACCCTTTATGATCACTTTACCTTAGGAGACTGTATGTTACCTAATCCTTTCAGCAGACTGTTTCTCACTGCTATTTTAATCACTATCACTATCATTCTGTTGAGTGGATGTAGTTCAACTATCACTCCTAACAACGAATGGTATATGTCAGCTATCAAACCCAAGGGCGAAAAATCTTATGATCCACCAGGAGGTGATTGGATCTTTTTACCTAATGAACCAAATTCAGCAAGGGGCCTACTTCGGAGGCAGGGTTGGAACTGGCCTAAGGATGGCTCAGCGCCTCAGTATTAATCTTTCAAAAAAAATTTACCAAAATAGGTTGACATTTATCTCTGGTGACTATATTATATAAGAGTAATTAGGCAAACAGAAAGGCAAGAGGGTTCAAAAAAATGTTTTACATCTACGAAAATTCATCAACTTATATTATAGGCAAGCCAGATAGAAATGGTGTTGCAAGACCAGACCACAGTCAATCTTATAAGACTATGGCATCAGCCAAAGCAGGGCTCACTCGAATTGCTAAGGCGAGCGGATTACTTCAAACTGATCCAAATTATCCCCTTTATAGATACAGTATCTGTGAAGCTGATAAGTTTCATAAAGATATTGAAAAGTCCGTTAAGAAGAAAAATCTTATGAACGGCAAAGAATTTATGGAGAAGGTCAATACTCCATATTATTGTTCACCATCATCAGAAACCTATTGGAGTATGTAATATGGGATTAGAAACTTTATCAACGGTTGAAATTAGAGAACGATATCACAAGTTGGGCAAGGAAGTTCCAAATATGTTTTGGCAACATGGAACGATGTGGATTGACACTGAAGACACAGATGACCTCAGAATTATCAAAGAGGTCATGGAAGATGAGGTTCTAAATCAAAACTTGTCTGTAGATTTTAATTTACTTAAGGCAACAGAAACAGAGCCATGGGACCAATGGTCAATGGACATAGTGGAGAAATAAAAATGAATAAAATGCAGAGCAGAATGCTTATAGAAATGGTAGCTAGAATGACTGCCGATGAGAGACAATCTTTCATAGAGGAGTTGGACAAGAGATTTCCAAATCTAGTAGATGATTTAGGAAGTTATATATTTGTCACTCAACAAGAGAGAAACAGTCAATTAGAATTAGACATAAGGCATGGTATCTAATGGCTGAGATTTTTATGTTCATATCTTATGTTTTAGGAACCGCGATGGGATTTTATTTTGCCAGGTCTAAGATTAAAAATATTATTGGCGAAACTATTGACAGTTTGATCAAGCAGGGTTATCTTAGAGCTGAACGAAAATCAGATGGCGAATACGACATAAAGAAGTGGAATGAAACATGAAGTTTATCTTAATAGCAACCGCAATGAATCTTCAATTAGTTTATCCTAGCCAAGAGGTATGCAATCAAGCCTTAACCGATGTGATCAAACAAGATCCTCAGGCAATTTGTATCCCGGCAGGAGAGCAACCAGTCGACACGATGTTCGACAATTTTGTGAATATGATAATTAAATTAGACAAACTCAACCAAAATAAGTTGACAGAGACAGAATAAGATCATATAATATAAACATAATTAGGCAAACAGAAAGAGGGAACAATGGCAAATAATTTGGTAACAAAGGCAGTAGAATTAATCTATCAAATGGAAGGTACTCAACTCCAAGAGGTGATTGAGGCTGTCCAACTTAAAAGACAATATCTAGCCAAACAGGCTATCAAGAAATTTATTGTAGGTGACATGGTTCAATTCACTTCAAAGAGAACGGGTGGTAAGGTAAATGCTACCGTTGAAAAGGTGAATAGAAAATATGTCATAGTTTCAACTCATATTGGTGGAGAGAAGTGGAGAGTTCCGGCTTCAATGCTCGTCCATCTAAAAGAGATTGCATAATGGGACCTTACTCAGAGGACACTCAATTCAAAAGAGCCGAGGCGATAAAACGCCTCCTCGAACAGAATCCACAATTGGACCCACTCTATCGAGGTATGTGGGAAAATAAACTCAGAGCACTTGCGAAGAACGAAACCGAATACAATTGGCGAGTTCGAAACCTTTATGAAGGTATGAAGCGAGGCCCTGTCATTGAATATTAGGAGGTCATTTGATGATTAAGATCATTATAGGTGCTGGCATTGGATTTGCAGTTTTTTATCTGTATCAAAATCCAGGTGATGTCACAGGAATGATTGATGCCATGAGAGGCGGAATCCATTCCACTGCCAACACGATATCAGATTTTACAGCCAAATAAGGTTGACTTTCTAAATAGTTGACCTTATAATATAAGGACAATTAAGGAGAAGGCTATGACAAAATTCACTATTGAAACTATCGAGCCGGGCAAGAGCTATGCGGCCAAATTCAAGGTAAAAACAATGTTAGATACCTTTGGTCGTGTTCCAGGTCTAAGTGATACTCCATTAGCAGGAGAAGGCTGGTATGAAGGCTTAGGTATTCTTATTCAGAGAGATACTGAAAAAAAGTTGGTGAAGCTCAAAGACGAAAAGAGCTCAAAAGAATTTATTGTTCCATTTAAGGATCTTTGGGACGTAGACGAAATTGAATGGAAAGATCCATTAGCGAGTTAGGTAAATGAAAGACACTCCATTGATAAACAAGGCCAAGATGTTGGCTGGCAAGGCACATGAAGGACAGTTCAGGAAGTATTCTGGAATGCCCTATATTGTTCACCCAATTGAGGTTGCCACCATCGTTCAGACCGTTGGGCATACAGATGAAATGATCGCCGCCGCCTTGTTGCATGATGTGGTGGAGGACACTGATTATTCATTTGAGGACATTGCCAAAGAGGTAAGTCCAGAAGTGGCTGACTTGGTAAAAGGGTTGACTGACGTTTCTAGTCCACAGGATGGGAACAGGAAGGTTAGGAAGGCGATTGACAAGGATCATTTGGCAGAGCAGAATGCGGAAGTCCAGACCATTAAGTTGGCAGATGTGATTTCCAATTCACAGGACATCAAGGCAAACGATCCAAAGTTCGCAAAGGTTTACATCGAAGAGATGAAAGCCTTGTTAGAAGTTTTGACCAAAGGGGATAAAACCTTATATGCCAAAGCGAAAGAAATTGTCTATTCCTCTTAGAGAGGATAGAATGGTTCAACAACAGATCGATGGCCCTTGGCAACACATGGTCGGGGTCATCTTTCTCAATCAAACAGGCAGGAAACAAGTGAAGCGAACTTTACCTGCTTTCTTAAATAAATGGCCTACACCACGAAGGTTCTTAAATAGCAAGACAGAGGATGTAATTGAAGTGATAAAAGAATGCGGATTTTACAATAGGCGTGAAAGAACACTTCGACGCATGACCGAAGACTTCATGTCTTGGGACGGAGAAGATGCAACCAAGCTCTTCGGCATAGGCAAATACGGCTCAGATTCGTACAGGCTTTTCTTTAAAAAGGAACTGCCTGATGATGTGGGCGATCACGAACTCCAGAGGTACGTCAAAGAAGAATTTCGAATACCATAATAAACATCAAACACAATAATCTATTTGAAAGGAGTTTATTATGGAATGGATTCATGTTGACGAAAGACTACCAGCGGTAGGAGAGAAGTGTTGGTACTTCTTTGATATTGTTGGGCGGCATAGAGGCGTCTATGGCGGTTTATATGTGGACGAAGACGGCAAGGAGTGGCAGGGTATGTCAATATTCTATTGCGATTACGGATTTCTAACTGGCGATGTCACCCATTGGCATCCTGATCAGGAAGAAGTGCCTGACGGTCCGTTCATTAATTAAAGTTATGTGGTCCTGTAGTTTAACGGTAAAACACCCGGCTTATACTCGGCATAGTCTCCAGATTAGAGAGCGATCCAGGTTCGAATCCTGGCGGGACCACCAACTTTATTTTCCATTAGGGGTTGACAAGAGCAAAGAATGATCATATAATCATATTATAGTTAGAAAACAACAGAAGAGGGCAATATGGAAATCCAAACAGAATTATTCACAAGCGAGTGGGGTGTAAGAAATGACGTCAAACATTTAGTTGACGCACTCCAAGACAAATTACCTGCAATGGGCATGGTGAAGAATGCCAACAAGAACAGATGTCTTGAGAAGTTCCGAAAGGCACAGAATGTCACCTATGACATATTCAATAACGGTCTTATCAATAGAGGTAAGAGCCTTAAGGTGCTAGGCCTTAAAAGAGATGATCTTCCGTTGCCACAATATTATGGCAGAGATCATTATTTTCCAGGCAACTGGGAAAGGGTTGAGTTCTTGGTAAGTGAAGCATTCACTCCCATAGTTCGAGCGGCCGCAATTGAACAGGGCATGATTAGGGGTTGACAAGAAGGCCAACTGATCATATAATATAAACATAATAAGGCAACAGAGAGGGCGATATGGCAACAGATCTTAAAACAAATTCAGAAGCATTTTGGCTCACCAGATTCTTTGGTGGGAAGGACAAAGGCTCCTGCGTTCAAATAACAATACCTAGAAATTCTAAGAACAATCCTAGGTCAACCGCAGATAATTTCTTTGATCACATATCATTGACAAGAGAGCAGGCAAAGGAACTTTCAATAGAGTTGATGCTCTTTGCGAATATGAGAGAAGAGGAGTCATTATAATGGACAAGGTAATGTTTGAAAAATGCAAGAGAGCTTCTTTCATTAAACTACCCGGAGACGATTGGGCAAGGGTAGATGGGTTCGATCCAGAAGAGAAGAAACTTTATGTTCACGATGAAGACTCTGGTGAAGAATATAGTTTCGAAACAGAAGACCTCAAAGATGCAATCTTTTATGAGATAAAGGAGATCAAAGATGTTTAAGGACATTCAAGTAGGTGACTCAGTCACTATGTCAACACCACAGGGCCAGGTGCTCAATGGTAAGGCAGTAATGAAAGGCCCATATGGTTGGGTCATCAACGTCGGTGGACGTCATGGTACCCCTAGGGTAGTTCATGAGAACAATTTTGTCAAGATGAGAAAAGGCAAGAACAGAAAGCCGGACTTTTTTGGAGATTTTCACTATGGGGTATAAGGTACTAGGACAGATCGACCGTGAACGGTACACGGACTTGAGTCATGAGGGTTTAGAAGGACCTTTTATGTTTGAATCAGGCAAGGTTCTGTATTATGACAAGGCAGAAGGCAAGTATTATGATCGTGATACTGACTTCTATGTGGATCACAAAGAAATGTGGAATATTCACTATGGATTGACAAATTAGGGGTTGACAAGAGGGTCAATTGGTCATATAATATAAGAGTAATTAGGGCAAACAATAGGAGGGTCGCTCATGTTAGATTTAGATAATTCACAGATTTCCGAAGAGGACAAGAAGATGTTCGCAGAGATGGATCATTATGATGCACTCAAAACGGAACTAGGCTATGATACTGTTTGGAGTATCGAGAGCGGAATGAACGGTTTAGACTTCAACATCTTTTCCGATAAACCCAGAAAGGTGACTTACAAGATCATCGATCGCATGGGAGATTCATTTGACGATGTTGATTGGGTCACTTTCAGTTCGGTTGCAAAGGACGGTACCATAGGTGCTCTTTGGGCCGCGGCAGAAGACTGCTTTCAACAGGCCAAAGAAAACAATGGCGATTGGCATTATTTTGTTGAAGATTTTGATCTTCAAGATGATGGATCATTATCACTGGTCACAGGAAGTTAACCAATTGGGGTTGACTTTCAACCCCATTGATCGTATAATATAAACATAATAAGGCAACAGAAAGGCACAAAGATGGCAACAAGGGCTCGAATAGCATTAGAACTTAAAGATGGTTCATTCATTTCATCATATCAACATTGGGACGGTTATCCAGGTGGATTAGGTTATATCCTGATCGATCATTGGACCAACTACGACAAGGTCAAAGAAGCAATTGAATTGGGAGATGCTTCTAAGTGGGCCTATACCGTAGGGTCAAAGATAGACTTCGATGATCGCAATGCAAAGGACTATGACATACAGAACGTCTATTATGGTCGTGACAGAGGCGAAAAGGATGTTGGATACCACAAGCACCTAAATGGGGTGGTCCTATTAGATGAGGCGTTCAAAT
>MDSV01157414.1_pt1 | contig 13759 bp, 16 predicted proteins | sample 810851 | NCBI WGS metagenome assembly MDSV01 (sample SAMN05326640, study PRJNA326480) | marine metagenome | isolation source: seawater | place: Atlantic Ocean: North East | collected 2012 | reverse complement strand
TACTGGCTCTTTGTTTCAAATACAGTTTGAAGGTATAAATTATATTCCAACGATAACAATGATGGCACACGCAAAAAGAGGAAATTTGAATTATTCTAGTAATCCAACTTTTCTATCTAAAGGGGAAAGGGTGTTGCCAACTACGTCTTCGCAGGAATATCTGGAAATAGATAGCAGAAGAATTAAAAGTATAATGCATTCACCATATTCAGAAACTGGGTCCATCGAAAGGCAAACATACATATCGAAGATTGGTATATACGATAAAAATAAAAATCTTATAGCAATAGCAAAGCTTGCAAACCCCGTTAGAAAAACCGAAACAAGGGATTTGACGTTTAAATTAAAGTTGGATTTTTAAAATGTCAGTCTCAGAGGGGCAAAAATATAAATTGCTAGTTTTGCAAGCAAGGTTTTTGCGAGAAAAATTAAAAACTCATGAGCAAGTTTCTGAAACTGCAATGCAAGAGTTCGAAAAGTCATACACAAAAATGGTAAATCGATTACCTAAAGAGCAAAAGGACATAGTAAACGGAGAACACAGGGAACAAAAGCCTGCAATGCCACCACAACCCCCGCCACCTGTTAAACCAAAAAAAGCAGCTCCTGAAAAGTTTAAAAAATTATTTAAAAAAATAGCAAAAGCAACACATCCTGATCGACTTGTGCACTTGAGCGATATCGAAAGGGCTCAAAAAAAAACACTGTTTGAGAGGGCATCTGCAGCATTAAAATCAGAAGATTTGCCTGAATTAGTTGAAGTAGCTAGTTTGCTTCATTTGACGATAGAAGATCCCGGACAAGAAGAAATAGGTAAAATAAAATCTAGCATTAGTGTGGTTAGAAGAAAAATAAAAGATTTAGAAAAAACTGTGGCTTGGAGCTGGTATCATATGACGAACAAGGAGCGAACACCATATATGCAACAATACATTGAACACATATATGCGAACCAACTAAAGAGTTAAAATGCCAAATCTCCATAAAAAAGAGTACAACTGTCTAGTTTTACATGCAAAGTACTTAAAATTAAGATTAGAAATAAATGCGGATATCTTAATTGATGCAAATAAAGAATTCATGGAAGAATATTTCGAAATTTGTAAAACAGTACCAGAGGAAGAAAAGACTATTTTAGAGAACGCCGCGCATGGTGTAAGAAAAGCTGCAGAAGCAAAAAGTGAAACACCGGAAAATGAAGAAGTGGAGGAGAGGATGGAACAGACAAGTAAAAAAGATAACCCTGAAAGTGTCAAAAGGGTGTACAAAGAAATAGCAAAAAGGACACACCCAGACGCAGTGCTGGACCTCGAAGATAAAGAGAGGGAAGAAAGGACAGAGCTTTTTCATAGAGCACAAAGGGCTGTAGACGATTTGGATATCTTAGAGTTGTTGGATGTTGCAGGTGAACTAGATGTGTCTTTTGACAAAGATGACATAGAGTATACCGAGATGCTCCGCAGAAACATTCAAACGTTCAAAGAAGAAATTAAAAAAATTAAAGAAACCCCAGTTTGGCAATGGTACCACACATCTTCAGAAGATGACAAACATGATATCATGCTTACATACATGCAGCACATGTACACGAGGTACAAATGATATTAGGTCTAGACATTTCAACTTCTATAACAGGAGTTACAGTTATTGACAAAACAGGCACTTGCATTTATAATGAAATGTGGGACACCAGGAATAAAAATCATTTTCCTACTTTATATCATAAGGCAAAATCTATTAAAGATAAATTGACTTGCTTAAAGGATCGGTTTTTGATCGAAGAGATATACATAGAGCAGTCTCTACAGTCTTTTAGGTCTGGTTTTTCTTCTGCACAAACTCTTTCAACTCTGTCCAGGTTTAATGGAATAGTTTCGTGGCAATGTTATGAGATGTTCGATAAGCAGCCTGAAATGCTAGCAGCCTCTTCGGCTAGGAAGCTGGTGGGTATAAAAGTAAAGAAGGGCGAAAAAGCAAAAGAAAAAAGTTTTCATTTTGTTCTTGCCAATGAACCATCTTTTGTTGTAGAATATACAAAGAATGGTAATCCTAGACCGGGCAGTATGGATAAGTCCGATAGCTGGGTTATTGGCAAAGCTGGATATGAAATTTGGAAACAGAAAAGATAAAAATACTACAAAGCTTCTTAGGAAGATATTATAAGTCTGGTGACGAGCACTTGTTCAAGTGTCCAAAGTGTCGACACGATAAAAATAAGCTCTCTATTAATGTTGCAAAGGGTGTTTATAAGTGTTGGATATGCGATTATTCTGGATTAAAGTTAGATAAGTTTGTTAGAAAGCATGCAGGTTATGATCAATATCAAAATTGGTTACAGCTTACTAATGCAGTGGACTTGAGTTCCTTTGATGATCTATTTCAAACTAAGAAAGAAGAGCTGAAGCAAATCTTGTCTTTGCCGGAGGAGTTTGAAACTCTTTGTACAGAATATCGGTACGAGCTTAAAAAGCCAATTAAATATCTTAAAGATAGAGGGGTTACCATAGGAGATATGCTCAAGTGGAGAATAGGGTTTTGCCCATCTGGTGAATATGGTGGTAGAGTGATAGTTCCTTCTTTTGATGATTCTGGAGATCTAAACTATTTTATGGCTAGATCATATTCAAACCAATTCCCGAAGTATAAAAATCCTCCTGCTAGTAAAGATTTTATCTTTAACGAGTTGATGATTGATTGGGATAGACCTGTAACAATAGTAGAAGGAGTATTTGATGCAATTATCGCTGAAAATTCTATCCCCTTGCTCGGTTCGACTCTTTCGGAGAGAAGTAAGATATTTTCAAAAATAATAAAAAATTGCAAAGAAGTATATTTGGCATTAGATTCTGATGCTTCTGACAAAGAGATGAAAATTATAAAAAAGCTTATGGAATATGGTATTATTACATACAAAGTAGACACTAGTGGTTATGAAGATGTTGGAGAAATGAGTAAAGAAGTCTTTCAAAAAAAGAAAGATGAAGCGTTGATTCTAACAGAAGCTAACTATTTATATAAGCGCTTAGATTTTTAGGAGAGTATTTTTATGGAAATCAGTAAAGGAAAATTAAAAAAGCTAATTCAGGAAGAAATATCTAGAATTACCAGTGAAGAAGAGGGTACCGCTGGTCATCAAATGGCTAGTCTTCTCAGAGAAGAATACGTTAAGTTAAGTCCTTCGGATCAGCAAATATTTTTGCAAAACTTCGTCAGCTATATTAATAAAATAATGTCTTGACATAGTATTGAATTGTTGCTACAATTGTAGCACAAACAAATACTGGAGGAAAGATGCGATTTGCGCACATAGCTGACACTCATATAAGAAATTTAAAATATCATTATGAATATAATGAAGTGTTTAAGCAATTATATCAATCTCTAAAAGAAGAAGAGGTTGATTATATTATTCACTGTGGTGACATTGCACACACTAAAACACAGATATCGCCTGAGTTTGTCGATATGTGCAGGGAGTTCTTCGAAAACCTTAGTGCAATCGCACCGACTTATGTGATTTTGGGAAACCACGATGGTAATCTTAGGAATAGCAATAGGCAGGACGCTTTAACGCCTATCGTAAAAGCCATTAACTCGCCAAACTTAAACTTGATTAAGAACGCCGGCGAGACTCATATATGTGATGGCTTTTGTTTAAACGTATTATCTGTTTTTGATGAAGAAAATTGGATCAAGCCCACAAATGAAGGGCTAATTAATATAGCACTGTATCATGGGGCGATTGACAAATCACTAACAGATACAAACTGGGCACTAGGAGGTGATCATGATATCAGTATTTTTGATAATTTCGACTACGCTTTTCTTGGGGATATTCACAAGACTCAGCACCTAGATAAGGAACGTCGAATTTGGTACGCAGGTTCAACTGTACAGCAAAATTTTGGTGAGTCTTTAGACAAAGGTTATTTGCTGTGGGACATTGAAAGCAAGGATAAGTTTGCCAACAGGCTTATTACTTTTAAGAACCCAAAACCATTTATCACAATACCTTTGACAGCAAAAGGTAATCTACCAAAAAAGATAGCAGTGCCTGAAGGCGCCAGGCTTAGGGTTGTATCTGATAACAATGTATCTCTGGACAAGGTAAGGAGAGCTGTTGACGTTGTTAAGTACAAATACAGTCCCGAGTCTGTAACTTATTTAAACAGGGCGGCAGGAAAGCAAATTAGACTTGATTCTGCTGACGGTCTAGAACAAAAAGATTTAAGAGATGCAAAGACTCAAGAAGAGTTAATTGAAAACTTTTTGAAAGACTATGGTGTTACTGAAGAGGTTCTAGATAAAGTTTTTTCTCTTAACAAAGATTACAATCGACTGGTTGAAGAATCTGAAGACATACAAAGAAATGTACATTGGTCGTTAAGATCGCTAGAGTGGGATCATCTTTTCAATTATGGAGAGGGTAACTGCATCGACTTTGCAAAACTTGAAGGAATTGTAGGTATTTTTGGTAAAAACTATTCTGGCAAATCTTCAATAGTTGATTCTTTGTTGTATGCTTTATACAATTCTACTTCTAAATCTATAAGAAAAAATCTTAATATTATCAACCAAAACAAAGAAGACTGCAGAGCTTTAGTAGAAATTCAGATTGATGATAACAATTATTTTATTGAGAGAAGATCTGAAAAATACATCAAGAAGCTTAAAGGTGAAGAGACCTTAGAGGCAAAAACCGATGTAGAGTTCTACAAGCGAGATATGATAGGTAATGAGACCAGTCTCAACGGAACATCCAGACAGTCGACAGACAAAGCAGTCAGAAAGTATTTTGGCTCGCTTGAAGATTTTTTGATGACTTCGATGGCTAGTCAACTAGATTCTTTAGCCTTTATAAACGAAGGTTCCACAAAAAGAAAAGAAATACTTGCAAAGTTTCTAGATCTAGAAATTTTTGATAAAAAGTTCAAACTGGCGAAAGAAGAGGCAAGCTTAACAAAAGCTTCGCTAAAGAAGTTACAAGATAGAGATTTCGAGGGAGACATAAAGCAAATTAAGCAAGACATATTTGATAGTGAGCTGAGTGTAGCTACCAACAAGGACAGGTGCAATTCTTTAAAAGAAGAGATAAAACAGGCAACAAAATCGATATCAGATTTGGAAAAGAAAGTAGAGTCTGTTCCAACTGAAATTATTGATATTGATCTGGTGATAAAAAAGATCGGCAAGCAAAAAGCTGCGATTAAGACGTTGAATGAAAAAAAGACTATTTTGAAGCAAAGTCTTTTAGAAAAGCAGGCATTATATTCTAAGATTGAGAGTTTTATTAACGAGTTTGATGTGGAATCGTATCAAGAGAAGAAAGAAAAGATTGTTGAAAATCAAGAAAGATTGCAATCTTTGCTGCTACAGCTAAAGAACGTCTCAGAAGAAAAAACAATGTTGGTTCAGAAATGTGATTTGCTTTGCGATGAGTGTGCCGATATTATCGGTGATGTAGTAGAAGTTAAAGATGGCAAGATGAAAGTTATCAGCAATGAAATTAATGATATTGGAAAGGACTTAAACTCTGGCAGCAAAGATAAGGTTATTGAATACTTGGAAAAATTCGATAAGCTTTCGAAAAAGAAAACAGATTTAGCTACAGATATAGCTGATTACAGTCTTTCATATGAAAAAAATGAAAACACTATTTTGAAACAGTCTGTTGAGTTGGAAGGGTTGCAAGCTAAGCTAGAACAATACAATGAAAACAAAGAAGCAATTGAAGGTTTGAAAGATTTAATTAAAACCAAAAAGCAATACATGAAACAGAGAGTTGGTTTTGAAAAAGAGTTGGAAATGTGCGAAACCAATGTGATGCAACTACACAAGCGAAATGGTTCTTTGGAAGAAAAGCTGAATTCTACAATTACAGACCAAGAAGAGTATGAGGTGCTTAAAACAAACTATGCAGCTTACGATCTTCTTATGACCTGTTGCCATCCAAATGGTATATCGTATGATATTATCAAAGAAAGGTTGCCAATCATCAATCAAGAGATTGCTAAAATCTTAACAAATATTGTAGATTTTGAAATTTTTATTCAAAATGACGATAAGAAGCTTGATATTTTTATCAAGCACCCAAAGCACGACCATCGCCCACTAGAGATGGGTTCCGGAGCGGAAAAGACTATAGCATCTATGGCTATTAGATTAGCTCTATTAACAGTATCGAGTTTACCAAAGTCGGATCTATTTATATTAGATGAGCCAGGCACCGCCCTGGATGAAGAAAATATGGAAGGCTTTGTTAGAATATTGGACATGGTTAAGAGTTACTTCAAGACTGTTGTTTTGATATCACATTTGGACAGCCTTAAGGACTGCGTTGATATGCAGATTAATATTGAGCGAAAGGATGGATATGCATCCGTTAATATATAGGAGGGTTTATGGTGACAGCGATAAAAGCATTTGCAGATAAATATACAGAGAGGTTTATATCTAGAAAATTTTTAGCATGGATTACAGCAACAGGGCTATGCGTGTATGGGACAGTGACTAGTAGCGACTGGGTCGCAGTTACTTTGGCATATATTGGATCTCAAGCTCTTGTTGATTTAGCAGTGAAGTGGAAACACGGACCGGGATGAAATGGCTAGCATTTAAAACAGCTGTAAAGAAACTTTTTGTGTGGATCAGGGAGTATTGGCAAGTACCTCTCTTGGTTTTGTGGACGATAGTCATATGGGTATTTGCTAGAAGAAACACAGATGCTATGATTGAAGTGATTGAAGCTAAAAAGGAATCTTATAAAAAACAAGTCGAGATTCTAAAAAAAACTCACAATGATGAGTTGTTGGCAAGAGATGAATTAATGGAAGATTATGATAAGCTTTTAGAGAACATAGAAAAAAAGTTCACTGAAGACAGAAAGAAACTTTCAGAAAAGCAAAAAAATGACTTAAAAGAGGTTATAATAAAATCAAAAGGAAATCCCGATGAGATCAGAAAAAAAATTGAAGAAGAGTTCGGCTTTAATTTTGTTGAATAAGAGTATCGCAATATTGTTAGTGATGTTAATACCGATTACATCATACTCTGATCCAATTGTTGGCGGGACAGCTATACCACCCGGGTCTTTTACAAGAATTGAGGAGCCTGACTTATTGCACAGAATAGGTCTACCCACCGCGTGGTGCTATGATGATGAGGCTAATTCGATGCTCATCACCGCCCCAGCAAGAGGTTTGGCTACATGTGAGTTAAATTCTCAATATGAACTGGAAAAACAAAAAATAAAGTACAGTTTTAGAATTGAGAAATTAGAATTAAGAATAAGCACCCTAAAAGAACAACACGAAAAGATAGATGCTATAAAGGATCAGGAAATAGAGAGACTTACAGCCGCAGTAATGAATATTCCAAACGATTATACCGCTTGGTGGGCGACCGGTGGTTTTTTAACAGGCGTCCTAGTTACTGTAGGAGTTGTATTTTTAGTACAAAATGATTGATTTCAAACACCTCAAAGATAATAATATTTCTTACAAAGATCACGCAGTCTTCGCACTAACAATTGGTGCAAGAGCTGCATTTTCGTCTATATTTTTTTTAGTACATGGTGTTTTGCCTTTCGTACAAATACCAGCATTTCTAAATCTAGAATCTATGAATAAGTTTTACGGTGAAAAAAATGAAGAAAGACCCTGATTATGTAGTAAAGTTTGAGAAGGCTATTTCTGAGAAATACGGTTCTGAGGCTATTGAGAATCCAAAGAAACATTGGAATAAAGAAAAAGAACAACAGTATCTAGAACAAATGAGGTTGTTTTATCAAAAGGTTGACAAATCAAAAAGCAGCGAAGATAGAGAGAAGGTAGACGGAGTACTTATATCAAAGAAGTTTAGTTCCATAGAGTCCAAAAGGTCATGCCCAATTTGTAACACATATTCTTTCAGTTCTAAAGATGATATGTATATGACTAAGTTTGAGTGTTGTTTTGCATGTTATGTTACATACGTTGAAGATAGAGAAGAGAGATGGAAACAAGGTTGGAGACCCAATAATACTGTGGTTTTAACAGAATAAACAACTAATTAATAATATAAAGTGAGGATTTTAAATGGCGACTATATTAAACGTAATTAATGGCATATCACAAGTGATGGCTAACAAGCATGATGGTGCTACAGACTCAGAAGGAGAGCCTCTGAATATTGGCACCAAGTGGGAAGAGGGCAACCCGTTAGTTGATTCAAGGGTTATAGACGGCTTTTCGGCTAAGGTGCAGGGAGATAACCTATGTGTGACCTATCAGGTTGACTGTAAATTAAAAGATGTTCACGGCAACTCGTTCGAATCAGATATTGAGCAGACTGTTGGTGATCTTGTATCCTTTATAAAGAAAGAGTACAAAAAGGTCACTGGAGACTCTCTCACGCTAAAAGAAAAAGGCGAGATTGAAATATTGGTACAATATATTTCTCGTGTTCGAACAACTGTCCTCGCTAAAAAAGAATATGAGATAGGTGGCAACGTGGCGAGAAGCCAAGACGATGCCAAAGATGGAAGCAAGGATCGTTTGGATGATACCTTTAGAAAGTTTTTGGAATTGGGTAAGGAAACAAAGCGACCTAAAAATGATAAATCCAAGAAAGACAACTACAAGCACTTCGACCCATTCAACATGGAGACAGGTCAGAGAAACTCTAGTTTAAAATAAAAGATGTCCTTTAAATTAACAAAGAAAGAAACTCTAAAAGAGATCGTTAAGTGTGGCAAAGATCCTGTATATTTTATAAACAATTATGCAAAGATCACACATCCACAAAAAGGTCTGATACCCTTTCATTTGTATGACTTTCAAGAAGAGTTAGTCAAAAATTATCTCGATCATAGATTTAATATTATATTGAAAGCAAGACAGTTAGGTATATCAACGATTAGTGCAGCATACGTTGTCTGGATGATGATATTCCATAGAGAAAAAAATGTTTTAGTTATAGCCACAAAGTTTAGCACAGCTTCAAATTTAGTTAAAAAGGTCAAAAACATACTCAAAAATATTCCAGATTGGTTAAGAATAGCTCACGTCACAATCGACAATAGAACGTCTTTCGAGTTGTCCAACGGCTCTCAAATAAAAGCATCATCAACATCAGGCGATGCCGGTCGTTCAGAAGCTCTGTCTTTGCTGGTTATTGATGAGGCTGCGCACGTTGAGGGGCTTGACGAGCTTTGGATGGGCTTGTATCCTACTCTATCAACTGGTGGGCGTTGTATCGCTTTGTCGACTCCTAACGGCGTAGGAAACTGGTTCCACAAAATTTATTCAGAAGCAGATCAAGACGCGAACGACTTCTTTCCCACTGTTCTTCCGTGGGACCGTCACCCTGATCGTGATCAGGATTGGTTTGAAAAAGAAACCAGAAACATGTCTCGCCGCGAAATAGCTCAGGAGCTTGAGTGTAACTTCAACATGTCAGGTGAGACTGTGTTTCATGGAGATGATATAGCGTGGATTTCAGAAAATATCAGAGAGCCAAAATATAGGACAGGGTTTGATAGGAATTTTTGGATATGGGAAGAGTTTCAGCCGGATGGAGACTATCTGATATCTGCAGATGTTGCCCGAGGCGACGGGAAAGACTACTCTGTTTTCCACTTATTTAAGTTAAACACGATGGAACTTATAGGGGAATATCAAGGAAAGGTGACGCCGGATATTTTTTCTCAAATTTTGTTTAATGCGGGCAGAGAGTATGGGAACTGTATGGTGGTAGTTGAAAACAACTCAGTTGGATACTCGGTATTAGACAAGTTGAAAGAAAAAGGTTATCCCAACGTTTACCATTCCATTAAGGCATCTCACGAATTCATAGATTCTGTTGAAGCCGAGTACCGAAGTAATAGTATTGCAGGCTTTACTACCTCTTCAAAAACTAGACCATTGATTATAGCTAAATTTGAAGAATTCGTAAGAAACAAGCTAATTAAGGTATACTCTGGTAGGCTTTTAAATGAAATGAAAACTTTTATATGGAACAATGGGAAGGCTGAAGCTATGAGAAGTTACAATGATGATCTAATAATGGCTTGTTCGATTGGGTGTTGGGTCCGAGATACTGCGTTGGTTGAAAACAAAAGGACAGCAGAATATAAAAAGGTCTTCATAGACTCTATGTTTTGCACAAAAACCAACCTCAATACGTCGATTCCAGGCATGAATTCCTATAAAAAAGGCGCAACGTTTGATAATATAAAGCAGGCGAAGAAACTAGAAGAATACCAATGGCTCTATAAAGGTTAAAATAAATGGCAGATAAAAAAATAAAAAACAAGAATCAAAAGAATACAAGAAACCCCGACAATGCACTGTTTAAAAAGTTAACGCGACTTTTATCCGGTCCACTAGTTCTGCACAGGACGCAAACAGCGAGAAGGCTCCGCAGACGACAGATGGACAAGTATGCCAAGAGGTTTAAATCTGCTAGTGGGCAACAGTTTAAAAAATCAGAATATAATCCGTTTGACAATCTTATGTCAAGCGTTATGGCAAATCAGGGTCGCTTAGAAAGATATGTTGATTTTGATCAGATGGAATACACTCCAGAGATAGCTTCGGCACTTGACATATATGCCGATGAAATGACGACTAGTAGTAATTTGCAGCAGCTTTTGACGATCCAGTGTTCTAACGATGAGATTAAGAATATACTTGAAACCCTATACTATAATATTTTGAATATAGAATTTAATCTTTTTGGATGGTGTAGAACAATGTGTAAATATGGTGATTACTTTATGTATCTTGATATTGATGAAACACTAGGTGTTAAAAGCGTCATTGGCTTGCCAACTCAAGAAATTGAAAGACTAGAAGGAGAGGACAAGACAAACCCAAATTATGTACAATACCAGTGGAACTCCGGAGGTATGACCTTTGAAAATTGGCAAATCGCGCATTTTAGGATTTTGGGTAATGACAAATATGCTCCATACGGAACCAGTGCCCTAGAGGCGTCTAGAAGAATTTGGAGGCAGTTGATGTTGTTAGAGGATGCGATGATGGCATATCGAATTGTTCGCTCCCCAGAAAGAAGAGTTTTTTATATTGATACCGGTGGCATACCACCACAAGATGTAGAACAATACATGCAAAAAGTTATGACTCAAATGAAGAGAAACCAGATAGTTGACCCATCAACTGGTCGAGTTGACCTTAGATATAATCCTATGTCTATAGATGAAGATTATTTTATACCAGTAAGAGGTCAGACCTCTTCAAGGGTTGAATCGCTTCCGGGAGGAACATATACTGGAGATATAGATGATGTTAAGTATTTGCGAGACAAGCTGTTCTCTGCACTAAAGATTCCGCCATCTTATTTGTCGGCAACTGATGGTGGAGAAGAGGATAAGACAACGTTGGCGCAAAAAGATATTAGATTTGCAAGAACGGTACAACGTTTACAGCGGTCGGTTGTTACAGAGCTTGAAAAGGTAGGGCTTGTACATCTTTATATACTGGGCTTCAGAGGTGCTGATTTGGCATCCTTTAAGGTATCCCTTGCTAATCCTTCAAAGATAGCGGAGCTTCAAGAACTAGAACATTGGAGAGTTAAGTTTGACACGGCATCAGCTGCAACCGAGGGGTATTTCAGTAAGCGATGGATAGCAACGCGACTCTTTAGTATGACTGAAGAAGAATTCTTGCGCAACCAGAGAGAGATGTTTTATGATAGAAGGTTTGATGCAACACTAGAAGCCACCGCAGAGATGACTCAGGCAGAGTTAACTCCAGATACAGCAGGGGAAGGTTTAACGGGCGACCCTGCGGTCGATGGCGGCATAGGGGCTGTCGGCACCGAGGATGAATTGGGAGCCGATGCAGGGCTTGGTGATCTTGGCGATCCCGGCGAAGCCGCTGGCGAAGAGTCGGCACTACTGGCAGCGCCTGGAAAAAGAGATGATGACTTTTGGCAGCAGCCAGACAGCAGAGGCAGAACAAGGGCACAAAGAAAAACAGAGTATACACCTGTAGATCATGACAGAAGACCTCAAGGGGCACATATGAGAAGCGATTTATCTAAAGGTGGTAGAAGCTTAGCATCTTCTTCACGAAGAAACATCTTTAAGGGCTACAATGAGCTATCTAGTCTTTATGAGGGTAAGGAAACTAGTTACTTAAAAGAGGAACAAATTATTAACGAAATTAGTAGTGACATGAAATTGTTGATTGAAAATCTTGAATTGAGGAACAAAAATGAGACTAAAACACAATAAAAAAAGAAATACAGCCTTTGTTTATGAGGCGCTTATAAGAGAGTTAACGAAAAGTATCATAAAGAATGATACCAACAGAAAGAACAAAGTATCTTCTGTTATAAAAGAGCACTTTGCAAGCTCTTCGGAGATAAAGAGGGAGTTGGATCTCTACAGAACCCTCTATGAAGCTGACGCTGAAGACGAGGTTGTGGCAGAGAAAATTGTTGTAGAAACAAAGATCCGTCATTCTAAATTAAATAAAGAAAGGATTTTCCAAGAACAGACAAGCTTAATTAATAAAATTAACAAATTGTTGGGAGTGCAGGTATTTGATAATTTCGTGCCTAGTTACAAAAATCTTGCTAGTATTTATTCTATTTTTAATAATTCTGTGGGCGTAAAGAGCAAGGTTATTTTAGAAGAAAGAGTTATAGGCTCTATGAAAAATAAAAAAATGGAAAACAGCTCATGGGGTGAAAAAGATCCCATAGACAATCTGGTTTATCGGTCTTTTGTGAAAAAGTTTAATCAAAAATATAATGAGAACCTCAATGAATCACAGAAAAATTTGCTTACAAAATATGTGACCTCTTTTGTCGATGACGGCTTGGAACTAAAGATATTTTTAAATGATGAAATCGGAGCCCTCAAGGAACAACTAAAAGAGCACTCTAATAGAGATGATATAAGAGCGGACGAAGTTTTATTGAAAAAAACTAACGAGGTTTTAGACCTTCTGGAATCCTATAAGAGTAAAGAGGTTAGCTTGGAGACAGTAGAAGAGATATTAAAAATACAGCAACTAAATCAAGATATGGTGGAATTTGCAGATGGCAGTTAAAATTACATTAGAGCCGCAAACATTGGAGAGTGCATCATCTGGCGAGTCGATAAAGATAAGAATTAACGGACCAGAGGACAAGGTGACTCTAGAGATGGTTGCTCGACGGGCACTCAACGGAGACATCATGATAACAGAACATGATTTGATTGATATTGTTGTTTCTCCGTCTAAGTCGAAAGTAGTAACATTTCCAAAAAAACTTTCAGAGCGAGAAGCCTATCCTGTGCAAGATCGATTTTTAAGCCTCATGAGGGACAAAGGCATTGTGGATTCATCATCGATACAGGGTGGTAATGTTTTTTGTTCACTGGAGGCTTCCTTGCTTGAATCTGTCATTGAGGGTATTGATTCTGTACAAAGTGCCATATTTGTAACAAGTCTATTCTTGGAAGAAGAAAAGGCAGACATTAACGCAAGAAAGCACCTGCAGCATGATCTAATGATGCATTGGTCCAATCCAGAAGAAGAAGAGAGTACTGAATTAGGTCAGGTACCACACTCTGACAGAAAGGGTTCAATGGACTCAAGAGTTAGACCTTATGGGTACCAGTATATGTACTCGGTGCTTAGAGAAAGTGAGGATAAGTGAATCTATTACATTTTGTCCTTATAGCTTATGGTTTAACCCAAATTCTTGTATATGGTAAGATATTTGACAAAGTGCGCCCCACCCATGGCTGGTTTGGTGAACTCTT
>MDSV01192269.1_pt1 | contig 13760 bp, 6 predicted proteins | sample 810851 | NCBI WGS metagenome assembly MDSV01 (sample SAMN05326640, study PRJNA326480) | marine metagenome | isolation source: seawater | place: Atlantic Ocean: North East | collected 2012 | reverse complement strand
GCGGCGGAGACGAGCGCCGCCGCCTCCGCGCCCAGCCGCTCCCTCGCGTCTTTCGCCGTCGCGGCGTCCACGACGATGGCGTCCAGAGCCGGCCGTCGCCAAGAACGAGAAGAGGAAGCGGAAGCGGAAGCGTCCGCAGCCTTCGACTTCTCCCCGAGAATCTCGAGCGCGGCGGCCACCGTCGCCAACCCGGAGGCGTCGCCGCGTCGCGCCGACTCGGAGGCGCGGCGCAGCGCGTCGTCCCACGTCCCCGGCGCCGAGAAAACCAAAGCGGCGAGCGTCCGGGCGCGCGCCCGAGCCTTTTCGCTCGTCGACTGCGACGAAAGCGCCGTGTTCGTGTCCGGACGACCCGCTTCTTCGCCGTTCGCGTGTCGGTTTCGTTCGAAACAGGCGTCCAGGAGACTGTCCACGGCGCGCGCCGAGACGGCGCCGGAGGACGCCGGCGACGACGAAGACGCCGCTTCGCGACGCGCGTCGTCGGAGGACGCGTCCGCGGGGGTCAAGCACGACGCGCCGTGTCGCTCGACGAGGCTCGCCAAAAGCGCCGCGCCGGCTTCGGTGGGCTCGGACGCGACCGCGGCCGCGGTCGCGACGGCGACCGGTCGCGCGAACGCGCGCTCGACCCATCGCTTCGCGGTGTCTCTTCGTTCCGGAACCTTTGCGTCGGAACCGTTTTCCGCCAACCCACGCTTTTTTTCGTCGCTCGCGTCGCGCGTCTCCGCCGCGGCGCACAGCGCGGCGTGGAACGCGGCGACGCGGCGCGCGCCGGCGGCGTCGACGCCGCCGCCGGGGCTCGAACCCGCGACCATCCGCGCGCAGTCCGCGGCGACGCGCTCCATCGTCGCCCGCAAGCACGTCTCCGACAGAGTGGGACGGCGCGAAACGCCCACCAGGCACTCGCACAGCGACGCCGTCGCCGCGTCGTTTTCCCCGCGGTTCGGGTTCGCAGAAAGCAGAGACTCCGGGACCCACCGCTCGAGGAACGCGCAGCGGAACAGCTCGGCGCGGAACGCCTCCGCGCGCGTCGCCACGGAGGCGTCGACGTCGTCGCCGCCTTCCTCGGCGACCACGATCGCGCCGTACAGCGTCGCCTCACGGAACGCGCCGAGCAGCGCCGCGGCGTCCGCCGAGCGCGAGGGCACGTTGCACAGGCGGTAGCCCTCCCAGAGACTGGCCAGCAGGCGGCGCAGTCTGTCTTTCTCGACGAGCGCGCCGCGCGGCAGCGCGGCGAGCAGCGGCAACACGGAGGGCGCCGACGCCTCCGCGGCGCCGTGGCACCCGCTCGAGACGTGGCGCTCGAGCGACCCGAGGAACGCGTCGATCGAGTCGAAGCGTTTCTTTTTTCGGTCCGTCGCCGCGCTCACCCCGTCCGTCTCGAGAAAAGCCGCGAGGTCTTCCCAGGCGGCGTCTCCGCGGAGATTCAGGAACCCGAGCGTCAGCTCGCGCGCCTCGCCGAGCGAAGACCCGTCGGTTTCGTCCGTCGCGTCCAACAACGCGACGGCGGCGAACGCCGAGCGGCGCTTTTCCTTCGCGAGCGGCGCTTCGTCCGTCGCTTCGTCCGTCTCGCCGAAAACCCCATCCGCTCCGGCGAGCGCGAGCGCCGCACCGTACGCCGCGCGCCGCGTCTGCGCGGACGGCGACGCCGCGCACTTTCGCAAACCGCCGGGAATCGCGTCCAGCGCGCGTACGATTTCCGCGAAGACGTCGCGCGACGACGTGTCCGCGGCTCTGACGAACCCCGCGAGCGTTCGGAGCGCCGCCGCGCGCGTCCGCTCCGACCGCTCGCGCCGCGCCTCGGACGGAGCCTCCGCGGACCCCTCGCCGCCGGCGTCGTCGCGCGACGCGCGCGCGCCGAACGCGTCGCCCTCGCCGGCGAGCTTCTCGGCCACCCGGCCGAGCACTTCGCCCGCAAACCTCGTGAGCACCGCGCGCCTTCTCTCCTCCGTGGCGAAGACCCGCGCGAAGCTCGCGGACGCGGCCGCCGCGACGGCGGCATCCTCGTCGTGCGCGGCGGCGAACCACGCCGGCGCGACGCGCTTGAGGTGCGCGGCGAGGCCCCGGCCCGCGCCCGCGCAGATCGCCGCGTTCGCCTCGGCAGCCGCCAGCCGCGTTTCGGTGCGGTCGTCATCCACGAGCCGCGCGAACGCCCTGTGCCACAGCGGCAGCGCCGCGGCCACGGTCTCGGGGGGAAGCGCGGCAGCGCGTGTGGGGGTCGATACGCCCGTGGTGGTCGCGTTCTTCGTTTCGCTCGATCGATCGTCGTCGTTCGATACGGCGCCTCGTTCGAGTCGCCGGCCCTCGACGACGGCGACGACGTCGCGCAGCGCGCGTCGTTTGGTCGTCTGGTTGGGGCGCGTCGCGTGGCTCAGGCACGCCGCGAGCTCGGGGTCGAGCGCGCTCGGGGCGAAGCTCGCGGACGCGAAGGACCCGTCGGCGGGCGTCGAACCCTCCTCGGCGAGGTTGGTCGAGCCGCTGTACCCGCCGAATCCAACCCTGCGCGCGTTTTGCGCGCGACGACGCGACGGGAGAAGGTTTCGTTTTTTTTTTTCGTGTGAAGTTTCGTCGAGGCGAAAACAAGGGACGAGGGCCGAGTGATGTTGACACGGCTCGTTCGGTCAGCGGGCGTTCGTGTGGGCCCCGCGGCTCCGCGGTGACGTCGCCGCGTCGGAAACGCGCTGAAAGTGCCCTCCGCGGCCCCGTCGAAAGTTCCCCGGAGTCTCCCCGGGGACGAAGAGTCACGCGCGCGGGTCGAGTCGATCAACGCTCGTCGTCTTCGCGAAGAAAGATGAGAGAAAGATTGGAAAGTCGTGGCTGGCTGCTCTTACCCGGCGAACGCCGCGCCGCCGAACCCGCCCGCGGCGGCGCGCGCGGAAGACGCGCCCGAACCCCGCTTCGCCTTATCCTTCCCCATGTCTCGCCGGATCGGCCTGTGCGCCACCCGTTGGCGCGCGCACGTCTCGCAGAGGGGCGGCGGTAAAAAACTTTTTCTCTCGCACACGAGCACACCGCCGACGAAAGAGATCGGACCGGACCGCCTGTCTGCCTGATGCCTCAGAAGCGGAGTCGCGCTCGGGGACGGACGCGACGAGGGCGCGAATCGGAGTCCACGTGGCCGAACTGGTGACGATGGTGAAACGTTTTTTCGCCGCGCCACGCCACGCGAGATGCCCACCGACACCGCCGCGAGGCCCACTTCCCCTCGCGCGCCGAGAGACACCGACCGCGATGTCCTTCGCCGCTGCTGCGGCACCCCCCGCGTGCGCTGCCGCGCCCGCGCGCCGCGCGGACGGCAGACGCGCGGTCCCCTCCGCGCACGGCACCTCCACCGCGAGGCCGAGCGGCCATGGCACGCGCGCGCCTGTCCCTCGGCGTGCCCGCGGCGACGCCGCGGTCGCCGCGGTCGCCGCCGGTTCCCCCCCCTCCGCGCGCATCGCGCGTCGCCCCGACGCGTCCGTGGAGGAGAAGTTTTGGGAGTGGGAGGGCCACCGGATCCGGTACACCGCGGCTGGCGACGAGGGCCCCGCGATGGTCCTGGTGCACGGCTTCGGCGGCAACGCCGACCACTGGCGCAAAAACACGCCCGCGCTCGGCAAGCACGGCCGCGTGTTCGCCATCGACCTGCTCGGGTACGGCTACTCCTCCAAGCCCGACCCGATGGCTCAGGAGCAGAACGCCATATACAACTTCGAGAACTGGTCGCGGCAGCTCCGCGCGTTTTGCGAGGAAGTCGTCGGCGAACCGGCGTTTCTCATGTGCAACTCCGTCGGCGGCGTCGCCGGGTTGCAAGCCGCGGTGGACGACGCGTCGCTCGTGCGCGGCGTGGTGCTCATCAATGTCTCGCTTCGAGGACTGCACGTCACGAAACAGCCCGCGCTCGCGAAGCCGTTCATCAAGGCGCTGCAGACGACGCTGCGCACCACCGACATCGGTAAGGCATTCTTCGGCAACGTCGCCCGCGCCGAGACGGTGCGCAACGTGCTCCGCGAGGCGTACGGCGACCCGGACACCGTCACCGACGAGTTGGTGCAGTGCATTTTGAAACCCGGGCTGCAGACGGGCGCGGCGGAGGTGTTTCTGGATTTCATCTCGTACTCCGGCGGGCCGTTGCCGGAGGACCTGCTGCCGAAGGTGGCGGACGAGACGCCCGTGCGCATCCTGTGGGGGCGAGCCGACCCGTGGGAGATTGTGAAGGAGGGGCGCAAGTACGGCGAGTACGCGTGCGTGGACCGCTTCATCGAGCTCCCGGGGGTGGGGCACTGCCCCATGGACGAGGCCCCCGATCTGGTCAATCCGCTTTTACTCGAGTTCGTGAACGATTATCGGGAAGCGACGCGCGGCGCCCGGTGAGCGAGACTCGAGACCGGGCGCCTTTCGCTCGACGACGCGCGTCGTTGTAATAAGCCATCATCAGACGAACGTAAGCCATCGGAAGAAAACGCCTCGCGTCGTCGCGTGCGTAGCGCGGAAAACCCCTCTCGCGGCCCGAGCGTCGGAGTGTTTTTCCGACGTTCGAGACGCGATCGGGTCGTATTACAAAGGTTAGAATACTCCCTCCGCGCCCATCGATGACGCACGCGTGCGAGCGGGCGCCGCTCACGCCTCCGGCATGGCCTTGATGATGTCCGAGTCGCCGGGGTCGGTGATGGACATGCAGGACACGCGGTAGTAGCGACCGCACGACGTGCCGAGGTCCACGTTGTCTGTCGGGGGGAGGGGGAAGCGAGAGCGAGGCCACGCGAAGGTCAGTCTCCGAAGAGCGTCAAAAAGTCGGCGGGCGCGGGGGCGGCGCGCGGACGCAGCGCGAGACGACAAACCCTAAAAACCTGTTCTGTGCCGAACGCGCGCCGGAGACCGGCCGCGCCGCGTCGCGGTGGCCGCGTCGGCGTCAGGGGAGCCACCGCTCGTGTCCTCCGCGGCAACGCGCGTGAGATGGGATTCGGGGAAGTGGAGACGCACTTCCGGCGTAGTGGTGCACGCCAGTCTTGGCGAGCATCGCGTAGTACTCAATCTCGGACTTGCGCAGCGGGGGGCAGTTGTTGGAGATGATCACCAGCTTGGACTTCCCGGAGCGGAGAGACTTGAGCACGGTCTTGTACCCGAGGGTGTACTTGCCGGACCTGTCGGTGGAGTGGTCGGAGTGGGGGATTCACGTTAGCGCGCGCGTTCGACAGCGCGGCTCGAACGTCGATGCGGTCGCCATGGGCCGTCGCCGGAGGAGGCGGGTCGCCGGAAAAAAGCGGCACGCGAGCGCACCTCATGACAATCTGGAGGCGGTTGTTGATGCCGTCGCCCTGCTTGCCCTTCTTCTTGCTCTTGGGCGCCTCGGCGGCGGCGGCGGGGGCGGCGGCGTTAGCGCTCATCGTCGATGGGTTTTGTACAGCCTTCTTAAGCGTGTGAAACGCCGCTGTTGTTGTACGAAGCGTGCGCTACGTACGGAGTGCGGGATGCAAAAGGGACGGCGTAGCGGGCCGACGCGGGGTTTGAGGTTTTTCGGGTTCGGAAAAAAAGAGCACGCTCGCTCGATCTCTGGCGGCCTCGTGTCAAAATCCAGTTTCGCGAGATAAATTACCGATCGAAGGGCGCTCGTTCTGAAACCAGACACCGGTCAAATTCGGACGAAACTGTAACCGCCCGCGCGAGAAACCACGACCGCGCGGCACCCGCGACGCACATTTTTGCGGGCGCGGCACTCGGGAGGAGTGCTGGCGCAGGGACGCGGTCGCGGCAGAGAACTGGCGGCGGTCTCGCCTCGCGGTACCTTCGGCTCGACGCGTGGGCGCGTCGACCGGCCGCGGGAGAGCGTGTTCGGGGTCCCGCGGGCGTCGCGGGGGGATCGGTCGTCCGGGCTCGGATTGAACCGTCGAGAAAACTCCGTGTTCCGGGTGTAACACTCGGGACGATGGGGTGCTCCCGCCGCGGCGTCGGCAGGGGACTGGCGCTCGTGCTGCTGCTGGCGTGTTTCGCCTCGGTGAACTCGTCCGAGCACCACGACAGCTCGTTCCGGGGCGACGCGGTCGGTGCGCGGCACGGGGACGCGGCCGCGACCGCGGGAGCCGACGCGATTCCGGCGGTGCCTGTTTCGCGCCCGGCGCCGGATGTTTCGGGCCCGCGGACGTCGCGCGCGGCGCTGGGCAAGGCCTCGAAGGCCTCGAAGGCGAAGCAGAAGGGCGACCTTGACGTGCACGCGCTGCGTCGGCGCGCGGAGGAGCTCGAGGACGCGATGTACGACGAGGACGATGCGTTCGGGGGAGATCTCGACGAGCCCCGTGGCGCGTCTGATCCGCTCGAGACGGCGGAGACGGGGGGGGCGTCGTCGCTCCTCGAGATCTCCGCCGCGGCGGCCGAGGCGGCCGAGGCGGAGGCGCGCGCGTTCGACGAGGCGTTCCCCGAGCTCGTTCGGTTCCAGGACGAGGACGAGGACGCGGCGGGCGCGCGGTCGGCGGCATTCCACCGGCGCGCGGAGGAGGCGCAGACGCGCCGCGAGGGGACGGAGGAGGCGGGCGGAACCGCTTCGAGCGACGAAGACGCGCTCGAGACGTCGACCGAGACGTCGACCGAGACGTCGTCGACGTTGCCGCGAACGAAGAACAAGCGGCTGTCTTCGAGCGCGAGCGCTCGCGAGAAGAAGGCGTCTTCTTCGAGCACGCGCGCCGCGAAGAAGAAGAAGAGCGGGTCTTCTGGCGAGGACGACTCGACGCACGCGCTCATCGAGCTGCTGACGACTGCTCGCGCGCCCCCCGCACCGCGCGACGCGGTGGCCTCCGGCGGGTTCCCCTCCGTGGTCCTCGGCGCGACAACAGGCGCGCTCGAGGAGGAGACGAAACTGGAGGGCTGGCAGCTCACCTGGAGCGACGAGTTCGACGGCGACGAGCTGGACCCGCGGAAGTGGACGCCGCGCGCCAACGCCTCGGCGCCCGGTTTGGAGCGCTTCGGAGGCCAGCAGCAGTGGTACGACCCGTCCGAGTGCCGGGTCGCCGGCGGCGCGTTGGCGTTGCGCACGCGGCGCCGGAAAAACGGAGGCGATTTCTTTTTAGTGCCCGGCGCGCAGAGGCGGGACGCCGAGGAGTACCCGTTCGTGTCTTGCTGGGTGGACACGAAGAAGACGTTTTCGCAGACGTACGGCCGCGTCGAGATCCGCGCGCGGTTCCCGGATCACGCGTGCCCGGGCGTGTGGCCGCAGCACTGGATGCTGCCCGCGCCCGAGACGAGCGTGCCGAGCGCGCCGGAGAAGTGCTGGCCCGTGGGCGGCGAGATCGACATCGCGGCGGCGTACGGCAAAGGCCGCGGCGGGCCGGGGAAGAGGCCGGGCACCGTGGAGAGCGGCTACCACTTCGCGCCCAAGGGCGAGTGCGGGGTGGACGGGCAGGCGACCGCGACGTTTCCCTCCGAGGCGCTCGGGTACGCGCCCGGGGCGAAGATGGATTTCCACAGCGATTTCCACACGTTCGCGGTGGAGTGGGACAAGGACAGTCTGAAGTACTTCGTGGACGGCTCGCTCGTGAACGAGCTGACGCGGTTCCACGTCCCGATCATCCCGCGGTGGCCGTTTTACCTCATCCTCAACACCGCCGTGTCGCCGTTCGGCCTGCCCGAGGCGCTCGAGTGCGAGCGCGACCTGTACCACTACGTGGACTACGTGCGCGTGTACCAGCGCGCCACGAAGACGGTGGACAACAAGGTGTGGGCGTTTCTGGCGATGGCGACTACCGGGTGCCTCGCGGCGCTGTGCCTCGCCGCGTGCTGCGCGATGCGACCGGGGGGGGACGCTGACGAGGAGGAGGATCCGGTTTCGTTCTCGCCGGGCGGGAGAGGCGGTTTTGGTTCGAGCCCGGGCGCGCGCGTGGACTCGGAGGACGGCATCGACCGCACGGGCTTCAGGAGTTCCGGGCGGCTCGAGGGGGAGGCGCCGGCGAGAAACGAGGGTGGGGGCGGTCCGAACCTGATGCGCCGGCGCCGACCGCGGCCCGGCGCGGCGGACGACGGCGGGCCGAGGCGGGAGAACCTGCGGTTGTTCGACAAGCCGAGCGCGACGCGCGATCGGCGGCGGCTTCGGGAAGAGACGGTTCGATTCGACTCCGGGTCGGACTTCGAATCCAGGTCGTTGCGCGACTTCTTCGCGAAACGCACGAGGGCCGCGGAGCGCGCGCCGCTCATGGGGGGGGTCGCGCTGCGCCTTCCCGCCGCCGCGGACGGGCGCGTCTGACGGAGCGACGCGGTTTTTAAAATCTCCAGCCGCTCTTCGGTACTCCCGCGCGTTCGCGCTAGTCCAGCTCCATCCTGACGTAGTCCTTGTACTTCGCCCTGAGCGATTCGCATACGTCTTCCGCTCGGCGTCGAGAATTCAAGAAGCGCTCCTCGCGCTTCCTTTCCTCCTCGAGCGCGGGCGCGTCCCCCGCCGGCTTCACCTCGCGGATGAGGCGCTCGACGCGATTGACGAGTTCGCCGAGCTCGTAGGAGCTTCGGCCCTGCCCGGTCAGCTCGGAGCCCCACCACACGTCGTCGATGGCGGCGAGGACCGTCGCGCAGACATCGAACGCGATGTGGTCGCGCTGCTTGAAGTGCGGCTTGTTCTCAACCTCGGCGAAGATGATCTTTTCACCCGCTTCGCACACCGCCGAGGCGTGCGCCTCGTACTTAGAGTCGCTCCACTCGCGTTTGTCGACGAAGATCTTGCTCTTCACGCGTTCCGATACCTTAAAGATGTCAGGTCTCACCGTGCTGGGCTTGCGCTTCTTCACCACCACGTTCCCGTTCTCGTCGTACGCCGTCGAGCCGTCGGGGTTGAGCATCACGTTCGCGGCTCGCTTAGGCGCGCCTGTCCCGTTGGCGTGCTGGAGCAAAAGCTCTACGAGTTTGAACTTGGTGCCAGTGGAGCTGACGCCCGCGTCCTTGCACTCCGACTTGAGCTCGTCCAGAGTGACGCCGACGGTCCCGGGATTGTAGTCGTCGAATTTATGGCAGAAGCGAGCCGGTTTGGACTCGACGCCGAAGCGAGACGTGCCCTCGTTCTCCTGGAGGCGGGCCACGAGCTCGGGCTTGGTGCCGCTCAATCGAAGCTTCGCGGATTTGCATGACGACTTGAGCTCGTCGTTGGTGAGGCGCTCGAACCAGCTGTCCTTAGGGACCTTCTTAGGCTTCTTCGCCTTCTTTGGCTTGCTAAAACCCTAGGCGTCAAAGCCGTAGAAGCCTCCGTACTTGTACATGATGGACTGACGATACGTGCTGCTGGCGCGGGGCGACAGAGATGTGTGCGTTTTTTAATTTCAGCCCTTGGAAAAAAGTTCGCCGCGGGCACGTCCGCCACACGTCAGTCGGGACGCGCCGAGAAGGTTTGTGCCGTCGCCGAAAACGCGCTCCGCGGCGTCGTCGGCTCACAACGCCGTTCGGCGCTGGCGACGCGGCTCGAGAGGGCAGGAGGGGGGAGGGGGAGGGATTCACACGTGCGGACGCGCCGTGTGTCGAGAACCCTCGCGATAGCTCCGATATGTCCGTCGGATTCCCCTTCGCGGGGAACGATGGCGTCCCCTCCGAGACGTCGTTCGCGTTCGCCAATCTCACCGTCGAGCCCGCGTCGCGGAACGGCATGTCCGCCGCGGCGCAGGCGGTGGGTGCTTCCGCGCGCACGCGGCTCGGCCACGGCCCGCGCGTCAAGGCGCACGTCGACTACGGCGCGTGGAGCCGGGGACGCTTCGACGGGTCGTCCTCCCGGTCGCGCGCGTCGCGCGGAAACGCTTCTTTTTCCCACGCGTTCCACGCCGTCGACGCGTTCGGGTACGGCGTCGCGGGCGCGGACGGCGCGGATCACGATAAAAGCGCGTTCGTCAACGGGTCGTTGCTCTCCGACCTGATGCGCCTGCTCGAAGCTCTGGGCGGCGCTCACCCGCACCCCGCGGCGACGCTGCTGAAGCGGTGCGTCGCGTCGCACGAGGACGCGCACGGCGCCGGCGCGACGTGGAGTTTGGCGCTGGGCGCCGCGCTGTGCGGCGCGGCGGATAGGCTGCGGGACTCGCACGGCATGGACGCGCGTTCGATCCTGGACGCGTTCCAGGAGTGCACGCGTCTGATCACCACGCGGGTCGTGCCAGCGCTCGCCGCGCCCGTCGCGGAGGCGGCGGCGGCGTTTCGCGCCGAGTCGCTGGACGCCGCCGTCGCCGAGGCGCGCGCGCTGATTCAGCCGGAACTCGAACCGGGGACCGTTTCCGCGGCGGACGCGCGCGCGCTCGCCGCGCTGGTGCTGGGGCTGGACCGCGGGAGACACCCGGGGGACGCGCCTCTGGCGCTCGCCGCTGCGCTGACCCTGGCACGGCGGTCGCCGACGACGCGCGACCGCGCCGGAGAGACACGACAGTCAGACGGCGCCGACGGCGAAGGAGGGAACGACGCGTCCGTCCAGCGTTTCGAACGCGCGGCGAGCTCCGGTTCCCTCCGCCTGGACCACCGCGACGCCGCCGTGGGCGTGGTCGCGCCCGGGCCGGCCGCCTCGCGCTCGTTCATCGCACCGGGCGCGGTCCTGCCGCTCGACACGCACGTCTCGATCGACTCGCTCGGCGTCGCGGACGCGTTCGCCGAGGCGACGAAGCGCGCCGCCGACTCCGTTTTCGACTTGGCGCTCTTCCTGGACGACGAGGCTTTGGCGGAGGCGGACGTCGAACCGTTCGCGCGCGCCGCGGTCGACTGCGTCGAGAAAGCGCTGACCGCCGACGTGAACGACGAATTGGACGATGACGACGAAGCCCAAAAACAGGTGGTGGCACAAACAAACCAGCGAGTGACACAAACGCGGCTGGTGCTTTTCCGGTCGGACCGAGTCTGCGAAGCGCGCGTCGCCGCGACGGCGCGGGCGCTGACTGAAAAGGCTTTTTCCGCGTTCCCGACTGAAACGTCGCGCAGCGCGACGCAAAAAAACGCGTCGCTCGTCGCCGTCGCGGGCCCCGGCGTGACGCGATCGACGCTGCGCGCGCTCGCGCGGACGGTCGGCGGCACGGTTCTTCTGGACGCGCTCTCTGTCGAGCCGGGGGACTTCGCGCGTTCCGTGCGCGTCTCCGTGTCGTCGGCGGGCTGGAATCCAGACGACACAGTATTTAGTCTTAAAAATCCGGACGATGCCGCAGCGCCGAAGGCGAACGCGCGCGCGCGCCGCGCCTTTTTTGACGCGCCCCGCCGGTTCGCCGTCGTCTCGAGCGCGTCTCGCGCCGATCCCTTCCGGGACGCGAACGGCGAAGCGCGCGAAACGCCGTCACGACGAAGCCGTCACGCCGCGTCGTCGTCGTTCGCGGCTCGGAAAAAACGGCGCGCCGCCTCTTTAGTGGTGTTCGACCGCACGGAAACCGCCGCGAACGCGCGCGCCGCCGAGTTCCGCCGGACGATGCGCCGGGTATCAAACGCGCTCGCCGACGACGGGAGCGGCGTCGGCACTTTTTTCGTCCCCGGCGACGACGGCTTAGGGTCGTTTCTTCTTCCTGAACACCGCGAAGGCGGCGAAGGCGCGAGCGTCTTCGCGTCTTCACGCGAACCGCGTCGCGGACGCGTGCTTCCCGGCGGCGGGTGTTTCGAGCTCGCGGCGGCGGCGGCGCTCGCGCGCGAGAGCGAGAGCGAGTCGAACGTCACGCGCGCGCGCGCGTTCGACGCGTTCGCGGAGTGTCTTCGCGACGTCCACCGGGTCGCGTCGCAGAACGGCGGCGCGCGTTTCGACGACGCCGTCGCGCGGGGCGCGCGAGCGGAGGCGCTTTTTCGCGACGCGTTTTCGTCAAAGATTTCGTCAAAGATTTCGACGGAGACGACGGAGACTGCGCCGCGCGCGGGGGTCTCGGTCTGGCGCGGCGCCTGGTCGACGCTGGACGAAAAAGCGGACGAAACAGCGGACGAACCTGGAGGGTCTTTGCCGAAACTAGAGGAGGCGCGCGCGCGCGTCGCGGGTCTGCACACCGCGATGGGCATCGCGCGCTGCGTCGTCGCCGCGGGGCCGGCGGTGACGTACGGCTGAGCGCCGTAATTTGTCGCGCCATTTTTTTACACTACACGCGTATTCGTCGGCGTAGACCACGTCCCGTTCGAGACCCGCTTTAACGACGGTTTCCTCGACGAATCACGAAAGCGCGCTCTCATCATCATTTCGTCTCCGGCGCTTCCGCCGCCCATGCATCGTCGTCGTACGGCGCGCCGGCAAGATCCTCCGACTCCTCGTCCCAGCCGTACGTCTCGTTCTCGACGTCGAACTGGGGCTTCACCCCGCGCACGGGGATGGAGACCGCGTACATCGTCGTGATGGACTCGCCCGTGGGGTCCTGCGTCGTCGAAATGTCCACATCGGCGTCCTCGTCCACGTCCAGAAACTCGGCAACCACCTCCACGACCCGCGCTTTCATCGCCGACATCGCCGCGCCCGACATGGCGCAGCGGTCCGCGACCAGGATCATGCGCAGCCGCTTCTTCGCCTCGAGGCGCGCGGTCTCCTCCTCGGAGGGGGGAAAGAAGATCGCGAACGCCGCCTTGACCTTGCCCCAGAACGAGGTGCGCTCGGCGGAATCGTCGGCCGCCACCGCCGCCGCGCCGCCGTCGGCGCCCCGCCCGAACGTCACGTCGCGGCCGACCGGGTTCCCCATCTCGTCCACGCCCGCCATCGCGACGATCAAGCGAGGTGCGCGGCGAGTCGCGCGCGAGCGCGAAGGCTCGAGCGCGAAGGCGCGGTGTTGCCTCGCGCCGCGCCGACGCGGAGGCCCCTGCGTGGCGTCGACGGGATGGGTACGCGTCAGGAAAAGCGCGTCGGAGGATCCGATCCGCGGAAAAAAAGGTGACGTTTCGTCCCGTCCCGAGATCGATCGGTGTTACCCCCGGGACGTCGCGGCGACGCGGGACACGCGGTGGGACGCGAGGGGACGCTGCGTTCGCGGTTTCCGGCGCGGCGTCGACTGCGACGACCGCGGAAGAGAATGTTCGGCGCGACTCGCGTCATCGACGAGCAGCGGACGTACCGTGCCCGTCCCGCGCGCAAACGCGGGGGAAGCTTTCACGGCGAACATGATGGTCTCCAAAGTTTCTTCCGCGAATCGACAGCCTCGAATCGAGGGCGCCCGCACTCGGCTTTCGGCGGCTGCGCGTACTCTGCGCGTGCGCCTTCACGTCAGGCTCGTCGCGCGAAACGCGAGCGCCGGGAAGTCCTCGCACGGTCCGACTCGGCGCGCGCGTGGTGTGACGCTGACGCTCGGGATGGGCAAAATATCGCGCGCTTTTTCTCGACGACTCGTTCCCATAAAACTGCCAGTATTTCAAGATGGCGCGAGACGAAATCGTCACACACCCCGGCGCGCGCGACGGCACCATGACCTCCCCCAGTCGGTACACCGGGGTGACGATGTCTCCCACGAAAGGCATGTCGCAGGGCATGAACGGGCTGGGGCACACGGTGGGCTCGCCCGCGCCCTCGCCCATGGGAGTCACCACCCCCCCGGGGGGCTCCCCGGGCGCGCTCACGGCGGACCGCGACTCGTACTTCGCACAGATGCTCGAGCGGAACTGCTCCGTGGGCAAGGGTCGGCGCGTGCGCGGCGAGAACGGCGAAATGGACACGGACGCGTACGCCTCGCTGGTGGACGAGCGCGTCGAGCGGTGCGGCGGGGGCAAAGAGCCGTTCCTCATCGGCGTCGCGGGAGGCACGGCTTCGGGGAAAACCACGGTGTGCGATTTGATCATGCACAATCTGCAAGAGAAGCGCGTCGTGCTCATCGCGCAGGACTCGTACTACCGCGGCCTGACGCCCGAAG
>MDSV01079000.1_pt1 | contig 13762 bp, 10 predicted proteins | sample 810851 | NCBI WGS metagenome assembly MDSV01 (sample SAMN05326640, study PRJNA326480) | marine metagenome | isolation source: seawater | place: Atlantic Ocean: North East | collected 2012 | reverse complement strand
GTGAACATGCGGCACCATGGCTGCGTATTCCGGTTTGATCCTTTGCGTCCCCTTAACCGACTCCGTTCTGCTCTGTCGGCACCATTGCTTTTGCTGCCTCTCTGCTTAGCAGGTCCTGCTGCGATGGCTCAGTCGGCCGGCAAGGCGCCCACATCGCCTGCAAGCAATGAAGACGTGTTCCTTTATCGCGGCATGGGGTCGTCCTACGTGTGCAATGCACGCACGGCAGGCATTGAGTTCCCGAAAGCTGTTGGCGTAGCTGCGGCAACTTATGTCCAACTCCTCAATGGACGGCACGGCGGCATGGTTGCATCCACAGGCAGCAAAAAGCTCACCAATGAGCAGTTGTTCGCTGGCGCTGAATTTCAAATCATCACCGGTGCAATGCAGTTCTGTCCCGACAAGGTTCCCGCCGATGTCAAGAAAAAGGTGGAAGAGGCGTTGAAGAAGCAGGCCGCCAAATAATCAGCACCAGACGAATGAGAGTGGAGACACCAGCTCCTGGCTTGGTGCCTCCACGGAGTGGACCTCTGCACGCCAAGATCGTTGTAGAGACTCCTGCCCATGGCTTCCGCCTCCACCACTGCTCCGACGATTCGGCTGAAGGATTACAAACCCTTTCCCTTTCGTATTCCATCCATTGCTCTGGATGTGGTGATCGGGTCCGATTCGGTTGAGGTCACCTGTCGAATGGAGCTGACGCCGGTGTTGGGACCGGAGCCCCAAGCGCTTGAGCTTCAAGGGGTGGATTTGCTGTTGCAATCGATCGCGATCGATTGCAACGAGCTCCAGCCTTCCGACTACAGCCTTACCGCGGAAGGACTGGTGATTCATCAGCCCCCGCAGGTGCCGTTTCAGCTCACGACGGTGTGCAGGATTGACCCGCAGGCCAACACTTCGCTGGAGGGCCTCTATGCCAGTGGGGGGATGTTGACCACTCAGTGCGAAGCCGAGGGGTTTAGGCGTATTACGTATCACCCGGATCGCCCCGATGTTCTAAGTCGGTTCACCGTTCGTATCGAGGCCGATCGCGATCGTTATCCGGTGTTGCTCTCCAATGGCAATGCCTTAAGTGCTGGACCACTCGTTGGTGATCCCTCTCGCCACGAGGTGACATGGGAGGACCCATCCCTGAAGCCTTCCTATCTGTTCGCGCTAGTGGCCGGCGATCTTCGCGAGGTTAGGGATCGGTTTGTGACCCTTTCCGGCCGCAAGGTGAGCTTGAGGCTTCACGTTGAGCCAGGAGATGAGCCCTTCACGGCCCATGCCATGGAGTCGTTGAAACGGTCGATGGCCTGGGATGAGCAGGTTTATGGCTTGGAATATGACCTTGATGAGTTCAACACCGTTGCGGTGCGCCACTTCAACATGGGGGCGATGGAGAATAAGAGTCTCAATATTTTTAACTCCAAGTTGGTTCTTGCCGATGCTGAAACAGCATCAGATGCCGAACTGGAGCGAATTGAAAGTGTTGTTGCCCACGAGTACTTTCATAATTGGTCTGGGAATCGCATCACCTGCCGCGATTGGTTTCAGCTGTCTTTAAAGGAAGGACTCACTGTTTTTAGAGATCAATGTTTTACCGCCGATCTTCATTCAGAAGCCTTAAAAAGGATTGAAGATGTTGCCATGCTCCGCAACACACAGTTTCGAGAAGATGCGGGGCCCACTGCCCATCCTGTGAAGCCAGATGCCTACCAGGCGATTGATAATTTCTATACCACCACGATTTACGAGAAGGGCGCTGAGTTAATTCGCATGCTCAGAACTCTTCTTGGTGAGAAACGATTCATGCGTGGTATGGCTCTCTATTTCAAACGCCATGACGGTGAGGCTGCCACGACGGACGACTTTGTATCGGCGATTGCTGAAGGTGCGTGCATTGAAGGTGAACGCCTTGGTTTTGATTTAGACCAGTTCAAGCGTTGGTATGACCAAGCTGGTACTCCCACGGTGACCGTGAAACGTGACTGGGATGCCACTCGCGGGGTCTTGCGCCTAAGACTGCGTCAAAGCACACCGCCAACGCCGGGGCAACCAGATAAGCAGCCCCTTGTGATTCCCTTGCTCTGGGCCCTGGTCCCTGCCAATGGTGTGCCTGGGGAAGAACAGCTCCTCGTCTTGGATCAGGAGGAGCAAACGCTTGAGCTCACGGGTCTGCCCTGTTCAGAACAGCCCCCTGCCCTTTCCCTTTTCCGGCAATTTTCTGCTCCAGTGCATTGGGAGGCGGGTCAAGAGCCAGCTGAGCTGTTCACCCTTTTGGCTTGTGATAACGATCCTTTCGCCCGTTGGGATGCGGGACAACAACTGTGGAGAAGGGTGTTGCTGGCTCGGGCATCTGGAAGCCCGAATGCCGATCTGGAACACCAGATGCTGGAGGCGTTGACCGTGCTCCTGGCCCCAGATGGAGAACAGGATCCTGCGGTGCTTTCCACTTTGATGGCACTCCCTGGTGGCCCTGAGTTGGAAGCACTCCAGCAGGAGGCTGATCCGCCAGCTCTCTATCGAGCGGCTTGCGAGCTCCGCGAGCAATTGAGTCAATCTTTGGCGCCACTGCTGCGCGAGCGGCTGAATGGTGTGGCGGCCGATCTTGACTTGGCTTGGCCCGAAGGGCAGGGACAGAGACAACTCACCGGTTTGATCTGGGCCTGGCTAGCCGCAGCCGGTGATTCAACGGTGCGCGCCGCTGCTGTGACTGCTGTGAGTGGTCCTTCAATGACCTTGGCTCGCGCAGCTCTGAGGGCGCTACAGCCTTTGGATTGCCCAGAACGAGAGGAAGCGTTGCGCCAATTCCACGACCGTTGGCAAGAGAAGCCAGTGATCTTTGACAGTTGGTTTGCTTTGGAAGCGTCGACGCCTCGCGCAGATGGTTTGCAACGTGTCACCTCTCTCTTGCAGCATCCGCGGTTTGATCCGATGGCGCCCAATGCTGTGCGTGCGGTGTTGGGAGGATTCGCTGGCAACCTTTTGGTGTTTCACGCGGACGATGGCAGCGGTTATCGCTTCATGGCTGAACAAATCATTGCCTTGGATCAGCGCAATGCGATTACCGCGTCGCGTTTGGCCAAGGTTTTCAGCCGCTGGGGTACTTACAGCAGCAAGCGTCAAGGGCTTGTGAAGGCAGCGCTGGATCAACTCTCCGCGGCTCAGCTTTCCTCTAACACCCGCGAAGTGGTTGAGATGATGTTGGGGTAAGGTCCGCTCTAGCCATCAGCATTGATGCTTGAAAGGGAAGCTCGTATTTGATTCTCTTGTCTGTCTTTTCAGTGGTTGTAATGAAAATGCTGAATTGATTTCAGGCCTTAATCATTGTTGATTCCCCATCTGTTTAAATACTTCTTGACGGTATTGAGCTCCCTCGGGACCTGCATGTTTTCCCCACAATCCTTCCCAGTAAAAGTAAATCACTCCGTAACCACGATCATTCGCTAGCCGCACCTTTTCCTTCAAAACATCCATCGAGGTTGTTCGTTTGCCAAAGCCTGCTAAGACGCCAATCTGGATGGGGATGCCCCATTCGCGGGCTTTGCGTAAGGCGGGTTGGTCAAGATCTTTGGCATAACCCCTGAGCGAATAGGCATAGTTTTGAACGACGAGATCATCAATCAGCTGTCCAACGGCCCAGAGCTCCCAATCTTGAAGCCAGTTGTTATAAGCAAACCTGAATGGACCTGGTGAAAGGCTGATTCGCACGGGCAACGACTCTTGCTCCAGGCGAATGCGCAGGTCGCGAAGTAGACCGGTGAGTTTGCGGCGACGCCAGGTCATCCAATAACGATTGGTGTAGTCGCGGGGGGGAGCAATGCCGAATTCATTTTGATAAAGCGTTGATGTGTAAGGGTCGTAGCCCAATTCCACAGGCCAAGCAAAGTGGTCATCGAGTTGCAGTCCGTCCATCCGGCAGCGTTTCATCACTTCCACCACGAGGCCGATGAATCGCTCGCGGACTTGAGGGTGCGCAGGATTGAGCCACACCATCTCTTTGCCGTGCATCGTCATCACCGGGTCACCATTGGCCCGTGACAACACCCAGTCCGGATTGTCTTGCACGACCTCTGCGGAGGCGGGCTCCATGAGTCCGTACTCAAACCAGGGGACCACTTTCATCCCGCGTTTGTGAGCTTCCTTGCTCAGGGTGCAAATGGGATCAACCTTGATACCAGCGGTCTTTAGGGCTGGCTCCAGAGGGGCAAAGTCACTGGAGTGAAACGTCGTTCCACGACTCCAAACATTGGGATAAAGCACGGAGAATCCTGCTTCCTCAAGCTCATCAATGGCTTTCTTGATGTTCCGTTGGTCGTAGTAAAGCGGGCTAGGGCTATTGGTGAGCCAGACTCCTAGGGCCTGTTTTCGCTCAACACGCGGTAAACGACTTTTGCTCAGCAGGATGTTGGTGCTCTGGCCAAACGTGGCTGGAGGAGCCATGAGCAGGGTGAATGGCAAGCTGAGTGCCCAAAAAAAGTGTCTCAACAGCACAGATCAAGCTTGGGTTGAGTTAGCGGAACATCGAGCTAACAGAACTCTCCTCATGGATGCGCCAAATTGCTTCGCCGAGCATGTTGGCGACAGACAGCACATGCAGCTGGGGAAAGGTGTGATTGGATGCGATTGGGATGCTGTTGGTGACCACAACCTGTTCAAACAGGCCCTCTGCCGACAAACGTTCGATCGCTGGTGGAGAGAAGACGGGATGGGTGGCACAAGCGATGACGCCTGTCGCACCTTGATCTCTCAGCAACTTGGCACCGGAGCAGATCGTGCCTCCGGTATCGATCATGTCGTCGATCAGGATCGCCGTGCGGCCACTGACATCACCAATGACTGTGAGGCTTTCAGCCATGTTGTGACCGGTGCGGCGCTTGTCGATGATGGCCAGAGGAGCACCGTTCATTTGTTTGGCAAAGGCCCTGGCCCTTGCTACGCCACCGACGTCAGGCGACACGACCACCACCTCTCCCAGGTCTTGGGCGGAGAGGTAATCCACAAGCACCGGAGAGCCGTAAATGTGATCACAGGGAATATCAAAATATCCCTGGGTTTGAGCTGAGTGCAGATCCATCGCCAGCACCCGATCGACTCCCGACTTCACGAGCAGATTGGCGGTGAGCTTGGCTGCAATGGATTCCCGACCGGCTGTTTTGCGGTCCGCGCGTGCGTAGCCGTAGTAGGGAACCACCGCGGTGATCTGTCGTGCCGATGCCCTTCTGCAGGCATCCACCATGATCAACAGCTCCATCAGGTTGTCGTTCACCGGAGCGCAAGTGGGTTGGATCAGGAAGACATCGCAGCCGCGAATCGATTCCTGAATTTGTACATACAGCTCACCATCGGCGAAGCGTTTACACACCTTGGGGCCGTCAGGCACTCCGAGGTATGCCGCAATTTCCCTGGCGAGTGCGGGATTGGAGGTGCCGCTAAACAGGCGAAGACGTCGGGTGTCGTGCTGCAACGTCTCTTGCTCGGCTCGGGCAGCGGTGAGAAAACTTGTCACGATGCCCGCGCTTGAGATCGGCGATAAACCGATCGTAGTGGTGCATCGTCTTCCTATCCATAAACGGTGCGGATCGGATCTTCCTAATGTCGCTTGATGCTTGATTTCACCTTGGCTCTTGTAGGAGCTGGCCCCCTTCCTGAGCTCTCGATGCGCGAGGGTGCTCAACAGCTCGCCAATCGCTTTTCGGCCGAGTTGGTGCCATTGGCCTGTGGGTCGGATCCTCAAACCGGTTTGCAAGCCCTGGCATCGCGTCAGCACGAACGAAGCCGACCCACATTGCTGCTCTTAAGCGGTGATGCGGCGATGGCGCATGGCTCTACTGGAAGTTGGCTTGATGCTCTTGCTGCTTGGCGATGTCCTGTTTTGTTGTTAGCCCAGCCCAATGCAGCTGGTTTGATCCCTGGTTTGGCACCTGCCTCAGTCGCACTGTGCCACTCGCTGAACATCCCTTTGGTTGGTGTGGCGCAACTTGGAGGCAGCTGGGATCTTGCGGCCCGGCGCATGGATGGCTTGCCCTGGTGTGGCCTGTTGGACACAACAGAAGATGGTGGCATTGCTTCTGATGCGCTGGTCCGTTCTATTCAGCAGCGATGGAAACGTCTGAATCCAGGAATGAACGCTTTGATGCGTTGATTGGCACAACTTGCGCATCATGGTTGATGCCAAGCAGGGAATACACCCTTGAAGGTGGATCAAGGGTGGTTGACCTGGGTGAACTGAGATGCAGAGACACAACGTCATGCCCTGCGACGATTCTCAAGTTGGTCTCAATCGAGACAGACGAAGGGCGTCGCGAGGGGGATGATCATTGTGTCTTCAAGTTCCTCCTATGGGCTTTCTTGCTGTCGCTAGTTGCTTGGCTCTTGCGGCTGTCGTATCGAATGCGCTGATTGAGAACTTGTGACTTGGATGTCCCTTGTGTTTGCTTAGGAGTACTTTGCCTATATTGCTGAATTCTTTAGGTATGAGAGCTGATATCCGTCGGCTATGATGCCTGTTTGTCTGGTCAAAAGCTTACAAACTTAGTATATTTATAGTCAGCAATAATAGATTTTAGTTGTTAATTGGTAGGTCTCTTTTGCCTGCTCCTCGGTGTTCGTTGCTCCAAGGGGTGTCGAGTATATTTAGCAAGGTAAGTAGTCTCTATTCGGTTTGCGATTGATTTGGTCGTCAATCCATAGATTGCTTTGCCGTATCAATCCGTGTTGCGTAAATGTTGCGTTGCTGTGACGAACTCGTGGTGTTAAAAAGTGCTATCTGCACTTTTCGGGCATTTGTTGATTGCGTCGCTCGATTAATATTTGGTTATTCATGCCGTAAGGATGCATCGTTGGGTCGCTTACTCGATCCTCTGCCTTGCAGGCTGGAATTGGTTAGGCTGATCTGTTTGCGTAAATAGAATTTACCGATTCCGGATCTTTCAGCGCTGTTAACCAATCTGTTAGTTGTTATCTACTCCAACCTTTCTAAATTCTTCCTATTAGGGCGGCTCAAGTTCAGGGCTGATATCTAAATTTGTTTGAATCGAGTTGTCTCATTGAAGTGAATGGCTTCTTTCTTCGTTCAAAGTCAGAAGGATAGAGTAATCACTAGTTCTGTCAATTAACTTGAAATAATTAATGGGCTCTTGTTGGGCTAGGCCCAATGGAGTCTATCTGCGTTCAGTTTTTATGTGTCTTCTTGCTCTTGGCGTGAGAGTGCTTGGATGACAGATGAAGCAGGTTTGACGCCTTCGATTGATCCTCGGTTTTGGTGAGTTTTGTAACCAGATTCCAGGTGTCCTGTGGTGATAGTTCTCCCTCATCGCTCCACTTAAGGCTGGAAAGGTGATGCGCCGACATGATGATTTGAACCAGTTGAGAAAATTTAGTAGAAGTAGCAGTGCTCCCGTTAGCGTTTGACCACCTTGTTAACAGGAGAAATAATGAAGAACGTTCAATTGGATACAAAGAGTTCCAGAAATGTTCACGATTGACTTTATCGTTTCAAGATCTTGTTTTGTCGGCGACAATTGTCAGGGTGTAACTAGAGGCGATCGCTGTTCCTCGAACGACAGCTTTTCGTTGTTTTGACTTCTGTAAAGTGCCGATAGTGTCTACATTGAGGCTGGATTTAAAATGGCGCGATAATTGTTTTGGCGAGAATAGTAAACCTTGCTGTGGCTCAACTCGTTTCCCAGTCAATCTCGTTATTCAGTGATGATCCTGTACTCGTAGTTGATTTTGCCTAATCGTTCTGACTGTCTGGACTGACGCAGGCGGTTCTTTTTGGCCATTGCGGGTTATGTGATAACGGATGCCGCATCCGTCACATTCGATTGATGGGAAAATATTTCAGTGAGTCAGTTAAGGATTACACCCATGCTCGATCAGTTCTGAGCGGGCCAGATTGGCAGGCTCAGATCTGGCTTCAATTCGCGCAGCCTCTGTTGACCGGCTCGAGGTGCAAGAGGAAGCTCCGTAATGACCGGTGGCGAGGGAGCGCTGATTGCCGCCGCCATCAGGCTTAACATCTCTGTAGTGCTGATGTCTGTGGTGACCTGATTAGAGAACACATTCAATAGCTCAGGTACCACTGTGAAGGCATCGATTTCAGCTAACTGCTGATGCACTCCTTGGAGAAGCAGGCGTTGTCTCGCCCGTCTCTGATGATCTTCATTGGGCTTGGGTTTATGACGCGCGAGTTGTTCTGCCTGCGCGCCATTGAGTGTTTGCAGTCCTGCTTGCAGATTCACCTTGTAACCCTGGGACTTGTCCTCGTACTTGTAGGTCTGATTCAGCGTGACTTCGATGTCTCCAAGTCCTTCTACGAATCTGCGCAAGCTTTGCCTGGAGAGGATTAAATAGCGATCTGGCTTGTTCGCCGGCAGTTCGATGAGCTCGCTAACAACGTCGGAGGTCAGCGCGATTCCACCATATTTCCAAGTTGTGGAAAGAGCTTGCATCTCCTCGATTCCTGGCAGTTGAACTGCCAGTTCTGTCGGCAATTGCAAAACTTGAACAGGTTGTTTTGAGCCGATATTGACCAACATCAAGCTGTCGGCGTTGCTGGTACCTTCCGGCGCTGCTTGGTTGGATGTGGCATTAATGGTGTCGGCATCGAGGCCCACAACCAGCACCATCACGGCTTGTTCTGGGAGCGGAGCGAGAGTTAAAGATCCGTTGGACGACTGCACATCGGCCCCTACGGGGTCTGGTTTGGGCCAAACCATGGCAAGCGCTGTGCCCGCTAAAGCCGTGCCAAACAAGGCAGCACCAATTCTCAGGAGACTGCGCCCGGGGCGGTCGCCTAACCAGCCTTTGCTCGGCTTTTGCTGCGAGTCCTCACTCAACGCTGGATCCCCCATGCGTGATGGTTTGATGATTGATCAGACAGTCTTGCTCAGTCTCGCTGAATTGGGAAACAGAGGAGAGGTCTAGGGGCGAGCTGAGATTAGATGTTGATCAGAGATGAGTGACTTGATTGAATCAGTTGTCTGTGTGAGTCTGACGGGTGTAAATTAATTCGTTAGAAGGCTGGTTTCGAGAAGATAATAATCAAGCCATCAAGATAAAGACCTTGAATGTTGTTTGTTGATTATGATTGAGTTATTTGCTGTCGCCTCTCTGGGCGATGTTTGGTGTCTTTTTAAAAAAGAGCAGCATCGCCTAGTTCTTGTCCAGCCATTCCCTCTTTGTTGACCCTTGCGAAAAACTGTTCGAGGGTGTCATCACCAAAAGAGGGGGTTGCCTCGGGGTCATAGCAATTACGTTTCTCGTTCCAAACCAGCATGGATTCACTGGCGTAATAACAACCGATACGGGCGAATTCGGCTGTGTCTTCTACCCCTGGTATCAGCATTGCCACTTTTTCTAAAATGGCAGTTGGAGCATTCATGACTGCTATCGGTAATGAGAGCATTCTGGGCGAGCGGCCTAGGACTTTAAAGAGTATTTCCCCTTGTTCGCGTGCGCTGAGCGCGGGGCCTGGCCCGCCGATGGGCAACACTTGATTGACTTTGTCAGCTTCATTTACACAATTGGCTAAGAAGCATGCAAGATCTTTTTCACTGATTGGCTTGCAACTTGTTAGCTCTCCATTTCCAAACATGACATATGGTGCGCCTTTCTTGCAGCTCTCAAATTGGGCGGCAATGCTTTTGAAAAAAGCTGTTGGGCGAACGATCGTATGAGTGATTTCTGTGTCTTCCCTGAGCCGGGTTTCGAAGGCAAGTTTCGCTTTTTGAAATTCTAAAATTGGCTTTTGTACGCAGATGGCTGAAAGCATCACGAAATGCGCTACACCAGCCTTTTTCCCTTCGTTGTAGGTGTTGAGATTGGCTTCATAATCGATTGCCCATGAATCTTTTTTGCCGCCCGTTCTCGATGCAAGGCAAGAAATCACCACATCAGTGGGTTCATTGAAGGCATGGGTTGCAAGTGAAGCCGGATTGGTCACATCGCCAAACCTGACCTCTGCGTCAGGGAAATCGGCTACGACGTCTGCTTTGCCTTTGCGTCCTCCAATTCCACTGGAGTCGCGGGCAAATGCCATCACTTGATATCCGCGCTTTACCAGTTCTCTCACGACAAATCGTCCGATGTACCCAGTGGCCCCGAAGACGGCCACCCGCACTTGATCTGGAGAACGTTCTCGAAAATCATGGCGCGGTGAGAGGGGGGCGAGCACGTCGTTAACAGATTGATCTGAATCAACGCTAGGGCGTGAATCTTCCGTTTTCAAACGAAGCGAGTTGGTAGATCTCAGTGATTGCGATGGGCTTGAGGGAAGAGCTTCGATGCTTGTTGAGACGCTCCGTAAGATCACAAAGGTCGGATCATTTGGATTCCCTTCGACCGTCCGGCACCCCGAATGATTTGCTTCGATGGTTAATCACTCCAGAAGCGAAAGGGATCGGCGGGTTGGTGTGCTCCTTCACCCCACAGCTTTGCCGGACTCACCGGTGTGTGGAAGCTTTGGACGATCAGCCCGTGAATGGTTGAAGGCTTTGGCGAGCCATGGCGTCAGCGTTTGGCAGATTTTGCCCCTTGCTCCGCCTGATGGCACGGGGTCGCCGTACAGCTCACCCTCCAGTTTTGCCTTAAATCCTTGGCTCCTGGATGCCAAAGATTTGGCAGAAGAAAGCTTTGTGGCATCCAGTGATCTTGGGCGTCTCCCCGGTGCTGATGCCAAGGCGGAATCGACCGTCGTACTGGACTTTCAACTGGCCGATGCTCGTGCTGCTGCACTGGGCCGCGCGCTTGCAGCCCATTGGCCTCAGCAATCCTCTCTGCGCCAACAACAATTTCAACGGTGGAGGGCTGACCAAAGCCATTGGCTGACAGATCACGTCAATTTCGTGGTTCTGCGTGATCAACACAACGGTTTGCCTTGGTGGTCTTGGCCCCATCCGCTCGCTGTGCAGCAACCTGCTGCCTTGGCTCAATGGCGGCTTCAGCATGGTGAGGCTCTGCTCGAGCAGGAACTTCTCCAGTGGCATCTGGATCGACAGTGGCAATGCCTGCGCGTGCAAGCTCGAGATTTAAACATCGAGATTCTTGGTGATCTGCCCTTTTATGTGGCTCGCGATAGTGCTGATGTTTGGAGTCATCGATCCTTATTTTCGATTGCTGCGGATGGACGCTTACGGCTTCAAAGCGGAGTTCCACCCGACTATTTTTCGGAGACTGGTCAGCTCTGGGGGACGCCTGTTTATAGCTGGGCTCGACATCGACGAACTGGATTTCGTTGGTGGCGTAATCGCTTAAAGCGCCAGTGGAGGCTTGCTGATCGGTTGCGCTTGGATCATTTCCGCGCTTTGGCTGGTTTTTGGGCGGTCCCCGGCGATGACGACACGGCTCAAAATGGGGTCTGGCAGCGTTCACCCGGCCATGAGTTGTTGCAACTCCTACGTCGGGACGCGGGTGGGACGCTTCCCATCGTTGCCGAAGATCTTGGCGTGATCACGCCGGATGTGGAACGGCTCCGTGATCGCTTTCATTTACCCGGAATGAAAGTTCTGCAGTTCGCCTTTGATGGCAATCCCAGCAACCCCTATTTGCCGAGCAATATCAATGGCCGCCAGTGGGTGGTGTACACCGGTACCCATGACAACCCCACAACGATGGGGTGGTGGCAGCGACTTGATGAATCGTCTAGGCGGCAGGTGGGTGAGTTGCTGGGGTGTCACGTGGAAGCACCCGGATGGCAATTGATGGAACTCGGGATGGAAACATCCGCTGAACTCGTGGTGTCTCCGTTACAGGATTTGCTGCATTTGGATGATCAAGCTCGCTTCAATACTCCAGGCACTGTTGGCGGCAATTGGTGCTGGAGGATGAGTGCTTTTGATGAGGCCTTGCAGGGTGCTCTTAAGGGTTATGGCGAAAGAGCTGCGGCCTGGGGCAGGTGATAGGAGCCCGGTTGATTGGTTTTAGGAGCGAGCTCCTGTCCGTTCCAGCTCACGGAGTCGGTCTCGCCAGGAGGCGGTTTGATGCTTAGGTCAACCGGGGGTAGAAGCTGCAAGGTCACGGTTCCGGTGGCACCCTGAAGGTTGGTTCGATCTCCTCCTTCACTGCTCAGGCTGATCTGCCGTGGTTGGTTGAGGTTGATCGCTAAAACGCCGGGTCTTGTGCGTTGATCGAGAGGTAGAGGCGTTTGGTCTGGCCAGGCCGTGACCACGTCTTCCAACGGCCGCAAGCCCTGCAAGATCTGATCAGAGTCGAGCGGTGTATTGATCGGGATTGGCCTTGGCGAGAAGGCATTGATGTTGATCAGGTGACGTTGTTGATGGTTCAAGGCCAGAATCGATCCGATCATCACAGCGCCGTAGACCACGCTCCCTTGCCAGGTGGTAAAGATATCGATGCTGCCGAGTGTGAAACGGGTTCTTCGACCATTGGTCGCGAAGCGATTCGATCCTGGTCTGTTAGGCAGGGCTCCACTAAGGCTGTTGGTTGGAAGGTCGAAATAGGATTCCAATCGCTGCAACATCGCCACGAGATAGGCGGGTTCTGGGAGGCGGTCTTGCCAGCCGCGTTCAAGGGCTTCTAGGACCGGCGTTGTGATTCGCACCTCTTTCGAAAGCTCTCTCATGCTGAGACCCTTTCGTTCCCTTTGTTCTCGCAGCAGTTGTCCCGCTTCCTCTAGGGAGTTGTTGAGGCTCTCAACAGACGTGGGCGTGTGTGGCGTGTTTTTGCGACGTCGCCAAGGGAGGGGAAACTTCATCTCGGCGATGCCGTTATGAGGAGCACTCGTTCCGTTCCAAACGGATGGAGGTCCATTCTGAACGAGTTAACTCACGCCAGTGGCCCTCCGGCAAAGAACCGAGATCAATGGAGGAGATCGCTGTTCGTTGAAGATCCAACACCGGGTGGCCAAGAGCATCGGCCACTCTGCGGATTTGGCGATTCCTTCCCTCCCTGAGAATCACTTTTAAAAGGGATTGGTTCGCTCCTTGTTTCAGCAGAGACACCTCTGCCGGTTGTGTGGGTACGCCATCCAATTCCACGCCGTTGCACCAGCGATTCAGTGTTGCGTTGGTGGGCGTACCTCTGACCTGAACCTTGTAGGTCTTGCTGTGGGCGTAGCGGGGGTGAGTGAGCTGCAAGGTGATCGCGCCTTGATTGGTTAAGAGGAGTGCTCCTCGGCTGTCTCCATCCAGCCGACCAACGGGGTGGAGACCTCGCCGGAGAGCCTGTGGGATGAGGTCGAGAACAGTTTCACGTCCTTGCGGATCACTGCAGCTGCTGATCACACCCCGGGGTTTGTTGAGCAGGATCAGCCTGGGACTCGATGCCTGAGAGAGGGGGCGGCCATCCACCTCGATGCGGTCGATGTTTGGATCGGCTTGGTCGCCAAGTCCAGCTGTGACTTGATTCACCTTGACCCTGCCTTCGCGCAAAAGCTCTTCAGCGTGTCGTCGCGAACAAATCCCTGCAGCTGCGATCAGTTTTTGCAACCGTTGGCGGGTCACCAGCTCACTCCTTGACACCGATCAGTGATCATCGTTGGACAGCACAAAGGCCTTCGTCTCTTCCGCTGTTTTGATCCCGTCATGGCTCATTCTGTCAAGTCAAAAACGGGGGCGACAACGTGAAGAAAATCGTAAAAAGTGGTAGTTTAGGAAACGGAAGTGTTTCGTAATTGCTGATGGCGCCCTTGGCTCTGCTTCCTGATGCTGACCTTGTGCGTTCGTATTTACGAGACATCGGCCGAGTGCCGTTGTTGAGTCATCAGCAGGAGATCACCCTGGGCCGTCAGGTGCAGGAGTTGATGGATTTAGAGGCG
>MDSV01238621.1_pt1 | contig 13763 bp, 9 predicted proteins | sample 810851 | NCBI WGS metagenome assembly MDSV01 (sample SAMN05326640, study PRJNA326480) | marine metagenome | isolation source: seawater | place: Atlantic Ocean: North East | collected 2012 | reverse complement strand
GCAGAAGACGCGAAAGACGTCGAAGGTCGCGTCGGAAGAAGACGCGGTCGAGCTCGCGGCGAAGTCGTCGAAAAGCTCGAAAACGTCTTCGAAGTCGTCTTCGTCTTCGAGACGATCCGCTTCGTCTTCTTCGACGCGTGCGTCTCCGAAACACGCGGCTTCGACGCCGCCGCCGCGGACGACTTCGAAACACTCGTCGACGACTTCGAAGCACCCCTCGTCGACGGCTTCCAAACACCGCTCGTCGAAAGGCGCTTCGAAAGACTCGACGAAAGACGCCGAGCCCGACGTGGACTCGATGCTGGACTGGTGGAGCGACTTGCCCTCGGCGACGCGCGGGACGAGTGTTCACAAATCGCGCGAAGACGACGACGGCGCCGTCCGCGCTCGGCGGGGAGAGAGCGCTTCTTCGAAGGATCATCTGAGCGACGCGCTGGACGAAGCGGCGTCGTCGTTTCTCTCCGACGCGAACCAGCGAAGAGACGGAGGGACGGAAGAGACGGAGGCCGCGACCGCGCGAAAGGTGCCCTCGGCGTCGGCGACGTCCATCCAGGCGTCGCCCGTGCTCGAGCGCGAGGGCGACTTGCTCCCGGACGACCCGGAGACTCTGGCGCGCCGGCGCGAGGCGTCGCGCGAGGCTTCCGAGGGGGAGGAGCGCGACATGCGCGCGTCCGCGCGGATGACGGATGCGGACGCGGATGCGCGCGCCGAGCGCGGCCGTTGGCGCGAGGAGAAGCCCATCACGCTGCACACCATCTCGCCCGAGGAGGCGCTCAAGTACGTCTCGCGCGTGCACCACAAGGAGGAGGTGGAGGCGGCGGATGCGGCGGCGGAGCTCGCCAGGCAGGAGGCGGAGCAGAAGAGCCTCCGCGAAGCCGAAAAGGCGAACGCGCGAGCCGCCGCGGACGCCTCCGCCGCGGACGCCTCCGCCGCGGACGACTCGTACCTCGACGCCGTCGGGGCTGCCTACGACGACATCATCGGCGACCGCGACGCGCGGCGCAGCTGGAGCGCCGTCGGCTCGCGTGACGCGGGCTCGGCGTCGTCCGCCGCCGCGCGTGACGACGACGTCGACGCGGGGGACGTCGCCGCCGACTCCGCCGGGGATCGCGGGGCGCTCGCCGACGACTACAGCTCATACGACGACGACGCGAACGCCGAGGACGATTACGACGAGGACGAGCGGCTCGTCTCGACGCTCGCCGAGCTCACCGGAAGGCTCTCGCCGCAACCGAAAAAGGTCTCGAGCCGGCCGCCCACGCTGAAGAAGTCGCCGCACTCCGTGGACGTGCACGCGAAGCACGCCCGGCGCGCGAAGCACGCCGCGCGCGCCGCCGCCTCCTCCAAGCACCCGGGGGCGCTCGGCTACAGCCGCGCGGAGGCGCGCGCGGCGGCGCAGGCGGCGGAGTCGCGGTCGGCGGCGCCGGCGGCGCCGGCGGAGCGCCTGGCGGGCGGCGCGTGGCGCTCGGCGTTCACGGAGACGCAGGACCAGGTGTCGTACGCGGCCAGGGCGCGGTCGGTGTTCGACGGAACCGCGCGTGACGGCCGAAACGGCGACGCGCTCACGGGTTCCGGGGCGACGACGGGCGCGGCGCGGGGGCGCCCCTCGTCGCTCGGCGCGGAGCGGCGGTACCGCGCGATGGGCGAGGCGGACCTCGCCGCGCTCGTCGAGGCGGCGGACGAAGCGCTGGACGATTTCGGGCCGGGCGCGCGATCGAACGCCGCGGATGCCCTTTTAGACTAAACACCGGTAAAAGGCGCGCGAGAGTGTCGCGAGAGTGTCAGGTAGTGTGGTATGTAATACACGCGCGCGAAGACGCCACGACGGCACTCGCTCCGTCGCTCTCTTCACGCGCTCGCCCTCGCGCGTCGGCCCGACGCGCCTCTCCGCGCGTCGCCGCGCGCGCCCGCGTCCCACTCGCGCTTGGTGTGCGCGCCGGGCGGTCGGCCCTCGCCGCCCAGCCTGATCGCGGCGTCGCGGTCGAGCCTCGCTTCGAACGCCTCCAGTCGCGCCTCGAGCCGATCGAACGCCGCGAACGCGCCGCGCTCGAAACGCGTCAACACGGACTCGACGCGCGCCACGCGCGCGCTCAACGCGTCGAGCGCGCCGGAGGGATTCTCGCCGGCGGAATCTTTCGCTTTCGCGCGCGCGCTCGGCGGGTCCGTCCCGTCGCCACCCGCCATGCCCCGCAGCATCGCCAGCATCGCCGCCGCAGACGCGCCGGACATGCCCGAGTTTCCGGGCGGGAGGCCCGCGACGTCGCGCGTCGCCGCCGCGAGCGCGTCCAACGACAGAGGCGAGCCCGTCGGCGGGCCGCGCGCTTCAGTCGGGAACGGCGCGACGTTTCGGGAAACGTTTTGGGCGCGCTTCAGCTCCACGACCACCCCTCGGAGCCCGAGGGTGGACTCCTGGTCCGCGGCGGCGCCTCTCGAAGGGACGAACAGGCGCAGGACGAGCGCGACGCACGGCGCCGAGCCGAGCTCCGCGACGCACTCGAACCGACGTCTGGCGTTTTCGTCGTCGGACGAGCCCGCCGTCTCGGAGGATGACGGAAGGACCACCGACGCGCGGACGGTCCTGACGTACGCGCGCTCGTGCGAGGGCGCGCGAACCGCGTAGAGCTCGACTGTCCGAGAGCCGCTGACCACGGCGACCGCGCGCGCGGACGCGCCCTCGGGAAGGGGTACCATGACCTCGCAGTGCGACTTCGCGGGGACGCCTCGCATCGTGCACTCGGGTCGTCCGCTCGTGGCCACATTCTTGATTCGACGCTCGAACGCTCCGTCCTCAGACGCGGAGATGACGCTGACGCGCTTCGCGAGCGCGTCCACTTCGTCGCTGCCTTCCACGTGGACGCGCCAACTGCACGTCGGAGCCTCCCCGTCGATGCCCTCCGCCGGGGACATGGCTCGGCTGAAGCGCGGTCAATTGTGGTGCGTGGCGTGAAAGACAATTACGTAGACTACAGTACATACATCACCCTCGGCGTCTCCCCGAACGGCGTTACACGAGCGTCGCGGACGGCCTGAGGTTGAGTTTGCGCACGCTGTCTTCCTTCCGCACGCGCGCGCGCGCGGCGCTGTGCCGCGGCAGGCCCTTGACGTCCCCCCGCTCCAGCGACGTCGGCACGGGCGTCGCCGCGTCCCGCCAGGTCCACCCGCCGACCTTCACGGAGGCGCTCGCGCCGGGCGTCCACACCTCGCCGCCCGTCATCGGCGCCGCGCCCATCGTCAGCCGCGAGTACTCGCGCACCGCCGCGGGCGCGCCGGCGCGCCCGAATCGGCTCGGCTCGCCGGCGTCGAGAGCGCCGTTGCGCTCTTCGCCCGCGCGCGGCTCGCGCACGGCGTACGTGGGCGGGATCCGCGTGAACGAGGCGCTCTTTTGGATCCCGCGCGCTCTTTCAGATCCTCCGTCCGCGGCGCGCGGCGATCCGAACCCGAGCGCCTTCTCCGCCGCGCCGCGGAACGACTCCGCGCTCGCCTCGGCGGCGGCGGCGCGCGCCCGCCGCTGCTCGAACTTGAACCCGCCCTGTTCGTGCACGTCCAGCTGGTACGCACGACGCGCCGCGTCTTTCCGACGCCGCGTCGTCTCCGTCGCCCGCTCCTCTTCCCGCGCGCGTTGTTCCAGCGCGACGCCCCGGAACGCGCCGAGCGGCGTCCCGCGGCGCACGTGCGCGGCGGCGGTGGCGCCGATGAGCGGGTTCCCCACCGGCCTCCCGAGCCCGTCCTTCGGCACCACCGTCCCGCCCACGCGCCCGTTCGCGATCAGGCGCGTGGCGTACGCCGAGCACGCCTTCACGGACCGCGTCTCCATGCCGTCGGCGTCCTCGCCGGGCGCGAAGAAGCCGCCGCCCTCCGCGCCCGCGCCCGCCAGCCGCGGGTTCGCGCGTGGCTGTCTGGGAGGGTACGGCGCCGCCGCCGCCGTCGCGGCGGCGCTCGCCGGCTTTCGCGCGGCGGCGGTGGTCACGGCGGCGCGGTCAGACGGAGACGTGCGCACGACCGCGCCGCGCGCGTCGCGGTCGGACGGCACGAACCGCCCGTCCGCGTCGATCGCGCCCTCTTGCCGCACCGGCGCGGCGCGCGCGAAGTGCCCCGGGCGGTGGAGCCTCCTCGCCCGCGCCTCCGCGGGAAAAAAGACGTCTTTCGCGGGTTTGTCGAACGCGCCGACCACGCGTTGGCACGCGTGGAACGTGCCGTGCCGCGCGCGCATCGCCCGCATGTCCTCGGCGCACGCCCGCTCAGCCTCCACGAGCGGCCGCAGGTCCACCGCGTCTCCCAGGCTCTGACCGACGTGCACCGGCTTCAGAGACGGGAAGTGCCTCTTGAAGTCGCACGCGAAGGCGCCCTTCTCGGGCTCGCGGTTAAACACCCACGAGAACGGCTCGTACGGGCCGTTGGGGTACCGCGACCCCGTCACGCCGCAGTCCAGCGCCGCCTCGCGGCGCATATCCTGCGCCAGAGGGATGTGTGCTGGCACGGTGTGGAAAGGCAGGGGCGCGCGGCGCGCCTCCGCCTTAGCGCGCATCTCGCGCTCGTGGCGCTGAAGCGGGGTCTCGGAGGACGATCGCGTCGCGGCGCCGTCGTCGTCGGGACCCCCGACCGAGGCGCGCGACCGCGCGGCGAGCTCACGCGTCGCGCGCACGACCGCCGCGCCACGCGTCGCGCCGGACGCGCTCGGCGGCTCGGCGTGCTCCTCGCGCCCTTTCCCAGAGTCGCCTCGCGCGGTGCCCGACCCCGCGCGAGGGTGCTCGGCCCGAATCACCGCCTCCGCGGTGAGCGAGTCCGCGAACGCGTCGAACGCGCGCTTCGCCTCGAACGTCACGACCGGCGCATCGCCGGGCCCGGCGCCTTCGCGAAACGCCAACGCCGCGGGAGGGCGCGCCACGCGTGCCGTCGCCATTCGCCCGCGCGTCCCGATTTGGCACCGCCGATTGTACGCGTACAAATACCGAAACGGCGAGGTGGAAATCGCACGCCCGTGTCTCGAAGGAAGCATGCGTCATGCGTGAGAGTCTTTTTACACGCGAAACGGGTGGAAGTCGGCGCGCGTCTCAGCAGCAGACGGCGACGAGCGCCCCGACGACGACCCTGCGCCGCTTGAACCCCGTCGCGACCGAGGGCGGGACCTCCACCTCGTTCCAGGGCGGGAACACGGAGACGCGCGAGCCCCCACGCAAGCTCAGCTCGCGCGCGCGACGGCCGTCCATCGCCAAAACCGCGCCCCTCGCCGGCGCATCCGCCCCGCGAGCGAGCCACTCGCGCCCTTCGGTGGAAAAAAAAGCGTCTTCGCCCCCCGCCCCGACGGCTCCGCGGCGGACGCCGACGTTCGAGTCGTCGTCCTCGCCGACGCACTCCCAGAGGCACAGGCCAGCCTCGGTGCCGCACTCGCCCACCAGCGTGACGCGCATGGGGCGCCCCCAGTCCTCGCGCCGCCGCGCGCGCGCGACGTCGGCGGCGGCGGCGGCGGCGGCGTTCGCCGCGTCGCCGAGCGTCCCCGGCGCGCCGGCGAAGGGCGCGTCGTCGAGGAACTGCGCCTGCCTCGCCCTGGCCCGGTGCATGATGCGCTGCAGGCGCGCCGTCGGCGCGTTCGAGCTGTGCCGGTGCGCGCCGCGCGCGCCGCCGCGCTGCGAGGGGCCCGTCGCGGCGTACGGCGCCAGGGCGTCGTCGGCGGCGGTTCCCGGCGCCCGCGAGGGCAGACGCGCCAGGGCGGACATCAAGCCGCCTCTTTCCGCGTCTCGCGCGCGCGGCGGCGGTTCCCGGCGCGCCGCGCCTCCCGGGAGGCTCGGGCGGTCCTCGCCCTCGGTGCACGGCACGGCGTCCTCCGCGGCTTCGGCGGTCTTCGCGGCGTCCTTCGCGGCGTTCCCGCCATCCGCGCCGTCGTCCGCGCCGTCGTCGTCGTCGATGTCCTCCTCGTCGTCGTCGACGTCCTCCTCCCCCAGCTCCGCGCGCCGCGCCGCGCGCGACGCCGCGAGCGTCCGCCGCGCCGGCGCGCGTCGATCGGCGCCTCGCGCCGAAAGCCCTTTCGGTGGGTCCGTCCCCTCGCGTTCGTCGCGTTCGCCACCCGGTGCGCCACTCGGTGGTTCACCGAGTGTCTCCGTTTCGAACGGCGAACGACCTCGGGGCGCGCGGGAAGGCTGAGTAGGCTCGCCGCGCGCGAGCGCGCCGAGCGACGCGAGCGAAGCCAAGCCGCTTTTTCGGTTCGCGTCGAGCGTCGCGCGCGCGGCGTCGACGCTTTTCGTTCGGGAGCGCATACGGCGAGGCTCACTCGCCGCGCTCGCCTTTTGTTTGCCTCGCGGCGAGCGCCGCGGCGCGGGCGCGGGCGCAGGCGGGCGTTCGTTTCTTCGTTTCGCCGGTCGCGTCTTCGCTCTCCGCGAGACGCCTTCGCTCTCCGCCGCCGCCGCCGCGACGCGCGCCGCCGCCGCGGCGTTCCCGAGAGTCTCCTCCAGGAACGCGCGGTCGGCGTCGGAGGGGCGATCTCCCGAAGGCTGCCCCCGAGCAGACGAGCCGCGAAGGGCGCGGCTCGCGCGGGTCGCGTCGGCGGGGGAGGCGTCCACGACGTCCTCGTCGTCGGAGCCGCTCGCCAGGGATGACGGCACTCGACGGTCCCCTCGGTCGCCTCCGCGTCGTCGAGCGTTCGCCATCGCGTCCGATCGCGCGCCCGCGGCGGGCGCCCGCCCGTCGCCGCGCGCGGGGGACCGCGCGCGTTCGTCCTCCTCCTCGAGCAGCGTGGGCGGCGGCGCGGCGTCCACGTCGTCGTCGGACGCCCAGGGCGCAGCGCCCGGCGCGGGACCGCGGGGCGCGAACGCGCCCTCGCTCGCGCCGTGGCTCGCCCTCGAGGCGGAAACGTCCGCGCCTTCGCCGACGCCCGCGGCGTACCGCGCCATCCGCCCCTCGCGTTCGGCATCCGCGTACACCACGCGCGGCTGGTCATCGTCGTCGATGTCGTCCTCCTCCATCGCGTCGTCTGGGCTGCCCACCGGCGGTGGTCCACGCGCCCACTCGCTCTGCGCGAGATCCGTCCGCGCGCTCGCGTCGAGGAACCCACGACTGTTTCAAAGCTTTTCGGTGTCTCGGCCGAAACGGCTTCGCCGGACACGCGCGCGCGCGCGGGTGTGTCGCGATGTCCAAACGAGAGAGACGACGGATACGGACGACGTAGACGAGCCGCTATCTCTGGCTATCAGAACGCGCGCGCGAAACCCCCCTCTGCTTACGACGCGTGGATCGCTCCCCTACGCGCGCGCGCGTCACAGTTGCTCCAGCGAAGGCAACCGCGCGACCAGCGTCGAGATCACCTCCGTGCTGACCATCAGACCCTCCGGGTCCGTCAAGCGCACGAACGTTCCCGAACGCGCCGCCGCATGTTTTCCTTTCACGGAATCCGTCGAGACGTCTCGCGAGACGCCCGCCTCGGCGGCGTCGCGCTCGACAGATCCGTCGCGCGTCGCCACCACGGCGAGGCCCGCGGGCTGCTCCGCGATCACGGCCAGTATCTCGCCCGGGACGCCACGCCCGAAATCCGCCGCGAGCGCGTCCAGGTCGATCCCGTCGCGCGTGCGCAAGCCGAGCATCAGGCGCTCCATCAGCGCCTCGGCGCGAAGCTCCGCCGCCGAAGAGCTCGACGGGTCCGTCCCCTCGGCTCTCGTCGCGACGCTTTCGCTTTCGTCGAGGGGGGGCATGGCGTCCACCCAGCTCTCCCAGTCGCGCATTTTCCGCGGGCGCGCGACGCGCTCGCCCGCGGCGTCCACGTGCGAGGTGGCGGCCATGCCGAACGCGTACCAGCCCTGCCTGCCCGAGTTCCAGTATACCTGGTTGTGCCGGCACCGCTTCCCGGCGCGCGCGTACGAAGACACCTCGTAGTGCTCGAAGCCCGCGGCGCGCAGCGCGCGGCTGGCGTCGCGGAACATCGCCGCGCCGTCCTCCTCGCGCGGCATCGGCCCGACGCCGGGCTCGTACCACTTCCCGAAGGGCGTGCCCTCCTCGATCTGCAGGTCGTACACGGAGACGTGGTCCGGCGAAAACGCGACGGCTTCCGCGAGCGACGCGCGCCAAGCGTCGCGAGTCAAACCCGGCAAACCGGAGATCAAGTCCAGGCTCCACGAAAACGCCCGACGAGACGTCGACGACGGCGACGGCGACGCCGCTCCGGGGTGTGCCTCGTCTTCGCGCGCCTGCGCGTCGCGCAGCGCCTCGGCGACCGCCGCGCACGCCGCGCGCGACTCCTGCACGGTGTGCGCCCTGCCCGCGAGCTTGAGCACGTCCGCGTCGAAGGACTGCACGCCGAGCGAGACGCGCGTGACGCCGCTCCGCAGGTAGCCGTCCAACTTGGCTCGGTCGAACGTGCCGGGGTCCATCTCCATGGACACCTCCGCGTCCGGCGCGAGGCCGAACCTGGCGCGGAGCGCGTCCACGACGCGTCGCAGCAAATCAGGGGGGACCAGCGAGGGCGTTCCCCCGCCGAAGAACACCGTGCGCAGCGGCCAATCGTTTCCCGCCGCCGCGGCAGTGGATGGCGCGAACGGCGTGTTCCGAATCTCGCGGCACACGCGGTCCACGTACGCCTCCATGCCCTGCCGCACCGCGTCGCTCTCAACGGCGTCGCCCACCACGGAGATGGCAAAGTCGCAGTAGTAGCACCGCCGCCGGCAAAAGGGGAGGTGCACGTACGCCGAGGTCACCGGCTCGAGCGGCGCGGGGCGCCACGCCGAAGGGGGCGACGTGTCGTCGGCGGATGCGGCGGCGAACGCTCGACGGGGCGCGACGGGTCGGAGCGGCGGGCAGACGCCGCCCGCGCGCTGCGCCGCGCCGTGCAACACGCGTGTCAAGCAGCTCGCCGTGCGCCGCATGGCGAAGCCTTCGACCCGCGGGCCAGCGACACTCGCGGAGCGCATGGGGCACTGGCGGGCTTTGGCCACAGAACCTCAAAAAGGTGGTTCACCTTCCCGTAGTTGTTTGTAATTTCAACGCTGATAGACTATGGACAATCTCGCGGTACGGCGTCGACGGCACGTCTTCTCCGCGCGTGCGCGCGAACGCGCTCCGGTGCGCTCTTTCAGTCATAAATGACGTGCTCTCACTGGGTGGCGAATCTCGCCGCGCGCGCCGCGAGCTTGGCTTCAAACTCTGGGTCGAGCTTTTTTAGCATCTCCCCCGTGCCAAACGCCTCGGCGCGCTTCTTCTTCTTCGCCTCGCGTGCCTCGGAGTCGTCCGCCTTGCGCTTGCCGTCGCCCGGCGTCTTCTGCGCCCCCCCAGCGTACGCGCCGCCGCCGGGCGCGCGGCACTCGCGCGCCCAGTGCCCGAGCTTGCCGCAGTTCTTGCACTTGTCCTCCTTCTTTGCCTTGCTCTTCTGCGGCTGCTGCTGCTTCTGGCCGTACGCGCCGCCGCCGGGCGCGCGGCACTCGCGCGCCCAGTGTCCGAGCTTGCCGCAGTTCTTGCACTTGTCCTCCTTCTTCGCCTTGCTCTTGGGCTGGTTCTGGAACCGCGCGTCGCGCCCGGCGGACTTGTCGCCGTCGCGCTGCTTGGGCTTGGGAATTTTCTTCGCGCGGCGCGCCTCCGCCTCCTCCTTGGAGCCGGGCATGGGCTGGCCCGTCCTCGCGCACTCCAGGCGGCGCTTGTCCAGGTCGCTCATCGCGAAGGGCATGCCGAAACGCTCGGCGCGCTCCTTGCGCTTCTGGATGTCCGCCTCGATGGTGGCCACCAGCGCGTCGCGCGCGGCGGCTTCCGCGGCGAGCTCCTCGGCGGTCTTCTCCTTTTTCGCGGGCGCGGGCGCCTCCTCGGCGGGCGCCGGCGCCTTCGCCACGGGCGCCTCCACCGCGGGCGCCTCCGCCGCGGGCGCCTCCGCCGCGGGCGCCTCCGCCGCGGGCGCGTCCGGGTCCACGAGTTCGCCCTCCGCGGCGGGCGCGTCGTCGTCGGGGATATCCTCGAGCTCTTCCTCCTCCTCCGCCGCGGCGGGCTCGTCCTCGCCGCCGGCGAGCGACTGCTCGAGGCGCTCGAGGAGCACAGCCTTGATGCCCGTGGAGTCCAGGCCCTTCTCCTCGCACGCGTCGCGGAGTTCCTGGAAACGAGCGGGGATCGCGAGGGTCGGAGGTCACGCAAGTGTGGGGATCGGTCGGTCAGGCGTCGTGTTTCGAGGGTCGCGAGGATGGGTTTCGGCGTGGGATCGGCGTCGCCAATCCGAGTCGGCGGACGATTCCGCGGCCTCGGGACGGGACATTCAGGCGCCTCGGACGCGGGCAGATCGGGGATCACGCCGCGCCGTGAATTCGCGCGGGTCTTCTGTCGGGTCGTCCGAGCACTCACCTGGACTTTCATCTTCTTGTACGCGGCCATGTCAGCCATCTCGACGTGCGGGTGTTCGGCGTCGTTCGGGTGGAGAATTCACGAATTGCAATGCAGGTCGGCACGACGATTTTCTGTCGCGAGCGAGACGAGCGTTCAGTCAGACGAGCAGGGCGGGCTCTGGACGACAGCCGTGGGTGTGCGCGGTGTCGGTCTGATGAGATCGAAGATCCACGCGGGGTCGCGCTCGGTGTTGTGAGACGCGACGGCGCGGACCCGCCTCCGAGGTTCCTTCCACCGACGAAATTTTCGAAGTGCGAAAAATTTCTTGGAAGGCGGGAACTTCTGCGTCAGCCAAGCTTTCGCCGGTATCGCTTGGGTCACACGTTAAGCAGTCTCTAAAATAAACGTACATAATTGGCAGACTAACAGAACGTCCGCAGAGGATGCAAGTCTTTCTCGTCCAAACTCGCGCCAAAATGGATTCGCCGTCCGATCTGGCGATTTCCGGATCCTCGGAAACGCGAAAAGGCGCTCTGAAACGGTGCAGAGCGCCAGTCGTCGATCCGCGGCGCGCGGACGACGAGACAGGGATGATGGCCTCGACGGCCTCGATCGCGAGCGCCGCCGCGCTCGGCGGGTCCGCGCGGCGTCGCGACGCGCGCGCGCTTCGCACGTCGCCTCGCGCCGTGCTGAGGCGCGCGCGTCTTCGATCGTCCCCGACGGTTCGCGCGGGCATGGAGGTGCAGCAGGCGGACACGCGCGTGGTGGACTTCTACGAGCTGATGGGCGTCCCCGAAGACGCGGACATCAAGACCATCAAGCGCGCGTACTACGACTTGGCGATGTTTTGCCACCCCGACCGCAGCGGCGACGACGGCCACGACCTGTGCGTCGTGCTCAACGACGCGTACGCCATCCTGAAGGATCCCGTCCAGCGCGAAGCGTACGACGCCGAGCTCGCCGTGCAGCGCGAGGATGACCTCGACGAGTTCACCGGCAAGGCCTACTCCAAGTGGACCACACGCAAAGCCGAGCCGGGCGAGACGCGCGCCGTGTTCGTGGACGAGTTCACGTGCATCGGGTGCAAGCAGTGCGTCTGGGCGGCGCCGGCGACGTTCCGCATGGAGGACGAGCACGGCCGGTCGCGCGTGTACGCGCAGTGGCTCAACTCAGAGGAGGACATCGATTGCGCGATCGCGAGCTGCCCGGTGGATTGCATCCACTGGGTGCAGAAGGAGCAGCTCCCGTACCTGGAACACGTCACGCGGTTCGTGGACAAAGTGTCCGTGGGCATCATGCAGTCCGGGCAGGGCCGCCAGTCGGTCACGGACCCGTTCGACGCCGCGTACGCGTACCAGAAGTTCCGCGAGCGCAAGATCGAGCAGAGGCGGCTCAAGCTGGAGGAGGAGCGCAGAAACCGCGAGTGGGCGGAGGCGAACGCGCGGACGAACGAGGCGAGCGCGGGCGGCTCGGCCTCCGACGGCGCCGGAAGCGCGGACGACCCTGACGCCTTCTCGAGGCGGCGCGACTACGGCAAAGCCGTGGGCCGCATCATGGAGACCTGGGCGGCGGGCACGGGCGTGAAGATGGAGACCATGAAGCGGCGGCGCTGGGCGGACTCCGGCGCGACCATCCCCCTGGAGCGCGCGCTCGTGCCGCTGGCGGAGGTGGAGCGTATGAACGCCGAGATGGAAAAGGAAACCGTCCCGACGTCGCGGTGACGACACTCTCCGCTTTGAGTTCTCTTTCGTGTATTTTTTCGTGTATGTGCAGTTAGTCTGCGTTAATGTTATTTTTCGTTTCTCAAAAAAGATTCGCAAGAGTGCAAGAGTGCTTGGCGCCCGCTCTATCGAACACTCTTTTGCCGGGCGAGGACGCATGTCGAGTGCCCTCGTCAACGCCGCGCGCCGCGCGCTCACGCAGCGCGCGAGCACCGCGCCCGTGCGCAGCTTCAACACCTCCGCCCCCAAACGCGGAGGCGACGGCGAGCCGGTGCGTGCCCGCACCCCACCGGATCCCTCCCGCGGCTCTGCCCTTCCGTTGGCTGACGATATTTTTGCTAGGGTTCCCCTTCTCTCGCGCCGTCCCGTCGCTGACCTTTCCCACCCGCGCTTCCTTCCCAACCGCAGGCGTACATCCACGCCGAGAAGATGTACGACATCGGCGCGGTGCGTACCTCCCGAACCCGCCACCTCCGCGTTCCTCCGCCCGAGTGCGAGTCCGCTTCCCGAAATCGGCTCGCCGGCACGCTCTGGTTTTTGACATCGCGACGACCGAAAACTCACCCGCGACCTTCCCTCCTCTCCCGCGACCCCACAGACCAAGGGCCGCTCCGCTGTGTTCGGCGCCGCGTGCGCTGCCGTCGTGCTGATCGGGGGCTACATCCCCGTGTACGCCATCCAGTTCCAGCAGCGCAAGGCCTCCGGGTGATCGCCCGCAGATTCGACAGCGGCTCGCCGCGGCGCGTGTACGAAAACGGAAAAACTCGCGCGGCGCGTGTATAGATACAGAAAGAACAAAAAACTCCTTTCGCTTCCCCCCGTTCGCTCGTTCGTCTCGTCGTGTCGTGTCGTCGCATCGTACCCCCGCGCTTCGCGCACGGCGTGGCGTGACTACACGGACGAAATGTGATCTTGGGACTCCTCCGACGCGTCGGTCGAATGGCACGCATTCTGTCATTTTACCTGTATTTTTTTTTACACAAGTCGCCGCGCGCGCGCTCGCAGAGCGCGGCGCGGAAACACGGGTCGTCACTTCTTCCCCCGGCTCGCTCGCTTCTTGGGCTTCGCGGCCGGCTCTGTTTTAGGTTCCGCCGCGCCTCCCTGGAAGTACGGCGGCTTCCGCACGTCCACGCCGTACTCCCCCAGCGCCGCCGACACATCCTCCATCGTCAGGACCGCGCGTTTGTCTCTGGCGTCGTACCCTCGCTCGCGCTTCTCCCGCGCCATCATCTCGCTGCGCTGCTGCGCGCACTGCCGCGCGTCCTGCGCGATCTGCGTCACGAACTTCTGCGCCGCCAGCGAGATGAGCCGCGTGATGCGCACGTCCGGCTCCTTGATCCCGCTCTGCTTCAGGTAGTGGTTCGTCAGCCCGTCCGGGATGGTGGGCGTGCACTCGTCGAGCGACTCGAGGAACGCGGCGATCTCTTCCTCGGTCATGCCGTCCACGCCGGGGATGGAGGGGGTCATGCTCGGGGGCAAGGCGACCGACCCGCTGGGGCGACCGGCCGCGTCGGACCCGGGAGCGCCGGTCGACGCCATGCCGCGGTGCAGGACTGGCGGCCAGCGCGCGGAGCCAATCCAATCAATACCTTTGGAGAATCCTCTTGCCGAGTCTAAAGAAAAGACGCTCGCCGCGAGCTGATTATTTGGTCGAAAACTCCTGACTGGCTCCTCCCTTGTCTTCGAACGGAACTCGGTCGGCGGAAGTCCTTTGCCTCCTTTCGACGTGTCGTCTCCGGTTTCGTTTTTTCGCCGTCCGTG
>MDSV01016195.1_pt1 | contig 13764 bp, 14 predicted proteins | sample 810851 | NCBI WGS metagenome assembly MDSV01 (sample SAMN05326640, study PRJNA326480) | marine metagenome | isolation source: seawater | place: Atlantic Ocean: North East | collected 2012 | reverse complement strand
TCCGCTTTTTTTAAGCAAAACATTTATTTTATCAATTAAATTATTAACAGTAGAATATATTATATTTTCTATTTCATTTAAATTTTTATATATTTCATTATATGTTTTAATTTCAAAATTTCCGTTTTCATATAATTGACAATATAATTCTATATCATTATAATCTATATAAAATCCTATTTTTTTCATTTTAATAGATGATGACAATAAATTCATTATTTTTTTTATTTTATAATTTTTAGAATTATTTTCTACGTATAACACAGGCAATTTTTTTCCTTCATTAGAGTAATAATTTTTTGTAAATAATCTATAGACAATTTCGGTTCTATCTCCTGGATTATATTTAATTAAAGGCATATTTTTGTTAGAATTCAACATTTTAAAAATAGCGTGTAATGGCAGTTTTATTTTAGTAATTGGATGTATAACTATATTAAAATCAATTACATATGATGTTAATGTATTTTTATCGTAATTAGAATAATAAAAATTAACACATTTATTATAATTATTATAATTTTTTTTATTACTTGATTTATTAAATTTTTTTAATAATTTTTGAATATTTTTATTATAAGTTGAAGTATTAATAATATTACTTTCATATAATTTTGGAAAATAAACTTTAAATAAATACATATCATCTATATTTGGTTTTAAATCTAATATGTCACTAGGAGTATAAAAATATAGAGTATTATTATATATTTTTCCATATTCGAATAATAATATATTATCTTCAGTTATAAATTTGTTATTATTCGCATTTAATAATACTGGATCTACATTTTTTATATCTATAGGATTAACGGTATAAGGATAATTTTTAGAAAATAAAACTTTTTGTCCCAAAGATACATTTTGAATTAGTTTTTCGTTTTTTGATGGTTTCCATTTTTTATCAATATCATAATAGTCTATATTATCAGATATTTTACCTTTCCATAACCATTTGTAATCATTATCATTAATATTATTTTTTTTTATATTAGAAAATAATACATTTAATAATTTGTCATTAAATTGAGTATTCGTTTTTTTTTGTAAAAATTGTTCATATATTTTTTGTAAATTTACTTTTTTTTTTATTTGACAAAATAAATAAATATTTTCAGGAAATATATTATCATTTCCTAATTCTCTAGCAATTTTTTCTTTAATTTGTAATATACTATCGTCATAATATATATTTTCTTTAATATAATTACTATCAGAACTATTATTGTTAAACTTGTCTATAGAAAAAATATATTTATTTTTTACACCTTTATTATCTAAATGTACTATGTTAAATATTTCAGACATATATATAAATAAAAGACAATATATATGTTTAAATGAGTATAAATATAATTGCAGCTATGGCTAAAAACAGAGTTATAGGAATTAATAATCAAATCCCTTGGTATATACCAAATGACCTTAAATATTTTAAAAGATTAACTACTGCAAATAAATCTGCTATAGTAATGGGACGTAAAACGTGGGATAGTTTACCTATAAAACCGTTGTCTAATAGACGTAATTATGTATTAACAAAAAAAAAATTCCATGCTACTTTTCCAGATGGATTAGTTTTAAAAGAACCAGATGATATAATTCACTTAAAAAAAATTTATAATTTTATATGGATTATAGGAGGAGAAACTATATATGAACAATATATTAATAAACCATATATAGATAAAATATATTTAACAGAGATAAATGATATATATGAAGGTGATACATATTTTCCAGAGATGCCTGAAGGTTATTGTAAAACCATTCAGGGTAGTATAAAATATTTTCCAAAAAATGCATTAGAATTTTCTAGTTATAATTTTAATTTATATAGTAACTGTAATTGGTCTAAAGAACGTGCTAATTACATGTCATAATATGGATTGTCTGTAATTTTCATACCACAATAATTTTTTGGCTTCTTTTTATAATTGACCGGTTCATATATTTTTATTTTAACTGATTCTTGTAATAAGAATTTAAAGTTACTCCAAAATTCAGTAGTATGTCCTATTGATTTTGTAGCTATATGTGCCATTTCGTGTAATGCCACAAACATCAAAGTATTTTCATCTATTAGATTTCCCCCTTTTTTGGTTTCTGTTACGCAAAATGCTAATTTTTCACCTTTATTTTCAGAATAAGCTGTAAATTTACTTGTAGGTAATATTTCATTTATTTTTTTTGGATTAAATCCTTTTTTAAGACGTTGAACATTATCTCTATCAGGATACTTTGCTGACATATGTTCAACTAATTTTTTCATTTTCACAGTACATCTAGCTAAAATATCCGCAACTAATTCTAATTTACTAGTTTCTCTCACGCAATATTCGTTTCCATCTTCTTTTGATATTATACATTTTAGTTGAAATGCTTCCGATTCTTGATATATTTTTAAACATATATATCCGATAAATATTATCATTAAGATACCAAAAATATTCATATCCAATTTCATATCCAGTTTCATTTATATATTATTCCTAAAAATAATATATAAAAATGTTTGATTCTAATTTAATTTGAACCTATTTCTAAAGGACGTCTATATGGATCTCCTGCAATAGTTGTTTGATTCCATGGTCCTACATCCATCTTTGGATTTGGTGGTTCACTTCTTAATTGAAGATTGGCATTTCTTAAACTTTGTCCTACAGTATTAATACCGATATGGTGTCCTGCTTTCAATAAACTTACGTTCATCAAATCCCCTGCTCCGGATGGATTTAATTTTGAAAATTCTGAATTATTATCTTGTGGCAATAATTCTTTTGGATCAACAACACTTTGTTTTGAACAAGATGGTGGTAATCCATATTGATCAGTATTTAATCCACTTGCGTTAGCATATTGTGAATTTTCACCTTCAGGATGAGCTGGTTGATAATTGTTTGCTCCACCATCAACACTATCACCTTGATTCATTGCAGGTGCCATTTGTCTTTCATCATTACCCATTCCTGATAATTCAAAACTTTTTCCGGAACTGTAAGTGTATAACACATAAGCTAAAATTAATCCACCTAAAATAACAATAAAACTATTTTTTGTTAATTGAGAAAAACACTTTTTTAATTCTTTAAGCATAGCTATATATAAAATAGGAGCATATAAAATTTTTTCAAATTATTATATCAATTTTCCCCTAAATCAACTTCCTCTTCGTCCCACTCATCATCTGATGTTTCCACTTCATCCAATAAATATTGTTGTTTTATTTTTTTTGCTGTTAAATATGCTTTTATTGCTTCCTGTCTAGCTTTTTTTGCTTTTTCCCTTGCTTGTCTATATATATCTAAATATACCTGATGTTGATCTTTTAATTTCATTGAATCATCTTCTTGAGGTATTTCTAAAATAAATTCATCTAAATCATTTAATTTATTATTTTTGTCTAAAGTATTGGATTCTAATTTCACGTCTTTATTTTCATCTTCTACTTCTATTTCTTTATTTTTTTCATCTTTATGCTGTTCGTTATTTATATTAATTTTTTTTTCTTGACTACTATTATCGTCTTCATTTGTTTCATTATTAAGTTTAATATCATCTAATACTTCTTTCTTTACGACTTCTTCTTCATAATATTGTTTTTCTAATCGTTTTCGTTCGGTAATTGGTAATAGTGCAACATTAATATTGTCATCTTCCAACTTTTCCGATGCTACAAGTTTTTCTACTTCTTCATCTTTTACATTTTCTTCTTCTTTTACTACTTCTTCATCTTTTACTACTTCTTCATCTTTTACTACTTCTTCTACTTCTTCTTCTTCTTCTTTTAATGGTTTTAATTCAGATTTATTATTTAATTTTATTAAACATTTATCAAATACTGGTTTATTAGTCAATACCATAATTTGACGCAAATTAAATTCTAAATGAAAACTTGTTGCTGAAAATTTCAATCCGACTACTTCTAAAATGGTAATTAAATTAGATTCATTATCTATGTCTTGTAATACCAATTCTTCTTGTCTGTCGCTATATACTTTTATTGTGTCTATAATATTTTTTTTCTTTGTTATGAAAGTTCGTAATAAATAATTTTTTTTATATGATTTAATGGAATCTATCCAATTATATTCTATATCTTCTAATGTCATATCATCTTCTTCTAAAAACCAAATATCTTTTTTTTGTAATATTAATCGTCTTACTTTTTCTGAAAACATATTTAGCCAATTTATAAACAATTCATCATTTACAGTAAATAATAAATCACAATAAACTTTTTTTTCTGTTTGAGTTATTCCTTTTTTTGTTTTACATTTGGGTGTTTGAAATATAATAGGATTTTCATTACATTCTATTTTTGATAAATAAGTTCCTCCTTGTAAAGGTTTAGGATTTAATAGTTTTATACTGTGAAAAGGATAATTTTCGTCAGTTGATAATAATTCCATTAATAATTAAATAATATTGTAATATTTAAACTATTTTAAGATTAAATTAATAATAAAAAAAAAAGATATATAATAGATATGTTAAATAAGGAAAAGATTATAAGTGAATGCGTAACTATTTTAAACAAAACAGAAGTTAAAAATAGTATAAAAAATTTATTTATTCCGTTGATTGATATGATATTAAAAGAAATTTATCCATATATTTATTTATCTTTAATATTTGTTGTAATTAGTTTTTTATTAATTTTAGGAATTTTTATAATATTAATGCGTAACAGATATTTATTCAACAAAATGAAATAAAAATATTTTTATAATATATAATGGCAAGAAGAATGAGTCGTAGAAGTCGTAAATCAAGAAGAAGTAGACGCACCAGAAGACGTCGTGGAGGAAATGCTTTCGCAAGGGCACTACCTGTATTAACATTATTAGGATTGAATCAAGTGATGGGTAAAAAAAAGAAAGGAGGTAGAAAAAGTCGTAAACGTAGAAAGAAAAGTAGAAGAAGAAAAAGAAGAAAACAAAAACAACATAAATAAATAATATAATAATAATTATTAATTAAATATTATTATATAAATTGTATTATAATGAGTTTCGAAAATAACATACAATCTTGGGTGCAAATAGATAATGAAATTAAAAAACATAATACGGAATTAAAACAGTTAAGGAGTAAAAGAAATGAATTATCTGATAATATTATTTCTTATGCTAATGATAATAATTTAAATCAAGCTATTATAAAAATATCTGATGGTAACCTTAAATTTAATAATATTAAACAAACTGAACCTTTAACATTCAAATTTATAACGAAATGTTTAAATGAATGTATTGAAGATGAAAGCACTGTAGATCAACTAATTACGTATATGAAAGATAAAAGAAAAATTACTTATAAAAATGATATTAAAAGAAGTTATAAATAACTTATAATATGTCTATGAATGAAAAAAAATTATTTCAAAAAATAAATCAAATAAACAGAGAAGAATTATATAATAATAATAATAATATATTCAAATCATGGTTAAATATGGAAGATTATAATAATATATCCAATGAAGAAAAAATACAATACTTTATTGATAAGATAACTAATATTGTAAAAGATAGTGGTTATGTAATTCAATTTGAAAAACAATTTAAAAATGAATTAGCTACTTTAATATATAATAATAGTGAAGTAGATGCCTAAAAGATTTATTCCCAATTATGAAGATAAAAAAGATGATGATAATAGAGATTCTATATATAACATATTAACCGAAGAAGATTATTTAAATAATCCTACAACTAAAAATATATTAATGGATCATCATCATACAGCATTTATACTAAAATTAGAAAACAAGATAACTAATTTTTGCGATTATTTTTTAAATACGAATAAAAGTTATAACTTTTTAAATAACGATGAATTTGGATATTATTATATGGATGTATTAAATATTATTTATGATCATATTAGCATAAAATACGATACAACTATATTTGAATTTCAAGAAAAAATGTTATATGATGTATTTTATGAGGAAGAAAAAAAACAATTATCAAATAAAAAAAAAGGTAAAATCAAAAATAATATTCAAAATAATAATAAATTTGATTGGAATACAAAATCATATAAAAAATAAATAAGTAAGTATAATATATAATGGAACCTATTAGTTTTATATTATACACTGATGACAAAAATGATTCAAAGTATTGTAGTTTAGGTTATCCTGTTGATAATGAAATATTAGATTCAAAAATATCAAAAAGTGAATATCATACACCTATTCCTTTACTTGTATTAAACGAAAGAGTTACATCTGTTAAAGATGTAAATAGTGACATAGACAAACTATATACTGAAGATGATATGTTAAATAAAGAAACTGTAGATAATTGTGTATCTGATGAATTAATGGACAAATTATTAAATATGGTAAATAAAAATTATAAACCAAAAGAAATTATTAAAGAAGTTCCAAAAGAAATAAAAAAAGCACAGAAAAGATGTACTAAAAAACGCGTTAAAAAATCCAATAGAAAGACAAAGAAAAAAAGAAAAAAATAATTAATTTATAATATAAAGTATAAATTAATTTATATTTGTTTCCAATTGGTGTAATTAAATGGTGATACTTTCATATCATTTAATTTTTTCTTATATTTTTCAGCTAATTTTTCAATAGCTATTTCTTCTTTTGTTTTTGGGAAAGGTTGGAATTTCTTTACCATATCTTTAGTTTTTTCACTTGCATCTGGTTTTACACCATAACAATTAACACCAAATCTAGCATTCGCATTTGCAATATATCCACCATTAATTCCTGGTCTACCACAATTATTTCCTTTATTTTCACCACATTTACTCATTTTTTGAATTTTATTCCAAGTTGCTTTTTGAGTCGGAAATAAAGCCATTTGATTTTTTGACCATCCATAACTACACCATTCACCTCCATTATTATATGCTTCTTCAACTTGAGAATAATCTGCTAATTCAGAATCATATGCTTTACATACAGCTTCAGCTTCATTATAATTATATACATTACCGGGTATATGAAATACTTCTTCTTTTTTTTCTATAATTTCATCTTCTTCTTCTATTATAGAATCACCATCTTTATTAGATACATTAAATTTAATATGAGGATCATTTGAAAAAATACCAGATATAGCTGTTTTTATATCTAAATCAAAAAAATATTGTAATCCATTAATTAAAATTAAAAATATTAATAAACCCCATACTAACAATTCTAATATATCAGATGATGGTGCTGATTGTGTTGTTTGTCCGTTCATAATACTAGTTACCCCTAAAGATTCAAATAATAATACAAATATTATAACTATTGCTACTACTATTACTAATATCATAGGATTATTGTTAAATAATTGACCTCCAATAGCTCCATTTATATTTTGATATACTGAATCGATTCCTCCCGCGGGGGATACATCTCCTTCCAGATTAACTTTATTTAAATCAATTGAATCTGATTTTTTACTCATATATATAAATTAAGTTATTTTTTTTTTACGATAGAAAAGACAATATGCATATGGGCTTTTTAATTTATTCAAATTTTGTATTTCATTTACAACTGTATCATTATATAAATACCAATTATTATTTGCGTTTTTTACATAAGCAGTATAATGCCCTCCTCTAGTTCCTCCCATATGATTGCATATACCATATAAGTCATATACGCTATTTTTTTTATCATATCCTAATACATATTTTCTTAAATCTAAATTTGTTAAAGGGAAATCAATCATTTTTTGTATTTTTTTTCTTTCATTTTCAAACCTTTTTAATGTTATAACTAAAATATCTGGTAGATTCCAAAATTTAATTGCTTTTGTGCAATTTTCTTTTTTCTTTGTATTTTCATTAACTTCTATTTTATCACATAATGTTTCTATTTCAGTATATTTTTCTATACAATCTAATAAATTATTTGATTTAGTTATTTCTAATGTTAAATTAAAAAATGGTTCGCTTGTAATATTTTCATATTCACTTTCTAATGATTTAATTGTTGAAATATTTATTCCATAAAATATTTTTATTATTTCAGAATATTCTTTTTCATACATTTTTTCCATCATTTCATAACTTGTTTTTGCTATTAAATCTTGTTTATTTTTTATTTTACCAGTTATAGTCATATTTACTTCTCTTTTTATAGAATTATGAAAACAATCTATTATAAAATGTAAAAATTCTGTTAAATCATTTTGTGAAAATCCTGTAAATAATACTTGTTGTTTTGCTCTGGCTATTCTTTGAATTGCTGTTAAAAATCCCGCTGGTTTTATTGTACAATTTTCACTCCAGATTAATTTTCTTAAATTATCCCATTCCCATAAAACCAAAGTATCAGGACATCTATTTAAATAATATTTATATTCTTCTTTACTTAAAAAATTATTTAGTTCATATGTATGACTTAAACATTGTAACGTTGAATTAATAAAACAAGTATTCCCTAAATTAACTAATCCTGTCAATCCCTTTGACATATATTTATTAGTAATATCTTCTTTTTTTTCTTTTTCTATAGAAGCGTACATTATTTATATTTAATATAATAATTTTACATTTAAACATATTTTAAATATAATATATATTCATATGTTCAATACAAATAACAATAATAATAATAATAACAACAATAATAATAATTCAGATATTATTAGAGAGTTATTTTATTATTTAAATCAACAACAAACCTTTTACTCTAATTTTTCACATAATCAAAATACTATTACTAATTCTCTTATAAATTTAATACGTTCTTCTATCAATACTACAAGTTCTTCTATCAATACTACAAATCAATATAGATGGAATCCTAATAATACACCACATAGTGTAAGTAATCCATTTCATTTTAGGTCAACGCAAAATAATGAAGGAATATTTAGTCGTAGACATAGAACCAGTACTAATCCTTTATTCCCAACACGTAGTTTTAGACAGTCGCCAATAAGATTTCCAAGAAGAAATAATACTACTAACTCCCTTCCTAATTTACAAACATTTATTAATAATACTTTATTTAATTCTAATCGAAATATTCAACGCCCTACCATTCGTAATATAATTAGTAATGTCACTTTTCATTCTTGGAGAAATATTAAAGATGACAATAACATAAATCAAGAAACCTGTCCTATAGCTGTTAGAAGATTTGAAGATGATGATATTGTTGCAAAAATTTCTCATTGCCAACATTGTTTCTTATATGATAAATTATTAGAATGGTTTGATAATGATAATAGATGTCCTATATGTAGATATAATATTTCTTCATTGGTTACACCTATTGATGCTTCATCAAACCGACCATTAAATATTTCTTCTATACGAAATATTGATTTATCTAATAATTTTACCCAAACTGATCTAAGTGATAATGTAATTGCAGAATTTTCATTTAATTTGCCACCTAATCTAAATTTAAGTCATCTATTTAATTCAACTGAACCACCAACTGCTTTTGAAGAATCAGATGAATCAAACGTATAAAAAATATATAAGTATTTATAATTATTTATATATTTTAAACTTTGAAGAAATTATTATACATCGCTTTTTTATTTATTGATTCATATTTTTTTAATATAGGTGCAAATATTATTTTATAAACTTCATCTTCTTTAAATTTTATTATTTTTTCTGTCATTTTGATATTATCATCTTTATACTTTCTTTTTAGTTTTCTTATTTCACTAAAATATTTTAATTTTTTACTTTGAAATTTACTTAATTTTTCTAAAATTAATGAAAATAATTGCAATAAAGGTTTCATTATTTGATTTGTAATATAATGATTATAATCTGGTTTTAATTTATGTTTTTTAATATAATCTGGATGTTCTATTTTATCTCCCTGTAATTTTGATTTTGTTTTTGTTTTTATATAAACATATGGTATTCTTGAACCTATTGCTGGTCTAGTTCCCGGTTCACGAGATTCCATTCTTTCTGCTAATACCCAATGTGCTATACCTTGTGGATTTTTATAATAAGCTCTTAATGATTTACTTAATATTAATTTATTTATATCTATTTTTCCATTTATCAAATTTAATAAATATTTTTCTAAAAATTCTACTGATTTGTCTATGTTATTTTCTTTCATTAAAATATCTACAACACCACCGTAACTATCTTTTACACACGGTGCATTATCTCTTCTTTTTAATACAATTCCCATTTCTTTTCTATACCCGCTATTAATATCTTCTTCATACAACATTCCAACGTATCTTTTTTTTGTTAATAATAATAACGGATCAAATGTTTTTTCATATTCCAAAGTATGTGGATCCTTTAATAAATTTGTAGCCAAATGTTCTGCTCTTTTTGCTAATTCAATTGTTACATCTAATGCTTTCTTACCAACAATTTTATTTCCTTTCATATCTTTTAAATTAAATACAAAGAATACAGAGTCAGTATCGCCATATACATATTCAGCGTTTGTTTTCATTTCCCCGTGCTTTGTATTTACTATTTTATCTCCATAGCACCCTTCAACTATTTCTTTTGCGTAACCTAATAATTTACGTCCTACTGCTGTTGTTGCCGCAGCAATATCTATTTCATATATCGCACTTGTTTTCGCTCCACATTGACCATATAACGAATTTGCTGTTAATTTTGTAGCTAATTGTCTTTTATCATATAATTTCTTTTCAAATGGTGTTTTTGCTTCTTTCTTCTTCTTTTTATATATCTTTCTTTGAGCTAGCAATTCCATCAACACTTTCGGTAATATTCCTTTCTTATCCTTTGGAAATTGAGCAAATCTACAAGTCTTTCTACCTACTTTTATTTTCTCCCATACATCTGGTGAGGTTTCTCTTGCTTTTTTTTTCATAACATATTTATATGTATCATAAGTAACATCCACATATTTATATCCCGGTAAATTATCATATACTCCATCCTTTTCTCCCCATTTTTCTTTCACATTTCCTTTCATATCATATTCTATTGTCCATACTTTACTATCTGGTGATAAATTTTCACTTATCATTGAACTAGGATATAGTGAAGAATAATCATTCACTGCTACTGGCACATCCGCATAATATCCTACCTTCGGTTCTAATACTACAGCCCCTTCATATCCTTCCCTCCCTCCTTGTCTAATTGCTGGAATTAATATATTTTCATCTCTACATTTTTTACTAATGAAACTCAACGACTTTATTCCTTGTCCTCTCATTATTATAAAATCTACAGGAACATAACATAATTTTGCCATCTCACTAAAATCCAAATACATATCATTCTTTATCATTAAATTATGAACTAGATTACAATCCTGTAAACAATATTTTGCTACCTTTGCTCTCTTATCTGGTGTATCCGCATTAAACATTTCTTCTAATGTTATATCATCCTTGTTTAATCCCCATAATATTTTGTTTCCTTTATTTATATCTAATTTTTCTTTTATATAATATTCTCCTTTATCGCGATTTACATTATTTACTATAAATTTCGCACCATTTTTATACATATCCATTGAATATTTCAATATTTTAAATGATATATAATCTCCATCTTTTAATCCCATTAAATTTTTACTTACAACTCTAGTCATCTTTTTCTCTTCGATCCATTCATAATCTTTTACTTTATCACTTATAAATTCCGACGCTACAGAATCCAATTTATAACTTGATAAATTTTCTGTTTTTCTAAAATGATTATATAAGTCTAATTGTAATCTTCCTTTCATTTTAATATATGTAAGGTCATGTATTCCACTCGCTACTTTTGTCGTACTTTTTTTTACTTTTACCGATTCTTCAATATTTATAGATAATTCTCTCATTATATCATCTTTACAATGTAATTCTTCTGCTCTATCTATTATATACGACCAATCAAATGAAAATACGTTGTAACCTATTAACATTTGAGGATTTTCTTTTCTTATCATTTGAGCCCATTTTATTAACAATTCTTTTTCTGTTTTATGACATCTAATTCTTCTATTAGGAACTTCTTTTATATCTGAACATTCACCTACTACACATATATCATTCTTATATTGTTCTACCTCTCCTAATTTTACAAACGTTGTTCCTATCATTGTAATCGGATCTCCCTTTACTGGTCCTATTTTTTTTAATATTGACGTTAATGTTTTTATATTACCTTTTCTTTCATTATCATTTTTTATCTCTAATAATCCATTTAATTTCATATCATCCATTGATTTCAATTTCTTTTCTAGAATTTCTTCTGATATATATTTCTTTGTATATATTTCACTTATTCCATTTTCTGACCCATAATTAAATGCTGTCCTAATATTTTCCTTTATTTCTTCTTCATTTATAATTTCTTTATTTACTATCTTTGTTATTATTTCCATTGCTAATTTTGTATATGTCTTTTTTGCTAACGGAAAATCTCCATGACTAGATTTACACTCTATATCCCAACTCGCTATTCTCAATGGAACTTGGTCCTCTTTTTCCATTAATGATATTATATCATTATAATTTATCTCATATTCATAATCTTGTATTGTTGCTTTATTATGTATTTGTTTTGCTTTATTTAATTTTATCCAACCAGATGGACTTATATCTTGAATATGAAAATATCTTAACAAAGGTGGTAACGTTGCTCCATATAATTTTAAAAATGTTCCTTTATATTTCCCTGTTTTTAGCTGATATCCATATTTTTTTAATTTTTTATTTGCCCAATCATTTGCATTATCATACCATAAATTTTTTATTTTATTCATAACTGATGTATTTTTAAATACTATTTTCATAAATTTATGTCTTTTCCTACCATCAAATCCATATAATTTATGTTTTTTTAACAGTTTTATTTCTATTATCGAATCTTCATAATATCCTCCTACTTCTTTTTGTAATAATTCCATAAAATATGATTTATCTCTCATTGACCATTCATCTCCTACTTTTACATATATAAATGGTTGATAATTCATTACTCTTACACTATATGTTTTACCTTCCATATCCATACCAAACATTTGTATTACAAAACTTTTTTTATCCTTCTTTTTCCCTTCTTCTTCGCTATCTTCTTCCACTATTTCATTTCCGTCGGCAAAATCATATAATTTTATTTCTGGACCATCACCCTCTTTCCTTTTCTTTACCTTCTTTTTTGATATATCATTTTCTTCTTTTATACCCTTTGATTTCAAAAATGCTTTAAATCCTATACTTTTTTCTATATCAAAACTTGTTTCTAACTCTCTTTTTGCTATTTCATATGCTTTTTTTTCTAATTCTGTAAAAGTATTTATATACTCTTCTATTAGTTGATTCTTTGTCATTTTAATATAATTATTATAATTATTTTTTAATCAATTTTTATATTAATATATTCGTCATAATATTTTTTAAACTAATTTAAACATATTATAACATTTTTATTAATGAATTATTCTAATTCTACTCTTGTTATTAATTATTACAAATATCATCAAAATCCTATTAATAAAATGATTCATTTGATGTGTATTCCTATGATTATGATTTCTATATTAACTTTTTTAAAAAAATTTAAAATAAAGTCTAATTCAGATTATATTACTTATGTATTAAAACTAAATTTCAGAGACCTTATTACGTTATATTATATTGCTTATTATTATTCTTGGAGTCTTAAAATTGGGTTTTTTATGCAAGGATTTATAGCTATTATTAATTATATTGTTGATGATTTAAAATTAAAACCTATTCCTAATTTTAAATTATTTGCGTTTGCTTGGACTATGCAATTTTTCGGACATTACGTTGAAGGTAACCGTCCTGCTTTAAT